>ENA-OWLR01000587-OWLR01000587.1-metagenome-genome-assembly--contig:-NODE-587-length-11308-cov-5.853284_pt1 | contig 11308 bp, 8 predicted proteins | sample MGYA00245352_ERZ651110 | MGnify/ENA primary metagenome ERZ651110 (study PRJEB26857, sample SAMEA4031765) | metagenome | biome: human; feature: oral; material: saliva | place: Philippines | collected 2014 | study... | reverse complement strand
TCAGCGTACAACCTCTATTGCCTCGCACCAACCGGCAACTCTCTGAAAGCAGGATTTGTAAACCTTTATACCCATTCATAGCTTGTATTTAAGATATAAGGGTATTGTACTGTATTCTATAGACTTATGTCAATTAAAATAAGATGAATATACATATTCTAATATTTATCTATATATCTCTCTTTATCGTTTCTTCTAGAAACGTATATATGTACGGTGTATAATCTAGTTGTTACTACTCCAATCTGGTAACAGAAAGGAGGTGAGACTATGTTAGACATTTTGATATCCCTTTTAATGTCTGTCGTAGCAGGTATAACTTGTCACTATATCTGCAAGTGGCTAGATAGACATTCTCGTTAGTAACTAGCACAATAAAAATAGCAGGGCTGCCACCCTGCTATTTTTTCGTTCATATGAGACTATGTCACATATTGACATCCCTTGTCATATATAGAATAACACTTCACTATAGTATAGTCAATGCGCCCTCTACACAATCAGTCTTAAAAGCTTATCCACTCTAAATTCTCAAAATTATTTAGAATTCGTTTATCCATTTTTACAACTTGATTAGTAAGCTCTATTCGATTATTAACAAATGAAATATCTGTATACCATTCCTTTAAACTAGCATACACTTCATTCTCTAAATCAATAATGATGGTTTCAATAGGATCCCAGGTTTTGCATCTTACAGACTCCACCATAACCATACTACTACCTATGAAAGTAACATCCCTACCATAAATCCAAAACGGCAATGCTTTCCCCTTTATAGAAATAGAATATATAGCATCTCCATGAGGCGGTTCCGTTTCATATTGTGCTTTTATATTGTACTTTTCCATTATCTCATTGCTAGCATTTTCTATATATGGCAACGTTGAAATCTTGTAATTATCTGCGTTCATAAAAGCTCCATTATTTTTAATATCAACCACAACAAAGAGGACTGTATATCGCTATTTGTGTAAAAAGTATTTTGCTATACTTATTACGAAGAGAGTCCGTTGACGTGAGTTAGGTTCATCTCCGCGAGGAGGTGATACTATGACAAATCATGAAGTTACCTATGTAATTATCATAGTTCTGTTATCAGTAGTCACTATCATTGCACTAGTTAAGTAGTACAACGATAAACGCCTAACGTATAGAGGAGTGCAGTCCTCTAACACGTTAGGCGCCATCATAATTTTGTTCAGTTTTAGATGAGCCTAACGCCCTAATCACGTTAATGGGCTCTCTTTATATGTATATTATAAGCTAACCTTACTTAAAGAGATAGTACAATAAATAGCTCAATTTATACCTACGCTGTTAATCAATTCTCTAACGCGCTCAACAGAAACGGGCTCATTAAATAAGAACATATGGTTCTGTTTTTCATGCTCCCAAGAAGCTAAGTAAACAGCGTCATCCACCATTCGATAGGCTATCGTCATTCCATTTACAACATCAGTTTTCTGAGGTAAATAGTCCTTATAATCACCTGCGATATTACCCGATACTGTCGATACGCGATACTTAATATACTTTGGCATATCATCTACACGGTCAAAATATCTGCCTTGTAAAAGTTCATGATAAGCATACACGACTTGTAATACATCGTGATCCACAATAGCTACATGTACAAGACGTAATCCCTCTAATCCACTTGGCAACTGCGGTTTAAAGTTCAAATGTTGCTTAGCCTCATGTACAGTATCAAATACCTCTAGCGATTGACCTTTACGAGTGCTTTTATAATCGCTATCCGTCATAGTACAACTACCGAGTCTGTCAGGACATGGAAACTCATTTCTGTCACCATAGGGCTGGTCATAAATAGAATTACCATTAAGCCGAAACCGCATCAAATCATCTGCTGAGACAGCGTTAATAGAACCTATGAAAGCTAATATAACAAGTACACTTAAAAATTTTATCATCGTACGATCCTTTGTACTCTAAAAAGGTATATTTAGAATAAAATAAAGTCTTTAATCCACAAACTCATTAAAATCAGCTAAAATCTGGGCTACATCTTTTCCTAATATTACAAATAGAGACATAGTATAAATCTTATCATACCAAGATTCAATCTCTTGATTAGATAATCCCGTAAGCATTTGATCCTCATTATTATGACGAATATTGAATTTATTGTACATATAAAACAACTTCTCCAAAGCTTGAATTTTATCATTATTTACTTTTAATAAATCCTTTAATTCACTAGATTTATTAAGTGGTTTTCTCCAGGGCTCCAATAAATCTGCAATTTTCTTAAGAATCTCTTTCTTTCTCTCAATATTACCTTTATTAGAAAAGTGATTATATTCCAAAATACTTAAAGCTTCTTTTATATCAGCAAATTCTGTTACAGCCTGTGCAGCCTCATTAGCAAATACATTATTTTCTACAATAATTTGTCTATCATCAATAACAATAAACTTATATCCCAAAGAGGAAATAACCCTTTCAATTTGAGTTTTAATTATATTCTTTTGACTTTCTATCTCTTGATTATCTAAGTTATCTAATATAGAGATTAAATCTACATACATTTCAGCATATAAAAAATATTTATCAAACTCTGAAATATTAAAACATTCTCTATAAATAGCAGTGAGTAATTCTTGAAGCGATAAAAAGTGTTCTCTTCGCTTATAATATTTGGCAAAATTTTCTGCAACCAAATCATGCAAAGAATACGACTTTCTTCGATGGAAGCAACAATCTTGTATAAATAAATTATTTAACTTTTGCAACTCAAAATTAACATCAACTTTCGAGTTTTTTAACAAGTCAAAAAAGGTTCTTCTCATATATACCATGTCTCCCCATACAACACTATTTTTCAGTATTCTTATCTGCTACTAGTTGCGTAGTTTCTGGTTGTACTAAATCAAACATCCCATGCATCATCTTATCCGGTAAGCCATAATTCATGACATTATTTTCTACACGACTATAAATAGCGCTTCCAAGAGCATCACGAATGCCCTCAAATAGTTTTTTGTCTTTTAACAACATCTTAAAGAACTCTTCATTATCTTTAAATCGCTTAACAGCAATTCCCATAAACTCTTGATCAAATAATATTTTAAAGGTTTTAAATCCGTTATTATTGATATAGTCGCGCCATTTAGGATCTTTTGCAATATCTTGTTCTATTTGCAATATCACTTTATCCATTTCAGTAAATTCAGTACCATAACGTTTATTAAAGTCCTCAATAATCTCGTTAATCGTTGTAACCAAGCTATTTTTACGACCTACTTTACCTGTAATAGGTTTCAAGCCAGTTTCTTCTGGAGCCAAATCAATTGACCCATGTGAGCCTTTTTCCAAACGATAATATTCAAGCATTATCTTATCATCTAAATCGACATGGTCCTGATGTTCTTTTGGCAGTTGAATAGCAAGGAACCTAGCATAGATACTGAAGGTATGGAGTTCTTTATCAAACAATCTACATACCTGTGTAATAAAGGAATATAAACGATTAAAATGTTGTAGAGTTCCTTTAAAAATATCTCGATCAGCTTCCTCTAAGGATTCAAAGCGTTTGATGGCTGGCACAATATACGATTGGAGTTTCCCTAAATCTCCCATCGTTTGATTTTGGCTTTGATAGAATAATTCTCCAAATTGTTCTATATCATTTACATCATAAACATTGAACTTATCTAACGTTGACTTAACATCATATAACGTATTAGGATCTGTTTCTTTATCTAACTTAGTTTCTTGATAAAATGGCGCGAAGGAGCTCAAAATATCATCTTCACTATTAACAAAGTCTAATACAAACGTATCTTGTTTGCCTTTCATTGTTCTATTAAGGCGAGATAGTGTCTGAACAGCCTTTACCCCTGAAAGCTTTTTATCCACAAACATGGTATGCAACAAAGGCTCATCAAAACCAGTCTGATATTTCTCTGCAACGATGAGCATGCCATATTCATCATTATGGAATGTGCCTGGTAAGGCTTTTTCCTTAATGTTATTGCCTTCTTTATCTATATTCAAAGACTCTTCCGTATAGGTTCTCCCATTATCATCAATCTCACCAGAAAAGGCTACCAATACTTCCAAATCTGGACGTTCCATTTGCTCTATCTGACGACGAAACTCTTGAACATAGCGAACGGCATGTAATCTTGATGGTGTAACAACCATGGCCTTTGCGCGACCACCAATCTTATGTCTAGTAACATCCATAAAATGTCGTAACATAACTGCTGTTTTTTGCGTAATATTATGTGGATGCAAGGTTTGGAATTTACGAATAGCTTTCATTCCCGCCGCTGAATCCAATTCAATATCAACATCAACGAGACTCGCTATTTTATAGTATGTATTGTAGGTCATGTAATTTTTTAGAACATCAAGAATAAAACCTTCATCTATAGCTTGTTGCATAGAGTAGATATGGAATGGATGGTATTTACCCATTTCATCACGAGTACCAAATAACTGCAAAGTCTTTGCTTTAGGTGTCGCAGTAAATGCAAAGAAAGACAGATTATCATGCTGACCTTGTGCAACTAACTCCTTAACGAGTTTATCCTCTTCATCTAAAGCATTTTCCTCATCTTCATAAGCCCAATCAGCATATTCTTGTAGAGCCTTCTCAGTATTTGCAAGGGCTTGTTTTAATTTACGAGCTGCAGATCCAGTTTGTGAAGAATGCGCTTCATCTACAATGACAGCAAAGTTACAACTTTGTGCTTTCACCTCTTCATAAATAACAGGGAATTTTTGTAATGTGGTAATGATAATAGGCGTACCACTCTCAATAGCCTCTTTTAACTGTTTAGAGGTCTTATCCACACGTTGTATAACCCCTGGAGTGTGGTCAAATTGAGAAACCGTATTCTGTAATTGACTATCCAAAACCTTTCGGTCAGTAACAATAATAGTAGACCGAAAAATCTTCTTATCAGCCTTGTCATGCAAACCAGATAAGCGGTGAGCCAACCAAGCAATAGAATTAGACTTACCTGACCCTGCAGAGTGTTGAATCAAATAATTGTGACCTGCACCATTCTCTTTTACATGTTCTAATAATTTTGTAACTACATCTAACTGGTGAAAGCGCGGAAAAATCAATATTTCATCAGTGATGTTACCGGTACTATCTTTCACAACAGATAAATGCATATATTTTTGCAAAATTTCTAACAATCTATCTCGTTGAAGAACAGATTCCCATAGGTAGGATGTATCGTACGTATCAGAATTAGGATTGCCCGCACTTCCGACATTACCAGCACCATTAGAACCTTGATTAAATGGAAGAAAATACGTGCTACTACCATTTAATTTTGTTGTCATATGCACTTGTGTTAAATCTACTGCAAAATGAACTAACACACGGCGATTAAACTTAAAGATTTGATCTTTATTAGATCTATCAAATTTATATTGAGAAATCGCATTAGTTGCATTCTGTCCTGTAAACTGACATTTCAATTCCATACTAACAACAGGAATACCATTTAAGAATAGTACAATGTCTACACTATTGTTATTTGATACAGAATAATGTAACTGCCGAGTGCAATGGAATACATTGGACTCATATTGTGCTCTTGCAGTTTCATTCATGGAAGTTTCTGGTTTCCAATACACAACTCGGAATGTAATACCTCTATCCTTAAAGCCATGACGAAAAACAGATAACAAGCCATCATGCTCAACAGAATCATTAAAGCGCTTTAAAAATTGCTGTTCACAAGAGTCTCCATATAACTTCATATACCGTTCCCACTTCTTTGGTTGGCTTTGTTTTATAAAAGACAACAGTGTTTCAGTATCAAGAGCCAATTCACGATTGAATACCTTTGGATTGCCTTTTACATATCCGCCTGTAGTACATAAGAATGATTCAATATCACTTTCAAATCGCTTTTCTCTTACATCAAACTCAGACATGAGGCACCTCCTTTTTACCAGTTACTACTTCATAAATCAGGGAACGTTTATATTCAGCAAGAGTATCAATAATAGTCAATTTCTGAGAAATTACTCTATCAATAGCGTCACATTTTTTCTCTAGATATGCAACTATTTTTAGCTGTTCTTCAATAGGAGGAACTAAGCAAGATACAGCCTTGAACATCTTTTGTGTAACACTATATACTTTTGTTCCATTTGCATTTTTCCGCAATTGACTGCGCCAAATATCTGTCAAAAACAAAAATGCGAAGTACTTTGTACATATACTCTTATCTAAGCAACGTGCAACTAAAGTATGATAACCCGCATATATTTCGTTTGAAGAATCTATATAAATACAATTGCCTACACCCTCAAAATCTTCAGATGTATCGGCAAACACAAAATCCCCTTCTTGTAGTAGTGATTTTTCATCAATTAGATTTTCAGCTACATAACGAATTAATCCATCTTGAAGCGAATAACCGTTATTATTTTTAGCATGAACTTGTCCATAACTAACAACACCGGCACCACTATCTACTAAATCAGTCTTTTTAATGTTTAGTCCTTTAAAAAATTCAAATGACTTTGTAAATCTTGTAATTTTCCAATCTGAAGGAATCTTATCAATCCATTCAACGTTACTAGCTACCATATTTATGGTTGAAACTAATCCCTTTGTGACAGTCTCTGTTATAATAGACTGTCTATATTCTTGTAGCTTTTCAATAACAGATTGCTCTTTAGCAATAATAGTATCAATTTGTGCGCATTTAGTATCGAGATACTCTACAATCTTGTTTTGTTCATCTAATGTAGGAAAGAAAAAGTCTTGATTCAAAATGGTTTTAGCTGAAACTCTTTGTCGAATTTCTAATATACCATTAGAGAATTGTCTTAAACATTTTTGAAATTCAGTAGTTTGAAAAATATAGTTAATATACTTTAAATTTCCATTTTTTAAGTTCTTAAATACATAGTATACAGGACTCACACAACCAAAATAAGCGCAATAACCAACTGACCCAATTAGTATATTCATACTATTGGCCACTATAGTATCTGGATAAGCTAATTTATATTCGTCATATTTTTCTTTAGCTGTATTTCCTTGGTTTCCTTTTTCCTCGTAAGGTACAACACCCAATTTATTAGTTAGAGATAATATATCAGTAGTTTTAACTGGAGAATTTTTTTCACTAATTTCAAAAATATACTGCTTTAACTTTCCTCGCTTCCAATGGCTTGGTACACTTCCTAACCATGGTATATTGCTATCCTGCATTGCCTGCATTATTTAAACACCTCTTCCAAAGCACCATCCAACTCAATCTCTAAAACCTTAATCTCAGCCATAATTTCATCAGTTGAACGTGGCGCTACATATTTGTAAAAATGCCGTGTAAACGGAATTTCATAACCAATCTTATTCTTCTTTGTATCAATCCATGCATCTGGAGCAAAAGGTAATACCTCACGTTTGAAGTATGTATCTATATCTTCTTTAAGCGGTACGATTTCAGTATCGCGACGTTTAGTGTCAGCTGTTGGCTTACCTTTTACTAATACAGGTTTTCCGTCTTCATCAAGCACCGGCCGTTCTACCGTAATTTTTGTATAGCCGAAGTCTTCATTATCAAAGATTTTACTGATTTCAGTTTCTCTGAACTCACCATAAATCTTAGTGATTTCCTGAATAGCGCTTTCAGGTATATCATTGCGTTTATTACCTAATGACTTACGTCGTTTTTCATATAAATCATTAGCATTAATGAGTTGCACTTTCCCTTCTCGAGGTGTACCAGTTTTCTTATTTGAAAGCACCCATATATAGGTTGCAATGCCTGTATTGTAGAAAATATCATTCGGCAAAGCAATGATGGCTTCCAACAAATCATTTTCCAGAATATATCGTCTAATTTCTGATGGGCCACTACCCGCATCACCGGTAAATAATGGTGAACCATTATGAATAATCGCAATGCGAGAACCTTGAGGGTTCATCTTTTTAATGGCATTTTCTAAAAACAGCATTTGTCCATCTGATGTTGATGGCAACCCAGGGCCAAATCGGCCATCAAAACCTAGTTTAGCTTCGTTTTTAACAATGGCCTCTTCATTTTTCCATTCTCGACCAAATGGCGGATTAGAAATAATATAGTCAAAAGTTTCGCCTGAAAATTGATCATCAGATAGTGTATTCCCACTTTTAATACGCTCAGCATCATTGCCCTTAATGAGCATATCTGCCTTACAAATCGCAAAGGTCTGATCATTCAATTCTTGACCAAATGAAATCAGTTTAGATGTGCTATTCAAATTCGCAAGATATTCTTCTGCTACCGAAAGCATCCCACCAGTACCACAAGCACAATCATAAATGGTACGGGCCACGTTTTGTCCACTTAGCACCGCATTATCGTCATAGAAGAGAATATTAACCATTAAACGGATTACCTCACGAGGGGTATAATGCTGACCAGCATCTTCGTTATGAGCTTCTGAAAATCGACGGATAATCTCTTCAAATACGTAACCCATTTCAAGATTACTAATATGATTCGGATGCAAATTAGCCTTATCAGTAGTAAATTCTTTTATTACCATATACAAAATATGCTTATCTGCCATTGTTGTAATATGATTATCAAATTTGAACTTTCTAATGATATCTTGCACATTATCAGAAAAACCATTTATATAATCTCTGAAGTTACTTTCAATATTATCAGGATCATCTAACAAAGTCTTAAATGTATACTTACTGATGTTATAAAATTTATGGGCAGCTACTTCATACAATAAACCATCTAATAAATCCAAATTCTGATCTTTTAATTTATTATATGTATCAAGCACAGCAGGTTTTGTATCGGCTAAAATACAGTCAAATCGTCTAAGAACTGTAAGGGGCAATATTACCTCTCCATATTCGTGTGGTTTATACACACCCGTTAATTTATCTGCAATTGCCCAAATGAGGGACGCTTTTTCATTTACACGACTACTTAAACTCATGGTACCTCCGTATCTACTTATCAAGCAGCGATAAATCCACTACTTTTCTCTTTAGTCAAAATTGCTTTCACATTACTTTTAGTGATTTTAAGCTCACCATTATTCATTGCCCTAACGACCTTAGGAAATTCATCAGATGATTCCATTCTAGTAATAACGCTGCTATAATCATCTGTTCCCTGAGTCGAATGTGGCATCGGACCCACAATAATAAGTCTATAATGGTGGTTATTACGCAAACGCTCAAACTCATATCTTTTCAGCGCATTATAATCTAAGCAATATTCTAAACGATCTGCGAGACCTAATGCCTTAAACGTTGCCTCTAAATGACGCACTGGACAAGAGGACCCACCTAATACTAGAATTTTTCCATTAGGTAAACTAGCATCAAAATATGGCTTCACAGTTTTTTCAATTACTGGATAGTGATATTTTTTAAGTACGGATTGCAACTGATTACATTTAAATGCATTCGTTAATTCATCTGTAATATATTTAATGGCATCACTTAACAATGTGACATCTTGTAAGTTAGGTGTAAACGCTACCAATTGAATTCCTCCTCTACTAATTTATTAAGGTCTTGATTAACATCATCAAGTTGCTTTAAAAGTTCCATACGCATTTCTATAATTTTATCTTTATGACCTAAAAATCTACGTTGCTGCTCAATTGATACATTAGGAATAGCTAATGATTTCAAATCTTTTATAGATATTGATTTTATAACTGATCCCGATGCTAATAGTTCAATTTGTTCTCGGCCTAAGGAACTATTAAAAAATGCAGCAATATAATCTAATAAATACAGGTTTCTGTATTTAGGTACAATTGTAATGGAAAATAAATTCCCATTAATAATGACACCAGTACCTGGCTGAAGATGTAACATATTACTTTTAAATGGAGATGTTCTAGTTAAAACTAAACTATCTTCTTCTATCACCTGAGATGATTTTCCTAATTTAGATTTATCTACAAAGGGTAATTGAGACATATCTACTTGTTGGCTATCTAGTGCTTGTGAATACACATATCTAATACCTGTGTCTTCTAAAGTAGTAATTTCATCTAGCTCTTTTGATGGAATAACAGGACCTCGACTAATATTACAAATCTCCCCTAGAGGAATCCCATCATAAGTAATTGGTTCAACAGTATATCGTTTTGGTAAAAGATTGTATTCTTCCTCATAAACTCTAGATTTACTCACGACACAACTATTTTCAGTATTATCACTGATTAAGGTTTTCAATCCATCTAAATCGATATTTTTATATCGTCGCTCTTGGATATAAGACTCGCTGGCATCAATAAACTTTATCTCATTATTATTATGAGATAAAACCACAGCATATAAAGGGATTCTAGTAAACTCAGACAGAGAATCAGGTAATTCTATTACCGCCTGAATGCATCCGTGATCTACAAAATAACTGCGTATAGCTTGGTTTTGAGAACTCGTCAAAGCTGAGTTTGTCATCAATGCAACCATAGTCCCATCATCAGTAAGTTGTTCAAAAGCAGCTAGCACCTCTAGCCAGTCAGTGTTTACAGGAATCTTTCCTATCTCATCCATCCGATTCTTAACTATAGGATTGAGTCTTAACGTCTTATCGAGCCTATGATTCCAAAGAGGTACACATAAAATACGATCAAATAATTGATTTCTTACTGCAAATGCACCATTTAAAATATTAGCTTCTACCAATTGAGAATCTAACAATTCTAATAATAGTACTCGCAGCTGTAATGAAACCATTAGCTGAGAATCACAATTATAGGCATAATAGCTTTTAAGATTATAGCGCTTAACCATATCCAATAGTATAGTCCCATCATTTAAACCTACTTGCATTAATGAGAAACTATCAAGATTCTCTATTTTCAACAAATATTCCAATGTTTGATTTAGAGATTCATTACCTTCGATACTATTATTGGTCCTACTCATTTTATATTCATTATAAAACAAAGCAATTCCAATTAATAATAAATCATCAATATTTAGGTTCTTTTGTAAAAACTCTTGTACATGAGGTTTGAAAATATATTTTTTCATTGTATTTTGAAAGTTAGGATTGTTTATTTTATTGGAGCTAATATATTTATCTAAATCAATAAATGAACCATTATATTTTTTTAGTAAATAGATTAATGCAACCATAACATTTAGGTCGTAATAATCGTTAACTTTACTTAAGTAACGCCCAGCATACCATTCTCGTTCTAGTTGTAAAATTTGTTTTTCACTTTTATCATAAATTTCTTTTGCTAACATAATTTTAGATCGCATAAATACCTCCTGGTTTTATATAACCAATATATATCATTTTAAAAAAATTACACAAAT
>ENA-OWLR01000586-OWLR01000586.1-metagenome-genome-assembly--contig:-NODE-586-length-11312-cov-6.426934_pt1 | contig 11312 bp, 7 predicted proteins | sample MGYA00245352_ERZ651110 | MGnify/ENA primary metagenome ERZ651110 (study PRJEB26857, sample SAMEA4031765) | metagenome | biome: human; feature: oral; material: saliva | place: Philippines | collected 2014 | study... | reverse complement strand
GCTCTCTTTATTCTTGGCAACTACCTCTGGTAGACCTGCTGCAAGGAGCCTTCCACCATTGCGACCACCCTCTGGTCCCATGTCAATGATGTAGTCGGCGAGCTTGATAACATCGAGGTTATGCTCAATGATGAGTACCGTATTGCCACGATCCACTAGCTTTTCAAGCACGTCCATAAGGATGCGGATGTCCTCAAAATGCAGTCCCGTAGTTGGTTCGTCGAGGATGAATAGCGTCTTACCCGTATCCCTCTTCGATAGTTCCGTAGCCAGTTTGACACGCTGACTCTCGCCTCCCGATAGCGTTGTTGAGCTTTGTCCGAGTTTGATATAACCCAATCCAACGTCCTGCAAAGCCTTTATCTTCGGTAGAATCTGCGGTACATTCTCAAAGAACTCCACGGCCATGTTGACCGTCATATCTAGTACATCTGCAATCGACTTACCCTTGAATCGCACCTCAAGAGTCTCCCGATTGTAACGCTTACCATGGCATATCTCACATGGAACCATTACATCCGGAAGGAAGTTCATCTCGATAGTCTTGTATCCATTACCACCACATGCTTCACATCGTCCACCCCTTACGTTGAAGGAAAAACGCCCTGGCTTGTAGCCTCGGATCTTAGCTTCTGGGAGGTTGACAAACAACTGTCGGATGTCAGAGAATACCCCCGTATAGGTTGCGGGGTTGCTGCGTGGGGTGCGCCCGATAGGACTTTGGTCCACATTCACCACCTTATCTATATTGTCAATGCCCTCTATCTTCTTGTAAGGCATGGGTCGTTTCAATGAGCGATAGAAGTGTTGTGAGAGGATAGGTTGCAATGTCTCGTTGATAAGCGTACTCTTTCCAGAGCCCGAAACACCTGTTACAACAATCAATTCACCTAGTGGGAAGGTTACGTCAACACCCTTTAGATTATTGCCAGTGCAGCCTATCAACTTGATAGACTTCCCATTTCCTTTGCGTCTTTCAGTGGGTATCTCTATCTTACGTTCACCATTGAGATATTGTGCCGTGAGCGTGTGCTTCTTGAGCATATCAGCTGGTTTCCCTTGGAAGACGACCTCTCCTCCTTTTCTTCCAGCCTTTGGACCGATGTCAACAATCCAATCGGCAGCACGCATCATATCCTCATCATGTTCCACAACAATCACCGTGTTACCCATGTCGCGCAGCTCTTTTAGGGAATTGATAAGTCGCTCGTTGTCACGTTGATGCAGTCCGATAGAAGGTTCATCGAGGATATAAAGCACGTTGACAAGCTGCGATCCAATCTGAGTGGCTAGTCTGATACGTTGGCTTTCACCGCCAGATAACGTTGCACTTTGTCTATTGAGAGCCAAGTAATCAAGTCCCACTTCCAATAGAAAGTTAATGCGTTTGCGTATCTCCTTCACGATCTCTGTGGCTATAACTCGCTGTTTTTCCGTCATGTGTTCCTCGACATGATCAATCCAATCCTTCAGTTCGCTGATATCCATGTTGGCAAGTTCTGCGATGTTCTTATCCCATATCTTATAGGATAAAGCCTCCCGATTGAGTCGCTGCCCATGGCATTCTGGGCAAGTAACCTCGGCTATGAACTGGTCAGCCCACTTCTTCCCGGCAGCCGAATCATCACTTTCCATGATCGTGCGGAGGTATTTGATGATACCATCAAAGGATATGAAGTAATCCGAGGAGGTGTGAACAAGTTCTTTGGCAATCTTTAGTTTCTCCAAAGAACCGTATAGAATCTCATCCATGCACTCCTTGGGAATGTCTTTAATGGGTGTTTTTAAGGTACAATCATACTTCTTCAATAGGGCTTCAATCTGCCAGAATATCATCTGATTCTTATACTTCCCTAATGGAACGATAGCCCCTTCATAGATATTCAAAGCGTCATCAGGGATCACTTTCTTTAGGTCGATTTCATCAATTACACCTAGTCCTTTGCAATGCGGACAAGCCCCTTCTGGGGAATTAAAAGAGAAGATGTTGGGGGCAGGATCCTTATATGCAATACCCGTAACAGGGTCCATGAGACGTTTAGAGAAATATTTTGCTGCACTCGTCTCATTATCCAGTATCATAATCAAACCATCGCCTTGTTTCATCGCAGTAGCGATAGTTTTCGATAGACGTTCACGTTGGGTGGCATCTTCCGTGTCGCTGAGTTTCATCTTATCAATGACCACTTCGATGTTATGGTTCTTGTATCTATCCACCTTCATACCGCGTGTGAGTTCCTCAATTTCACCATCTATACGGATGTAAAGATAGCCCTTTCGTCGCATTTGCTCAAATAGTTCGCGATAGTGCCCCTTACGGTTTCGAACCAAAGGAGCCAATATGTAGATCTTACGTTCACGATAGTCAGCCATGATCATATCGACTACCTTCTCCTCAGTGTACTTCACCATCTTCTCCCCACTCATATATGAGAAGGCCTCACCAGCACGTGCGTAAAGCAAGCGAAGATAGTCATATATCTCCGTCGTAGTGCCCACTGTGGAGCGAGGATTCTTATTCGTCGTCTTCTGTTCGATAGAGATTACAGGCGAGAGTCCCGTTATCTTGTCCACATCTGGGCGCTCCATATTACCGAGGAAGTTGCGAGCATAGGCGGAGAAGGTCTCTATGTATCTTCGTTGACCCTCTGCGAAGATGGTATCAAAGGCTAGAGAACTCTTCCCCGAACCCGATAGTCCAGTGAAGACAGTGAGTGAGTTGCGTGGAATAGTTATGTCTATGTTCTTCAAGTTGTGTACTCTTGCACCGAAGACTTCTATCTTTTCGTTCATATCTGTGTGTTGCTTATAAAATATATAATGGTGAGTTAGGAATGAGGAATGGTGAGTTAAGAATGATCCTAATGATGATTTATGAATGAGGAGTGATGAGTTAGGAATGATTCTAATGATAAATTAGGAATGAGGAGTTGTGTGTTTAAGGTGTTAATTGGTTGTATCCCCTTAGCAGATTGACGTCGCGCCGAATATTAAAACGCCTTCCGTCAGCACCTTTTGCCGTCACATTCACAAAGTAAGTGCCCTCAGCTACATCCTTACCTTTATACTTTCCATCCCATCCACCAGCAGGGTCTGTCCACTCATAGAGCTTCTGTCCCCATCGATTGAATATAATTGCTTTGAACTCAATGATACTCTTGTAGCCTGTTTTCGCTCGATAGATATCATTGATACCATCGCCATTTGGAGTGAAAACATTAGGCATTTGCAAGCTGCTTTCACTAATAGATACGCTTATAGGATTATAACGAGTTGTGTCTCCATTGAGTATTTCGTAAAGCACAATCTGTGTATTACCTGCCTTCGTGAAAGTATATTCTGTGTCTTCCTCATAACGTATCAGAAAAGCCTCACGAGGGCTTGTTTGTGCAAAGAAATGCCATTCATAATGCGTTGCAGGGTCATTCGTTGTAGGCGCATTAGCCTTCAGTTTCATCGTTAAAGGTGCCGATCCTGTATAGTTATCACCTGCATTTATCGTCATAACTTCGCCATTCTCATCGTTATAAGAGCCTATTGGCTGGCAATCCTGTGCCTTTGTATAGGCCGTGACAAGCATTGACAAAAATAGTAATAAGAATCTTGTATATTTATCTCTCATCTCTTTTACCTTACAATTCAACGTCTCCAAAAGGATAATCGTGCAAATATAAGCATTTTTTCTCACACCTACAAGCAAAACAGAAAAGCGATGGTTGATATACAAGAAGCCATTATCTATTTTACGTTTTTTTGCTCTCTACACCTGTTGATTACAGATTTCTTTTGTATATTTGCACGTGTATTTGCATATAAGTAATAGTTTGTAAACCCAAAAGATATGTGCATGAAAAATTATTTAAGATATCTCTTATTGCTATTCATAGTCTTGATTAGCTGTAGCGTGATGGCTCAGAATGTTGTATGGCGTGATCAACATCAAGTGAAACGCAAGGAGACTATATTCGGAATAGCCAAAGAGTACGGTGTAACTATCCAACAGTTGATAGATTCCAACCCTATTATGAAGACCCCAGGATATGAACTGAAAAAGGGTGCACTCATACTTGTTCCGTTTGCAAAAGATGGTGATTTCCGCCCTGATGGGTCTATAATGGGCAAGACTGTAAAGCCTTCCAAAGCTGATAAAGAGGCTAAGAAGAAAGGCGCAAATGCGGCTGCTCTCGCAAAACAAGAGAATGCTATTCATGTTGGAATCATGCTCCCTCTCCATAATCAAGATGGTGATGGCAAGCGCATGATAGAGTTTTATCGAGGTGTGTTATTAGCCCTCAACGAGATGAAGAGTGAAGGTATTACAACCGACGTACATGCTTGGAATGTTCCAAAGGACGCTGATATTCGTACTACTTTATTAGACCCTAATGCCTCAAAACTTGACCTCATCTTTGGTCCACTCTACTCTGATCAGGTGAAGCCATTGGCTGATTTCTGTCGAGCACATGGCACAAAGCTCGTTATCCCATTCTCAATAACAGGCAACGAAGTAGAGAATAACCCTAATATCTATCAAGTGTATCAAACCGATGAGAGCTTGAATAGCAAGGCTATTGCGTCTTTCTTAGAGCGTTTCCAGAAGTCTCATCACCCTGTATTCATTAATTGCAACGATGCAAACAGCCAAGTGGGCAACTTCACCTCATTGTTGCGTAAGCAGTTAGACATACTGAAGATTAAATATGACCTTACTAGTTTGAAGTCTTCCGCAGCCGACTTTGCAAAGCACTTCGATAAGACTCGTCCTAATGTAGTTATCCTTAACTCTGAGAAGAGTCCGCAGTTAAATGAGGTGTTTGCCAAGTTAGCACAACTCAAGAAGACTAATCCTGGTATCGCAATAGCCCTCTATGGCTATAATCAATGGTTCGTTTACCAAGATTACGACTTAGATAACTTCTTCAGATATAACACCTACATCCCTTCCACCTATTATTATAATAAGTCGTCAGAGAAGACGAAGTCGCTTGAAGCTAAGTATAATGAGCAGTATGACGAACCAATGGCTAAGCAATACATACCCCGTTTGGCACTCACTGGTTACGATCAGGCGCAATTCTTTGTACGTGGAATTAAAGCACAGGGAAAGGACTTCAAGGGTGTATATAGCGATGTGAAGTATCGCCCACTACAAACTCGTTATAACTTCGAACGTGTAGGGCAGGGAGGATACATCAATAACAACTTCCAGTTGATACACTTTACTACTGACCAGAAGATGGAGAATCTCGTTTATTAACCATCGCTGGTACAGCTGCTTATAATATGAGAAATAAGACATTAAGCATATTCCTTCTGCTCTTACTTATGCTCCCGATGCGTGTTGCAGCACAAGTGGGAGAACATCGTGATGACTTTTCCATTGGCGTTAATGGCGGTTATGTCCTTTCTAATGTGGGCTTCAGTCCAAAAGTATCACAGTCTCTTCATGGGGGAATAACAGGTGGTTTGAGTGTTAGATACGTATGTGAAAAGTATTTCAATACCATCTGTTCCATCTATGGAGAGGTCAATTACGCTTCTATTGGATGGCAGGAAAAGATACAGACAGGCACTGATCAACCTGTTATCAACGCCAATGGACAGGCGGAGAAGTACTCCCGAACAATCAATTACATTCAGATTCCAGTCTTTGCACACCTTGCTTGGGGCAAAGAGCAGCGTGGTTTCAACTTCTTTGTACAAGCTGGTCCACAGATAGGTATCTATCTGAACGAGTCAACCAACATGAATTATACCACTCCAAACCTCGCTACTGACGGCACAGGACGTAGTAATGTCACCATCGAACAAGAGTCGAAAGCAGTAGAGAAGAAGTTTGATTATGGTATAGCAGCAGGCTTAGGAATGGAATGGAGCAGCCGTCATGTAGGGCACTTCCTACTTGAAGGGCGTTATTACTATGGACTAGGAAATATCTACGGAAGCACTAAGAGAGATTATTTCGGTAAGTCGAACTTTGGGAATATAGTAGTGAAAGCGACTTACCTATTCGATATCAAACGAACAAAGTAATATTAACCTAGATTTTTATCATTATGTTTGAAAACCAACCAAAAGCACTTTATGCCTTGGCACTAGCCAATACTGGCGAGCGGTTCGGATACTACACAATGTTGGCAGTATTCGCTTTATTCTTGAGAGCAAACTTCGGATTAGAGGCTGGGACAGCGGGTCTAATCTATAGTATCTTCCTCGGTTTGGTCTATTTCTTGCCCCTAATTGGAGGCTTCATGGCCGACAAGTTCGGGTACGGAAAGATGGTAACCATTGGTATTGCTATTATGTTTGTCGGTTATCTCTTCCTATCTATTCCATTGGGCGGAGGCTCTATTGCGTTCATAGCTATGCTAGCGGCTCTGTTGCTAATCAGCTTTGGAACGGGTCTATTTAAGGGCAATCTGCAGGTTATGGTGGGTAATCTCTATGACACACCAGAGCTTGCTGGCAAGCGCGATTCGGCGTTCTCAATCTTCTACATGGCAATCAATATCGGTGCACTCTTTGCTCCAACGGCTGCCGTAAAGATTCAGTCTTGGGCAGAGGCAACGCTCCATTGCAGTAGCAATGACGCTTACCACTTCTCATTCGCAGTAGCTTGTGTATCATTAATCGTGTCTATGGCAATCTATTATGGGTGCCGTCGTATGTTCAAACACGTTGAGGGTGGCAACGGAAAGACCGAGAAGAAGGATACAACTGTTGCTGAAGAAGAACTCACCCCACAGCAGACAAAGGAGCGCATTGTGGCTCTCTGTCTTGTTTTTGCAGTCGTTATCTTCTTCTGGATGGCGTTCCATCAGAATGGTTTGACGCTTACTTACTTCGCTAATGAGTTTGTGAGTCCTGTCTCAACAGGCGTTCAGAGCATGGCATTTGATGTAGTCAATCTAGTCATGATTGTGCTTATGGTGTATAGTGGTATGACCTTCTTCCAGAGCAAAACAGCAAAGGCAAAGGCAATCTCAGGTGTTGTCTTCCTCGTAGCAGTATTGGTTTTAATGTGGAAATACAGAGAGCTTTCAGGCTCAGTAGAGGTTAGTGCACCTATTTTCCAGCAGTTCAATCCATTCTATGTGGTAGCCCTCACACCAGTAAGTATGGCTATCTTCAGTTCGTTGGCAGCCAAAGGTAAGGAGCCTTCAGCACCTCGTAAGATTGCATACGGTATGATCGTTGCTGGTTGCGCCTACTTCCTTATGGTCATGGCATCGCAAGGTTTGCTCACACCAAACGAACAGGCAGCAGCAAAGGCAGCAGGTGGAGCAACCCCATTTGCGTCAGCCAACTGGCTAATTGGTACTTATCTCGTCCTCACCTTTGGTGAGTTATTGCTCAGTCCGATGGGTATCAGCTTCGTTAGTAAGGTAGCTCCTCCAAAGTATAAGGGCGCAATGATGGGCGGATGGTTTGTAGCCACAGCAATCGGAAACCTCCTTGTCAGCGTTGGAGGATACCTCTGGGGAGGTTTGTCACTCACCATTGTTTGGTCCGTATTCATTGTTCTTTGCCTCATTTCAGCCGCCTTCATGTTCCTCATGATGAAGCGTTTAGAGAAAGTGGCATAAGCTATTAAGATAACAGGAAACGCCCTTCTTCATTTGAGAAGGGCGTTTCTTCATTATGACGAGAGCCTTTCCTCGATAGAAGGAAAGGCTCTCTTTGTGGGGAAGAAGGCGTCTCTTTCATTTCACAAATAAATCTCTTTGGGTTGAAGAGGTGACTTCTAAGGCGGAAGATGGTTTATTGTTTAGACCCTAAAAAAGCAAAACATCTGGTGGAACGAATCATAATTTTAGCGAAAAAGGCAGCCTGGTAATCTGTATTTCAATTATTTTGTGTAAGTTTGCATATTATGAGTCGGAACCATCTAAAGATTTATCTTGTATGCTTATTCGCCTTCATTACATCCTTCGTTGAGGCTAGTAATGATGGAAAAGGCTATATTGCTTACCCTGGCGGGAAGTGTTATATGTTTCGTGTGACGCTCCGTGACAAGGGTCAATCGCCTTATTCGCTAGATAAACCGAGTGCCTTTCTGTCTGAGGCGGCGCTGAGACGACGTCAAAGACAGCACTTGACGTTGGACTCAACGGACCTTCCTGTGTCGCCAACCTATATCCAGAAGATACGCAAAGAGGGTGGGAATGTGGTTGCAATAAGCAAGTGGAACAACTCAGTCTTGGTGCGTGGAGGCAACAGACAGACGTTAGAAGATCTCAAGGTGTTATCTTTTGTGAGAGATAGTAAGCTCGTTTTCACCTCTCCCGACTCCATTCGTCCATTGTCACAACGCGTTCACTGTCGGTCAGACTTGCAAGTGCTCGACTCTACCATACATGATTATTATGGTATGGGAAAGGCACAGTTGGAGAATCTCAATGGTCGGAAGTTGCACAACATGGGCTTTCAAGGACAGGGAATGACCATTGCTGTGCTTGATGCAGGCTTCATGAACGTGGATAAGATGGCTGCTTTTAAGAATGTCAACATCGTTGGAACGCATAATTTCGTTGCTGGTTATGATGCTGATGTGTACAAGGAAATGGATCACGGAACGAAGACTTTATCCGTTATAGCAGTCAATCAACCCTCTACCTTCGTAGGTTCTGCACCGAAAGCGAGCTTTTGGTTGTTGCGTTCGGAGGATTATCTCACGGAGAGCTCGGCGGAGGAAGACTACTGGATAGCCGCTGCTGAGTTTGCTGACTCCGTCGGTGTCGATGTCATTAGTTCGTCTTTAGGCTATCACGGCTTCGATGATAAGAGTCTAAACTATCATTATTCCGACCTCAATGGAGTGACGGCACCCATCTCAAGGGCGGCTTCCTTGCTTGCATCCAAAGGCATTATCCTCGTCAATAGTGCGGGGAATGATGGCATGGGACCGTGGAAGAAGATCAATGTACCAGCCGATGCGCATGACATACTCACGGTAGGTGCGATTGCACCAGACGGCATTAATGCTGCTTTCTCATCGATTGGTCCAACCGCAGATAATCGAGTAAAACCAGACGTGATGGCGTATGGTTGTCCAACAAATGTGGTATCGGGTAGGGGATATATAACGCCCGATACGGGTACATCCTTTGCTTGTCCGTTGGTGGCAGGGATGGTTGCTTGCTTGTGGCAAGCCGCTCCTAACACTTGTGCAAAGGACTTGATAGAGGTGATTCGGCAGACATCTAATAATCATCTGAAGCCCAATAACATCATGGGTTATGGTGTCCCCGATTTCATGGAGGCGTATCATCAGGTGGTATTGCCCAATGGTAAGTAATTAATTTACACCTTATTATATATATAGAAGCACACATGACGACAAAAGCCCTCACCCTCTATGAACTGAACGCATTGGTATCGGATGTTATCAGTAGCACCTTGTCGCGTTCTTACTGGGTTGAGGCTGAATTGTCCGAAGCACGTGAGAGCCGTGGACACTGTTATATGGAACTGATCGAGAAGGACGCTCGTGGCAATGTTCCCATTGCACGTGCTCAAGCCAAGTGTTGGCATAACGTGTGGGCGGAGATACAGCCTTCTTTCATCAAGATAACGGGTCAGACGATCCATGCAGGTATGAAAGTTATGTTGCTTGTACACGCTCAGTTCCATCCTCAATATGGGTTTTCTTGGATTGTAGATGACATCAATCCCGAGTTTACCATGGGCGACATGATGCGCAAACGACAGGAGATTATCCGACAGCTAAGGGCAGAAGGCGTCTATGACTTGCAACGCGAATTGTGCTTGTCGATGTTTGCTCAACGCATAGCCGTCATCTCCTCCGAGACAGCAGCAGGTTATGGCGACTTTTGCAATCAGTTACTTCATAACGAGTTTGGGCTTGCCTTTCATGTAGAACTATTCCCCGCAGTGATGCAAGGAGACCAGGTTGAACAGAGCATTATCAATGCTTTGAACCTAATTAACGAACGGGAAGAGGATTTCGATTGCGTTGTTATCATCCGAGGAGGCGGTGCGACAGCCGATTTGAGTGGTTTCGATACCTTGAATCTGGCGGAGAATGTGGCGAACTTCCCACTCCCGATAATCACAGGAATTGGTCACGAACGTGACGAGAGTGTGCTGGATATGGTTTCATTCATGCGTGTGAAAACCCCAACAGCAGCTGCCGCTTACCTCATCAATCAGTTGGCTGCAACGCTGGCAAGGGTTGAGAACGCACAAGCAAGCATTGTTGAGGCTGTTCAACGCAGGTTAGAACGGGAGAAGATGCACATACAACACATTGCAACTCACATCCCCATGCTCTTTTCCGTGGTGCGTACTCAACAGGAAGCACGGCTTGATAGTCTTGCACAAAGGTTGGTGAATCGGATGAAGGAAAGGCTTTCTAAAGCCCGTTACGACCTTGATTCGATGATGCGATATGCTATTCCGACCCTTGTAGGACGCCTTTCTAACGAGCAACGTCGCATAGATATGCTCGCTCAACGTGCCCAACTGATGGATCCGAAGTTGCTTTTAAGTCGAGGATATAGCATTACCTTACACAATGGGAAGGCTGTTCGCCATGCCTCACAACTGAAGGCTGGAGACGTCATCACCACTCGCTTTGAGCAAGGAGAGGTGGAGAGTGTGGTGAAGAAATAGCTAGGAGGAATCCTTTAAACCCTTTAATACAATCAAGAAGATGAAAGAAATGAAATATGAAGACGCCGTTCAGCAGCTCGAGAGCATAGTTGACAAGATGGAACGAGGCGAACTCGATGTTGATTCAATGGCTGCTCAACTGAAGCAAGCACAGGCACTTGTGAAGCTGTGTAAGCAGAAGCTCAAGCACACCGATGATGAGATTCAAAAGCTGTTAGCCAATCAGTAGCAATAAAGCGAACGATGGGTTGCAGGAAAAGATAAATTTGTTTACTTTTGCATTAGGCTATGGCAGGATGCAATTAAATACTTATATGATATGAAAGATATAGATTGGAAGAGTTTGACATTCGGTTATCTACGCACCGACTACAATGTTCGTTGTTATTACCGAGATGGTAAGTGGGGCGAAGTAGAGGTCTGTTCGGATGAGTACTTGAAGTTACACATGGCTGCAACGTGCCTCCACTATGGTCAAGAAGCATTCGAGGGACTGAAGGCTTACCGCTGTCCTGATGGCAAGGTACGCATCTTCCGAGCAGAAGAAAACGCCGCTCGATTACAGAACACAGCCCGTGGTATTGTCATGCCAGAGGTTCCGACCGAGCTATTCGTTGATATGGTGAAGAAGGTGGTACGCCTCAATCAAGAGTACATCCCGCCTTATGAGAGTGGAG
>ENA-OWLR01000568-OWLR01000568.1-metagenome-genome-assembly--contig:-NODE-568-length-11557-cov-16.693010_pt1 | contig 11557 bp, 9 predicted proteins | sample MGYA00245352_ERZ651110 | MGnify/ENA primary metagenome ERZ651110 (study PRJEB26857, sample SAMEA4031765) | metagenome | biome: human; feature: oral; material: saliva | place: Philippines | collected 2014... | reverse complement strand
TCCGAAAAGTCCTTTGTTTACAGGGGTTGCACGGCACGCCTCGCGCGCGTATGCGTGAAGAAAAAAGTGGGGAGGTTAGGCCTGGCCTATATGAGAGAGAGAGAGAGAGAGAGTACAAAATTATTTGGAACTACCAAATAATTTGCGATATTTTTTTCATCTTTCTTCGTTAAAGAATCTAATACAGCACAAAGCGTGTCTGCGCCTTTATTTCCTAAGGTGCAAACATTTGCTGAATTAATATTCTTTATGACTCTCATCGTTATTACGAGTTAATTTTATTTTAACTGGGCGCAAAGGTAGTGAGAATATATGAAACAAACAAGAAATTAGCAAAAAAATATAAAAAGAAAGCGAATTATTGCTATCCGACTTTCCCAATCTCTATGTGCTACTCAAAGAAACCTTGTATTGACACATAACTCATAAATAGAATTCTTATCATTGTTGCCAAGCCTGAGAAGCTCCAGAGTCTCTTTATTTTGTTCTTCACAAGTGTTATAGGCAGATTGGCTATAAGCGTAATCCATATTTGTATTTTTATAGCATTCGCACTATCTCCATAGAAGTATCTTAGAGGGAAATTCTGTTTTAATTGCTTAAATAAGGTCTCTATTTGCCATCCTCTCTTATAGATAGGTATAATATCTTCTGCCGACATCTGAAAATCATTGGTCAGCAGAGATATTAATCTGATTTTCCCTTTCTTGGTCTTATCCTGATATGTGATTTTTCTTGCTTTATGGTAGATATCTTTTTCTCTGGTATTCTTCCTCTCACAGAGTTATACTGAAGAACAGATTTCACAAAAACAATTCAGAGGCGTTAAGCCAAACCGATAACACAGAGCGTTTCAGCTATTGTTGGGTGTTGGGTGTTAAATGTTAGGTGTTGATGGTTAGCAGAAAGGCTCTGTGATATCTATCGTCGCTTGCCGGCGTTTGTGGGTTCTCCCTGTTCGCAGAAAGGTTTCTGTTCATCTGTGAGAATCTGTGAGAAAAAAAATACCCAACAGGCTTCTTGTGTTCTAAAAATTTGTGAGAGACAAAAAGTTCAATGAGTTTTTCTTGTGTTTGTACATCAAAATATTCAACTTATCTATACACAAAAGTAAGGAAACAAAATTGGGGATATACTTCTCCCTTTATCCATACGAACATTAAAGTCGGATAAAGAGACGTATATCCCCAAACTCTGTCTATCTAATTTATCAAGAACTTATTCCGTGTACAAGAAGCGCTTGATAGATTTCTTTGGTGTCTTCTCAAACTCTTCTTCATGAATACGTATCTCTGAAACCTTACAATAGGCCGGTACAATAGCATTCAACTGTGTACGATTCTCTTCCATAATATTCTTAATATCGTCAGCATTAAGTCCTAAGTTCTGAGCTTCATCATAATCAGGATGTACCAAAGCTATAAGCTTCTCGCCACTCTGAATAACCAAGCATTCATTTACGAGAGGAAGAGAGTTTAACTTGTCTTCTATCTCTTCTGGATAGATGTTCTGCCCATTACTACCTAAGAGCATATTCTTCGAACGTCCTTTAATAAAGACATTCCCGTCTTCGTCCATCAGACCAAGGTCACCTGTATGGAACCATTCGTCCTTGTCGATTGTCTGACTTGTGGCTTCTTCGTTCTTATAATATCCTAAGAGAACATTAGGACCCTTGGTAAGAATTTCTCCTGGAATGTTCGCTGGATCAGAACTATCTATACGTACTTCTTGATGTAAGGCAGCTTGTCCACAAGAACCTTGCTTAAAGCTATGCCAATCACGATAACAAATAATTGGACCACACTCCGTTGCACCGTAACCTACCGTATACGGGAACTCTATACGACGTAAGAAAGATTCAATCTCACCATTGAGGGCTGCACCACCAATAATAATCTCATATAGATTACCACCAAATGCTTGATAAACTTGCTCACGTATTTTGGCACGTACCTTCTTATTAATAACTGGCATGTTAAGAAGCAAACGCATACGATTGTTCTGTATCTTTGGGAAGACTTTCTTACGAATAATCTTCTCTATGACCAATGGTACGGCAATCATGATTACTGGCTTCACTTCCTGCAAAGCTTGCGAAATAATTGCAGGAGAAGGTATGCGTGTCAAGTAATAGATATGAACACCTGAGAGGAACTCAAAGATAAACTCAAATGCCATTCCATACATGTGGGCCATCGGAAGGATACTGATGACATTATCACCTGGCTTTATGATATTACCTAACACATGCTTTGCAAAATCAGCATTACTCCACAAAGAACGATAAGGAAGCATAACACCTTTTGAACGTCCTGTCGTTCCACTGGTGTAATTTATCAAAGCCAATTCATCTGGACTCTGTTCACGATAGTAATGGATATTTTCTTGACGGAAATACTTCGGATAACGACGCCCAAACTCCTCATTGAGATGTTCGCGTGCATAGGTTAATTTGTCTGTACGACTTACTACCAATGAATAATCTGGAATATAGATGATACCTTCCAACTTTGGCATCTTCATGGCGTCAACCTGTGTAACTACGACGTCACCAACAAAGAGTAGTTTTGCATCAGAGTGATTAACAATATTATGAATCTGCTCTGGCATAAACTCATGCAAGATAGGTACAGCTACAGCACCATAGGTGAGTACGGCAAGAAAGGCAGCTGCCCATGCAGAAGAGTTCCTTCCACAAAGCGCTATCTTATCTCCTTGTTTAACACCACTTGCCTCAAACATAATGTGCAATTTCTCTATCTTTCTTGCAACATCATGATATTGGAGGGTCTTACCCTTATAATCGGTTAGAGCATCACGATCCCAAAATTCGATGATACTCTTCTCTATTAACTCATTAAAACTTGGAATCTTTTCCATTGCACAATATTTCAAACTCTGTGCAAAGATACATATTAATAAGCACATTTCAAAATATTATGTGCAGAAAAGTACAAAGATGAATTGAAAAGAAACATAAAAAGCGACGCATCTAAACGAACAAAAAAAATGCCCTCTTAACACCAACAATGGTGACAGGGGGCATCATACATTCATACGACTTGTCCAAAACGAGTGTATACAATATTAAAGAACTCAAAGACAACAAGCCATTTTATCACAATTGTAGCATCTTAGAAGACAAAGGGTACATCAGTGCGGAAAATCAACTTGACATTTTTGATACTGTTAACATCAGGCTTGAAAGACCATATAGGCTTATCCAAAAGAACTAAAAGCCAACCTTCAACCCTATAGCAAAGGCAAGAAAGAGGATTGAGACAGTACTTTCACAACTTACAAACCTGTTCCTCGTCATCAGAAAGTACGCCAAAGATACATGCGCTTTTTTGTCCGAATAGTGGGAAAAGTCTGTACGATGACCGCATTAGAACAAATCAACTACATTATCAACAAACCTATAAGCAGGTTCAAATACACGCTGATTTAATTCCACCAATGGGTTGAGACTATCAAATATACCCGAAAAGCATAATATACATCAAATGTCAATACACTTATAAAATTATGATCAAAGTGTTTGGTAATCTCGAGAATATCGTAACATCTGCTCTGTGTATGACTCTGAATAATCTACGACAACATCTATTACTTCACCAAGATCATTATAAACAGGTGTAAGGACTGGGTTTATAAACCCTTTATAAGGTGCTATATTCAAGTTTTCATAGCGACGTAATACTTCTGCATGAAGAACAGGATTCAGTTTGATAGCATACTTCTCCACTAAAGCACGAGCCATATAGAAGTCTCCTTCGCTCTTAATACGCTGTATCTCTGCAAGTTGATAAGCAAAGATATACCGTAAAGTTTCATAGTCATTAATACGCACAAATGTTTTTGATTGTCCTGTCTTTTCATCTTTACAAGTTACAAGCTCTACAACATTATCATCTTTTCCTAACTCCAAAGCCCATTGCGCAATAAGTGCACGGTTCTGCATGTGCGACTCTTCTATCTGCTTGCCAAGTTTAATACGGACTTGTTGGGTGAGCAAACCATTCATCATATAGCTATAATACTGCGCCTTATAAGCTTCTTCATTATCTAAGAGTCCAAGCTCTAAAAGTTTCTGATCTGCTATATAATATAACCCAAATAAATCAGCACGAGCCTCTTCTATAGTATTACCATAGTTCTTCAACGCATCAGGATCAGTACCAGGCAGTAATCGTCCACTCCCATGTCCTAAGCATTCATGAAGATCTGTATGAAGGTCATCGGTCTTATCAGCATATAGTTCTAATAGTCTTCGTGTATCACCGTCAATGACAAACTCCTCCCGAAAGCCGTTTCCTTTCGCAGCCATATTGTAAGCATGGGTAAGATTAGATATTGTCACACTCTTCGAACCATGCTCTGCTCGAATCCAGTCAGCATTTGGCAGATTTATACCTATAGCTGAAGATGGATACTCATCACCTCCCAACATTGCAGCACAAACAACATTTGCTGTAACACCTTTTACAACCTCTTTCCTAAACAAAGGCTTAATTGGTGAATGGTCCTCAAACCACTGTGCATTAGCAGATATAGTTTGTGTACGATGTGTGGCTTTAAGATCTTTATATTCAACGATACCTTCCCATGAGCCTTTCAATCCCATAGGGTCACCATAGACCTCAATAAAACCATTGATAAAGTCTATTCGACCATTCTGCTCACGTAACCACTCTATAGAATATGTATCGAAATCATGTAAATCACCTGTCTCATAATAACGAATTAACAATTCTATCACACGTTGCTGTCGTTTGTTTTCAACAAATTCTTTTGCACGATTTAGCCAGAATACTATCTTTCTAATCGCAGCCCCATATTTCCCTTCTATTTTCCAGACATCTTCACGGATTAAATCACCTTCTTTTACAAGAGTAGAATTTAATCCATAAGATGGTACTTCACTTATTGGGCCTTCTTGCTTTAACTTAGCATAAAATTCTTCAACCTCCTGCTGAGAAACTCCGTCATAATAATTACATGCAGAGGAGCGTACAATATCTTTACCATCCGACTTATCAACTCGCTTTGGAAGAACTGTCGGATCAAATATTACAGGGCATAACTCATCAAGCAAAGACGTTACTGTCTCTCCCTCGTTAAGCGGAAGCTGATTAGTATCAAGCGCTAAGACTTCTTTACGAAAGAAATCTTCTGTAAATAATGGTGAGAACTTATCGCACGCATAATGATGATAAATACCATTAGCAAACCAAACGTGCTTCAGATATTCCTCTAAAGCACGAAAATTATAATCTAACTTTTCACCATTATAGTTCAAATAGACAGCCTCTAAAGTCTTTCTAATACGGAGGTTGTATTTGCCGAACTGATCAAATGTTATATCACGTCCAAATAGCGTAGCTTGCGACAAACAATATATTAACTGTTTTTGCCTAATTGTCAGTGATTCGAAATCCGGGAGCCGATATCGTAATAGTTGTATATCGGCAAACCGTTCATCCTGAAAGTTAAAAGTTTCCTCTCCTATTGATTCGATCATTTTTTATTTATTTCTTAAGCGGTTTCTTCACACGTACATCTTCAGATGAGTGTTGTGTTGAATGCCGCATTCTATAGTCACGTGGGGTGACACCATTTAGTTTATAGAAAGAAGCATAGAATGATTGTCTGTTTGAGAAACCCACCATATCACTGATATCTTCCATATTCAGCTCTTGATAACGTTTATCAACCAATAGAGCCATAGCCTCCTCTATTCTGAATTTGTTAACGAATGACGTATAGTTCATGTGAAATCTCACATTTACTACCGCCGAGATGTAGCGTGTATTAGTCCCCAAGTCCTCAGCAAGTTGCTTGGCAGAATAATTCTTGTCTTTGTAACGTTGCTGAATAAGAATGATATTAAGGATTTTCTCCTTTAATTCATCCATTAGTTGCGGACTGACCAAACTTCGGTAAGCAGCTACCTTCTCTTTCTTTTCAGTTAAATTGTACTTAGCCATAATCCGTGTATTTTTAGTTACCTATTTGTTATTACACTGCAAATATAACATTTTTAATTAAGAATGTCAAGTTTATAGCAAGTTTTTTAATATCTATTAGTTATTATATTTCACAAAGAAATAATTACACTCTCTATTATCCATGTATAAATTATTTACATATATAATCTTAACATCTTTTTATACAAAGCGTTTCCGATTTTATCTTTTTACGTTCTTCTTTACATAAGACAAATCTTATACGTCGTAAACAAAGAACCATCACCTTTATATTTTTTTAACCTTACCCCGTCACAAATGTTACCTTGTTCACTTTCTTTCATCATATACCTTTGCATCCGAAAATAACATTATTGAAATAAATATAGAACTAAGAAACATGGCAGAAAACAAAATGTTCTGTTTCCAATGTCAGGAAACAGCAAAAGGTACAGGGTGTACTATTCAAGGTGTATGTGGTAAGAAAGCAGACACAAGCCGTTGGCAAGATTTGTTACTTGGTGTTGTAAGAGGTGTTGCTACTATAGCAGATTCACTTCGCAAAGCTGGTATAGAAACGAATCAAGAGGTTGGTGATTATCTCGTAGATGCACTTTTCGCTACGATTACAAATGCCAACTTTGACGATCAAGCTATATTAAATAAGGTGGACAATGGTGTTCGAATTAAGCACGAACTTCTCTCTCTTGCAAAGGAAAAGAATGTAATTCTACCTGATTACCAAGAAGTAAATTGGGGAGGTGAGAAGGCTGACTACGAAGCAGAAGGTAATCGCGAAGGTGTACTCCGTACAGAGAATGAGGATATACGTTCGTTGAAAGAGTTGACAGTCTTAGGTTTGAAGGGTATGGCTGCTTACTACGAGCATGCTTCACGCCTCAACGAGCGCAACGAAGACATCATCGCCTTCATGGAGAAGGCTCTTGCTACCATTTCAAACCCAGCTGCTGACATGGATACATTGCTGGCTACAGTAATGGAAACTGGTAAATTCGGTGTAGATGCAATGGCATTGCTTGATAAAGCGAACACGCAGGCATACGGCAATCCAGAACTTACTAAGGTAAATATTGGTACAGGTAGCCGTCCAGGTATACTTATTTCTGGTCATGACTTGAAGGATATTGAGCAACTATTGGAGCAGACAGAGGGTACTGGTGTAGACGTTTATACTCATGGTGAGATGCTCCCAGCTCACTATTATCCACAGTTGAAGAAATACAAGCACCTTGTAGGCAACTATGGTAATGCATGGTGGAAACAGAAAGAAGAGTTCGAGACATTCAATGGTCCTATCGTCTTCACGACGAACTGTATTGTTCCTCCATCACCAAAGGCAAGCTATAAGGATCGTGTATTCACGACTAATGCAACTGGTTTCCCTGGTTGGAAGCACATCGTAGCTGATGAGAATGGTCATAAGGACTTCTCTGAAGTAATTGAGATCGCAAAGACATGTAAGGCTCCAACAGCTATCGAACAGGGTGAGATTGTCGGTGGATTTGCTCATGCACAAGTATTTGCGTTAGCCGATAAGGTCGTTGAGGCCGTTAAGAGTGGTGCTATCCGCAAGTTTGTTGTAATGAGTGGGTGTGATGGTCGTATGAAGAGCCGTGATTATTATACAGAGTTTGCAGCTCAACTACCAAAGGATACAGTTATCTTGACCAGTGGTTGTGCTAAGTTCAAATACAATAAACTGAACCTTGGTGACATCAATGGTATTCCACGTGTATTGGATGCAGGACAGTGTAATGACTCTTATTCATGGGCTGTAGTTGCATTAAAGCTGAAAGAAATCTTTGGTGCAAATGATATTAACGACCTTCCTATCGAGTTCAACATCGCATGGTATGAGCAGAAGGCAGTTATCGTCCTACTTGCCCTACTCTACCTTGGTATCAAGAATATTCACATCGGTCCTACATTGCCAGCCTTCGTTTCTCCAAACGTTCTGAAGGTATTGGTTGAAAACTTTGGTCTGGGCGGTATTACCTCTGTTGAGGAAGACCTCAAGAACATGGTAGGATAAATTAATCACATATATAAACTTGAAGCTCATTCTTTTTTTGAATGGGCTTTTTTTATACCTTTCAGAGAAATGAGTAATAGAACCTGTTAAAGAAAGGAGATATACATCTACCTCCTTTCTTCCTTCTACAAGTGAAAATCTAAATAATAAGATTTCAGCTATAAAGTAGCTAATAAAAGAAGTGAGAACGTTAAACAAACACGAAGAATACGTTAGACATTTCTGTGGTTAATCCCCTTCTATTTGAGGAAAGGGCAGGAATAAGACTATTACTCATGCTTTTATGTCAATACTTTTCGCACCTATCAATCCTAACACATGCTCAATAAGTTCATAGAAAAGCCTTATCTACGTTCAAGAACATGCCCTTCTTACATATTGAAGACGCCCTTCTTGAAGCAAGAGAAGCACCTTCTTTTACTATGCATATAATCTACTGAAACACAATTTATTACACAACCAATGCCAAGAGGAGGTATAGTATTATTTTGAGAAGATTACACACATCTTAATGTCATTCTTTTTCATAATCCTACCGATTACCTTGAAGTGTAGAGCAATTACTAAAACGTCCTTATGAAGATGCTGGCAAATAAAGTAAAACAAATCCAACTTTCATTGAAAAATGGAAACTGCCAACAACTTTCTTGCGTGTTATCTTATGAGGAGAACGAAGTATCCAACAACTTGAGGTACACAGAGAGTGTACATGAGAAGAACTTACAACAATCACAAACTTAATCAAAAAACATGCAGAGAAACAAGTTCTAAAGCATAGGAAAGTTTGCACATATCCCTCGAAAAGGATGATAAACTAAACAATAGTTGAGTTCAAACATCATTGTTAGAATTAAATTAAATATAAATTTAAGGTTTATTATCCGTAAAAAGATAAATTATTAATAATAATTTGTATCTTTGTGCAACCATAGGAATATAATAATATCATCATAAAATATAATGCAGAAAAAAGCACTTATCACGGGTATTACAGGCCAAGATGGTTCTTATTTGGCAGAATTGTTACTCGAAAAAGGTTATGATGTGCATGGAACTATCCGTCGTTCATCAGTAGATTTTCGTGAGCGTATAGCTCATTTAGAGGGGCGTCCTCACTTTCATTTGCATTATGCTGACCTCGGCGATTCTATGAGTATTCTTGGAGTAATCAGCAAAGTACGCCCTGATGAGATTTATAATCTTGCAGCGCAAAGTCATGTACAGGTCAGTTTCGACTCTCCAGAATTTACAGCTGACGTCGACGCTGTAGGCGTATTACGTATTCTTGAAGCTGTTCGCCAGTTAGGAATGACAGAGACTTGTCGTATCTATCAAGCTTCGACATCCGAATTATACGGCAAGGTTGAGGAGGTTCCACAGAACGAAAACACCCCATTCCACCCTTACAGTCCCTACGCAGTTGCTAAGCAATATGGTTTCTGGATTGTGAAGGAATATCGTGAGGCTTATAATATGTATTGTTGCTCTGGTATTCTTTTCAATCATGAGAGTGAGCGTCGTGGAGAAACCTTCGTTACTCGTAAGATTACACTTGCTGCAGCTCGTATCAAACAGGGTAAACAGGACAAGCTCTACTTGGGCAACCTCGGTTCTCTTCGTGACTGGGGATATGCTAAGGACTACGTAGAGTGTATGTGGTTAATCCTCCAACAAGAACAACCAGAGGATTTCGTTATTGCAACGGGTGTACAACATAGTGTTCGAGAGTTCTGCTATTACGCTTTCAAACGTGTAGGAATAGAACTTGAATTCCAAGGCGAAGGCATGGACGAAAAGGGTATTGACAAGGCAACTGGAAATGTTATCATTGAGGTAAGTCCTGATTTTTATCGTCCAACTGACGTTGTCAATCTCTGGGGAGACCCAACAAAGGCAAAGGCAAAACTTGGATGGAATCCTAACAGTACCAGCTTTGAGGAGCTTGTCAACATTATGGTAGACAGCGACATGGCAAAAGTTGCATCTGAAGGTGCTGCTGAGAAGGTTAGGACAAATCTTGAAGAGTATTTGGAGAAAGGTATCGTTAAGTAGGACATCTTTCGTCATTCCCTCTCCTCAGCGAGAGGGATAATTACCGCTTATGCTGATAGTTGGCGATTCTCAATAGTCGCTTTCTATCAGCTATTGTTACTTTTTACAGTCTATTCAACAAATACGCAATGAATAAAAATAGTAAGATATACGTCGCTGGACACAATGGATTGGTTGGCTCAGCAATATGGAACAATCTTCTACAACGAGGATACAAGAATCTTGTTGGACGAAGTCATAAAGAACTGGACCTAACTGATCAGCAAGCTGTAAAGCGATTCTTTGATGAGGAAAAGCCTGATGCTGTTGTTCTCGCAGCTGCATTTGTAGGAGGAATTATGGCCAACTACCTCTATCGGGCAGACTTTATCATGCAAAACATGAAGATACAATGTAATGTTATCGAGCAAAGCTATCTTCATGGAGTAGAGAAACTCCTCTTCCTTGGTAGTACATGCATCTATCCAAAGAATGCACCACAGCCAATGCACGAAGACTCTTTATTGACTTCTCCTTTAGAATACAGTAATGAAGAGTATGCTATTGCAAAAATAGCTGGACTGAAGATGTGTGAAAGCTATAACCTTCAGTATGGTACGAATTACATAGCAGTTATGCCAACAAACCTCTATGGGCCTAATGATAACTTCCATTTGGAGAACTCTCATGTGATGCCAGCAATGATGCGCAAGATTTACCTTGCCAAACTAATCCACGAGAATGATTGGGATGCTATACGTAATGATATGAACAAGCGCCCTATCAATCCAACCGACAAGTTGCGTGCAGAGATTGGTGAAGGTAATGTTGATGGTAAGAATACAGAAGAACGTATCTTGAAAGCTCTCGCTTTCTATGGCATTGAGAATAATAAGGTAACGCTATGGGGTGACGGAAGTCCATTACGTGAGTTCCTTTGGAGTGAAGATATGGCTGATGCCAGCGTTCATATCCTATTGAACGTAGATTTCAAGGACATCATTGGTATTGAGAAATACTCAAGTGTTTTCTATGGTGCAAAGGTTGATGGTGTAGTCGACCGAAACAACTCTGAAGGCCGTGGTGGTGCTATCCCATCATTAGGAGAGATTCGTAACTGCCACATCAACGTAGGTACTGGAAAAGAACTTACCATCAAAGAACTTGCAGAACTTGTCAAGAAGACTGTTCACTTTGAAGGAGATATAATCTGGGATACCGAGAAGCCGAATGGTACACCAAGAAAACTCATTGATGTAGAGAAGTTGCACCGCCTTGGGTGGACACATAAAGTGGAAATTGAAGATGGTGTTGAGAAACTCTACGAGTGGTATCAAGAAAGCTTAAAGTAATTTTTATCATTGATTGGGCATATTGGGCATATCAGCCCAATAAGCCTAATTAGACTAATAAGTCCACCCTATCGCAAACAACATTCATTCATTAAAATCTTTACTATATGAAGAAACAAGTATTACTAACCGCAGCATTATTGTCTGCT
>ENA-OWLR01000567-OWLR01000567.1-metagenome-genome-assembly--contig:-NODE-567-length-11573-cov-6.195694_pt1 | contig 11573 bp, 15 predicted proteins | sample MGYA00245352_ERZ651110 | MGnify/ENA primary metagenome ERZ651110 (study PRJEB26857, sample SAMEA4031765) | metagenome | biome: human; feature: oral; material: saliva | place: Philippines | collected 2014... | reverse complement strand
CAGAATTGCAATTATTATTAATGTGAGGTGAATTTAATGTATCAACCAGAAAAACTTAAAGCTTGTAGAAAAGAGCTTGGTATGACTCAAAAAGAAATTGCAGATCAATTAGGTATAACGTTTCAAGCTTACTCTGCTTGAGAACGTGGGATAAAAGAGCCCTCAAAAGAAAAAGTCTCTCAATTAGAAAAGATTCTTAACGTATCAGTTGGATATTTTACCTAGATTGAAATTGTTCGACTATATAATAATCTTTCCGATAAAGGAAAAGAAAAAGTAGTAGCCTATGCTCAAGATTTAGTGGAAGATGAGAAAAGTAAAAAAGTAATATATATTTCAGAAAAACTTTTTGAATACCATGTTTATGAAAGAATGTCTGCAGGTATTGGTGCTTCTATTTATGGTGACAGTAATTTTGATACAGTCTATTTTAATGAGGAGTTAGCTCATGATTTTGCTTCTTGGGTATCAGGTGATTCGATGGAACCTCTCTATCCCAATGGCTCTGTTGCCCTCATGAAGCAGACTGGCTTTGACTATGATGGGGCTGTCTACGCCCTCATCTGGAATGGAAAAACCTACATCAAGAAAGTCTATCGGGAAGCGGAAGGTTTGCGCTTAGAATCCATCAACCCTGACTATGATGATTTATTCGCTCCTTATGAGGACGAACCCAAAATCGTCGGCATTGTGGTCGGGCATTTTCTCCCACTTGAGGTTTAAATATGCTATTTGATTATTCACGTGAGCCTCATTCTGATATTGCTTTTGTGGATATGAAAAGTTTTTATGCCAGTTGTGAATGTGTCCGTTTGGGGCTCAATCCCTTGACGACTTCTCTTTGCGTCATGAGTCGGAGCGACAATTCTGCTGGCCTGATTTTGGCGAGCTCTCCCGTTTTCAAACAAGTCTTTGGCAAGAAAAATGTCAGCCGTAGCTACGACCTACCTTTTGACCTCAAAACCAGAAAATTTAATAGCTACGCCGCCAAAAAACAAGGATTTCCTACAGATCCAGCCTTTATTGCATCCATTGAATCCTGGGCCAAGAGGACCCTGATTGTGCCTCCACGGATGAATGCTTATATTCAGGTCAATATGGAGATTCAAAAAGTCTTTCAGGAATTTGCGGCACCAGATGATATTTTCCCTTACTCGATTGACGAAGGCTTTATCGATCTGACTTCTTCCTTAAATTATTTTATTCCAGATCCCTCCCTCTCTCGAAAGGAAAAACTGGATCTCCTTTCTGCTAGAATCCAAAAAAGGATCTGGCAGGAAACTGGAATCTACTCTACCATCGGCCTCAGCAATGCCAATCCCCTTCTTGCCAAGCTAGCCTTGGACAATGAAGCCAAGCATTGCCGAAATATGCGCTCCAATTGGTCTTATGAAGATGTAGAAAGTAAGGTCTGGAAACTGCCCCAGCTCACTGATTTTTGGGGCATTGGACATCGCACTGAAAAACGATTGCAAAAGATCGGGATCACGTCGATTAAAGAACTGGCCCAGGCTCATCCAGATCTCTTAAAGAAAGAATTTGGAGTCATGGGCCTTCAACTGTGGTTCCATGCTCATGGCATTGATGAAAGCAATGTCCACAAGCCTTATCGTCCGAAGTCACGAGGCATTGGCAACTCTCAAATCTTGCCCTATGACTACCATCTACAAGCCGATATTGAACTGGTGTTTCGGGAGATGGCTGAACAGGTGGCTATTCGCTTGCGACGGAAAAAAAAGAAGACCCAGCTGGTCTCCATTCATGCCTCCTACTCCAAAATCGAGGGGCTTCCATCCATTCACTGCCAGCAAAAGATTGAACCCACCCAATCCACCAAGGTTTTATCCGATACGGTTCTGCGGCTTTTTCGCTCCAAGTACGAAGGAGGAGCTATTCGGCAGATTGGTGTTTTTTATGGAGAACTTGTCGAGGAGTCTCTTCAACTCTTTTCTCTCTTTGATGACCCAGTAGCCTTGGAAAAAGAGGAGAAACTCCAGCAGACGATTGACCGCATTCGGGACCAATTTGGCTTCACCTCTCTTCAGAAAGGCTCCTCACTACTAGAAAACTCACGCGCCATTGCCCGCAGTAAACTAACAGGCGGACATTCCGCAGGAGGCTTAGATGGATTAACATGATCGACCGTTCTTATCTCCCTTATCAATCCGCTCGCGAATTTCAAGATCGTGGCATGGCCAAATGGGCCGGCTTCTTTTTATCCGAGCACACAACTGCCCTGCATACAAAAGAAATTGACCGCAGTCAGCTCATGATTCTTCCACTTGCTGAACAGATCCAGCTCCTGGAGCAGGCCTTTCAACAACAAACGACGATCTCGATCACGACTCTAGAGGGGAATCAATTTGCTACCTACACAGGTTCGATTCACACCTTATCTGCTTCTGAGGTTCTTCTCAAAAGCGATGGCCACTACCACCGTCTCCTCGTAGACTCTATCATTTTTATTGAATCTGAGGAAACAGCCTATGAAACCTATTCAGACTAAACACGAATTACAATTTGATTATTTTTCGGAGAATTACCACCAATTTGAGATGGACTTTTACAAGTGGGCCGCTACTTCTACGCCACTCGTCTTTTTAGAAGACGATATTCTCCACTCTATGGCAGCAGGCCAGCGAAACTACTTTCGTCTTCACCACACCAAAAGTCGGGATCATCGAGACCATTATTTCTATTTTAAGGTTTCCACACTCTCCCAATCACCCCTGACCCGTATTTACGCTTATACAGGACATCACTTACAAAAGATAGATCCTCATCAGACAGAGAAAAAGGATAGCTTGATCTGAGAAGCTATCCTTTTTCTTAATTTATGGGATTCACTACAGTCCTTATGAGTGATTAGAATCCATCTACGTTTGTGTAGATTTTTTGTACGTCCTCGTCGTCTTCAAGAACGCTGTAAAGTTTTTCAAATGTTTCCAAATCTTCACCTGACAACTCAACTTCTGATTGAGGAATCATTTCCAATTCTGTTACTTGGAATTCTTCGACACCTGATTCACGCAAAGCAACGATTGCTTTGTGAAGATCAGTTGGAGCAGTGTAGACTGTGATGGTTCCTTCTTCCGCTTCCACATCATCCACGTCGATATCAGCTTCTAACAATTGCTCAAAGATGGCATCAGCATCATCACCAGCAAAGACGATAACTCCCTTGTTGTCAAAGAGGTAAGATACAGAACCTGAAGCTCCCATGTTCCCACCGTTTTTACCAAAAGCAGCACGGACATTGGCAGCTGTACGGTTAACGTTTGACGTCAAGGTATCAACGATCAACATCGAACCATTTGGTCCGAACCCTTCGTAACGTCCTTCTGTAAAGGTTTCGTCAGTGTTTCCTTTTGCCTTATCGATTGCTTTATCAATCACGTGTTTTGGCACTTGCGCTTGTTTAGCACGGTCAATAACGAATCTCAAAGCAGTATTTAGTTCTGGATCTGGTTCACCCTTTTTAGCAGCTACATAGATCTCCACACCAAATTTGGCATACACTTTTGAGTTGGCACCATCTTTGGCAGTTTTCTTGGCAACAATATTGGCCCATTTACGTCCCATGAGGATTCTCCTTAAATTTTTTCAAATTATTTTCAATCCTTTATATTATATCACAAATCACAAGACTTGGAAGAGTTTTTTGCGTATCCTTCCAATTGTAGTTGCTCGACTATTCACCCTTTATTGATCTTCCACCCTCACTGGCACCCGACCCCAGATCTGATCTCGCAATTGGGGATGGCCTAGCTGATACACCTGATCGGCTTGCTGGGTCAAACTGTCCCAAGGTTCCTTACCGATTCGAGTCACGATTTCTACTGATTTTTTCAAGCCTTTGAGGTGGGCTTGTCCCTTTGCGGAAAATCCTAAGACATGAATGGCATCAGGAAGAGCTTGATCCATCGCCCCTACCAAGATATAGGTCAAGATGCGGCGCACACGCGCCTTGGTATAGCGCTTGGTTGCGACTTTCTCCACCAGGTCTTCCACAGAGCTAGCACTCCGAACCGCATCCTTTATCCGATTGGCCAGTTCTTCATTGACCTGAAAAATCTGTGTCAAATCCGAATGGGTTAGGATTTGATAAAGGAGCAGTTGGTCATAATTCTCCCAAGATACCTGTGGAGCCGACTGAAAGAGTTGGCTATTGGGCATGAATTTAGCGACAAAGTCCTGATCTTCCTTGTGTAGGCGTAGACTAGTCGCAGAAGCATAGGCCACCTCTTTTTCTTCTGAATGGTAGCCTGCACCTTGCCGTTGGATAGCCTTGAGCGCAATCCCCTTCCCAGCACAAGCCTTGGCATAGGCCAAGCCCAGGATATGATTGGGAGTATCTCCTGTGAACTCCACTCCAGCAAAGGTTTCCCACATTTTTTGGGTCTTTTGTGGATAGGATAAATCTTCTGGAAGACTTCGCAGGAAAGCTTCCATTTCCGCTTCTTTCTCCGAGTAGACTGTCGCAATCGCTTGGTAATCTAAGACCGCTTCTGTCCCAAAAGTCAATTGGTCGATTCCTAGACGGGACAAGATTTCTACCGCTCCCTTGGCAAAATGATCAGCCGACTGAACAGCCACAAGGAAGGGGAGCTCGACCACCAGGTCCGCTCCATTTTCCAAAGCCATCTGCGCGCGAATCCACTTGTCAACAATAGCAGGCTCGCCACGTTGAACAAAATTCCCAGACATGGCCACAATCTTCAGCCCCTCTGACTGTTCCAGCAGGTACTTGTGACCATTGTGAAAGGGATTAAATTCTGCAATAATACCTGTAACTGTCATGCTATCCTACTTCTGTGCTACGAAGAACCATCGTTTGCTGGTCTTTGTTGGCTCTTTATCTTCAAAGTCCGCGTACAATTTGAAAGATTTAAAGCCAGCCTGCTCCAATAAGATGTCATAGGTTAAAACTTCATAGGTGCGCTCTTCATGGACTTCATCGTGCCGACTAAAGGATCCATCTTCTTCTTGGACAAAGAAGGTCAGCTCATGGACGATCGAGTGAGGGGCTTCATCCTCGTAGGTATCCCAAAGCATGGCAAAGTCTTCCGCATTTTCATGATAAGAATAGCCTGGGAAGACCTCATCTGTCTGGTAGGTTGAGTGGACATCAAAGATAAAAACCCCGTCTTCATTAAGAGCATTATAGACTTCTCTGAAGACATCTCCTACTTCCACCTCGTCCTGCATGTAGCAGATAGAATCCGAGTAGCAAGTCACGAAATCATAAGTGCCTGCTTGCGACAGGTCCAGCATATTGCCCTCGATAAAATCAATCTTCTGCTTGGCTGAAGCAGCTCTTTTTTCAGCAATTTTCAGCATGTCCGCACTCAGGTCTAACCCTGTCACATCAAATCCAGCTTGAGAAAAGCGAACAGACTGAATCCCTGTCCCACAAGCCAATTCCAGTAATTTTTTCTTATCTTTTGTCTTTGGGAGATGGCGGAGAGAAAAATCCGTCCACAAATCATACAGACTGTCATCCATGACCGCATCATAGACCGCCGCAAACGTTTCATAAGTCGCCATATTCATGATACCAAGTCCGCCCGTAATCCGATAGAAAATTAGGAGCACGACGATGGAGCTAAGCTCCAAGGAGAGCTATCTATTTTCCGAGGATTACAGGACGGGTTCAAATCCTTTCTAAGATACAAAGAGCCTTAAAAGCAAAGAGAAAATAGGAAACTTTCTGCCGTATCCTCAGATACAAAGGAAGTTACTCTTTTTCTCACAGCTTTTAGCTCGTGTTCAATTATCAAATTAATCAAACACGAGGCCCCATCCTTTCTTTCCATAGAATTTCAATTTAACCAACAAAACTCAGTTGCTACCAACTGAGTTTACCTGCTTATGCTAGGGCTGCTGAAAGATCGACAGCACTTGCTTCGTGCCATAGCTTTTCTAGGTTATAGTGGGTACGCATTTCTTCTGAGAAGACATGGACCACCACACCACCTAAGTCAAGAAGGACCCAACCTCCAGCTGAATCACCTTCGACGTGGCTGGCATTGCCACCAGCTTCAACGACCTTCTCGCGAATATTTTCAGCGATAGCCTCCAATTGGCGGCTATTCATAGAGCTTGCGATGACAAAGTAATCTGTCACGCTGGTCAAGCTTTGAACATCCAAAGCCACAATGTCTTCTGCACGCTTTTCATCTGCTGCTTTGACAACTAGTTCAAGTAGTTCTTTTTCTTTCATGTAATCCTCTTTCCTTAAAAAATTGATTTGTAATCTAAGACATCCGCAAAACGTTCTGCCCAAATATTTTCATAAAATTCATTAAGCGTTTCTGCCGGAATATCCTCTCCATCAAAGGTTGTGACAACTCCTTCTGGAATGATCAGCTTATAGCCGTATTCAAATCCCACTTTGACGGATGTATCAACACAATATTCTGTCTGCATACCACACAGGACCAGTTGTTCAATCCCTTGTTGATCCAAGTATTCTTTTAATCCTGTCTCTTTAAATATGCTATTGTATCGCTTCTGAAATACCTTTTCATCTGCCTGCCTCTTCAACAAGGGCGATAATTGCCAATCTTCCGAAGTTAAAGCCTCTGGCGTTTCAATATGCTGCATGTAGATAATTTCAATCTGCTGTTTTCTAGCCTGATCTTGCAAATAAGCGATCTTCTCTAAGATCTTTTCTGTCTCAAAACCTGTTTCCACTAAGATATTTTGTACATCAATAATGATAAAAGCTGTCTTCACTCACTGCTCCTCTTTCAAATACTTCACAAAGGCATTGTAGGTTTCAAGGGTTTGGGGATAAATGGGCAATCCTTGGTGAGCCAGGTGTTCGACTGTGCGAGCCGTCTCATAGGCCACAGCACGATCCAAGGAGACTTGGGCGATATCACGTGCTTGCTCTACCCCCGGAAAAGCCCGGTTGTGCTCAATGTAATCAGCCACATAGACAATCTTGTCTAAGGTTGACATCTGATCACTCCCCACGGTGTGAATCTCAATACTGCGAAGAATGGCTGGATCTGTCAGTCCGAGGTCTTCTTGGATCTTGTAAATCCCGACCATCCCATGCCAGACATTGTTGCCCCAGTTTTTTAATGCTGGATCCAGCTCATAGCGATCGATCAAGTCCAGAAATTCCTGATCTGATAATTTCTTGGCGTAGTCATGTAACAAACCTGCTAGGCCAGCCTGCTCTTCGTCAGCCCCATAGCGTTTGGCCAAGTCACGCGCAGCCTTCTCAACCCCTAAACAGTGAGTGAGTCGCTTTTCTGGCAGGATTTGACGCATTTTTTCAAGCAAGACCTCACGAGAAAAGCCTAAATAGTTTTCATAGGTCATTGATACAATCCTTCTTTCTTGATGTAGTCCAAGACTGGTTTTGGCAACATAAAATTCGGCGTCCGGCCTTTGGCTACAAAATCACGCACCATACTAGAGGAGATGTCCATTAGAGGAACATCCACCCAGATCACCGGATAAGAAGTCCCTGCCTTATAGCGTGGTCGCTGGACCCCGACAAATTGCACAATCTCCACCAATTCATCGATGCGGTGCCATTTTGGTAAATAATCTACCATATCTGCACCAATAATGAAGTAATAATCTGTGTCTGGATCCCGTTCATTGAGCAATAGCATGGTGTCGTAGGTATAGGAAATCCCTTTCCGCTCGAGTTCAATCGTCTCGATCTCCAGACCTTCAATGCCTTCAATGGCTAATTCCAGCATCTTAAGGCGATGGTGCTCTGCAATCGTCCCCTTGGCATCGACATGCGGTGGCTCATATTCAGGCATCAAGAGCACCTTATCTAACCCTAATTGTTGGCGCACTTGATCCGCAACGACCAAATGGGCATTGTGGACCGGATTGAAATTTCCACCCAAAATACCAACTTGTTTGCGTTTCTTGTCTTTGATCTCTGGCTCTAACTCTACCTTGGTAAAGGGAGTCAATAGTTCAATTGCCATAGGTTTGCTCTCCTCGATGTCTTAAATTTCTTTTACCTTCGCTGAAATTTTACGATTTTCTTTTTTGCTCGATTGTTTGAACAAGATGAGAATCCGACCAATCTTTTGGACCGTTTCCACACCGATTTCTTCTTCCAAGATTTCTGCTACTTCATGGATATTCTCATCCGTATTTTGAAGAAGGGTCACCTTGATGAGTTCACGCGCATCTAGCGCTTGGCGCACACTGGTTTTGATTTGGTCATTGAGCCCATTCTTCCCGATTTGGATAATGGGCTTGAGGCTGTGGGCTTGGCTATTGAGGAAAGCCCGTTGTTTAGATGTTAATGTCATATTTTTACTTCCTTTTTTTGATCGTTATTTTAAGTGGTGGGGACGGCCGGAACTAATTTTTCAAAGATCTCATCTTTGAAAAATGGATTTCCTCACCTCAAAATGGAGCCTTGGTCTCCATTTTGCCCTTGCCAATCTCACGATTGGCAACTACACCACGGCAATAACGATCTCTTTATGAGCTCACTTTGTTCGCTCTTCAGATATATTTTTTCCTGTTTTTTTAAATGATAGCTTTGCGGGTAACGACGGCGACGCCTTCTGGTGCCCAGACGGCTACTTTGGCTTCTCCATTGACGCGGATCCAACCGAGTCCTGATATGACGACGTCTGTCTTGTCCTTGATGGTAAACTCATGAGAAACCAAGGGTGGAAATTCTTCTTTTTCCTTGCTGTTAGGAGGAGTTAGTAAGCCACCGACATGCTTGTTATAAAAGGCGGTCGCGCCCTCTAGCTTGGTTCTGTGAAGCTTGAGTTCGTTGTCAAAGAAGGCAGTGAAGCCTTGCTTTTCCCCCTTAATAAAGTCAAAACGTCCCAAGCCACCCAAGAAAAGGGTTTGCTCCGGATTGAGCTGATAAGTCTTGGGCTTGATTTCTTTTTTAGGACTGACATACTTGAGGTTTTTCGCCGTCAAGTAATGAGCCATTTGGTGGCGATGGATAATCCCTGGTGTATCGTAGATGTAGGATCCATCGTCCAGTGGGATTTCGATCTTGTCCAGTGTCGTCCCTGGGAAACGAGAGGTCGTGATGATATCCTTGTCTCCAGTGATTTCTTGGATGATTGCATTGATGAGGGTCGATTTCCCAACGTTGGTCACACCCACCACATAGACATCACGGCCCTTGCGGTACTGCTCAATCTTTTCCATCAAGTCCTTGATAGCACTCTTGTTTTGAGCAGAGGTGAGGACCACATCGACAGGACGCATGCCTTCTTCGTGTGCCCGCTCCATCAACCAATGGGTCACCTTGCTGTCCTTGACAGACTTGGGCAAGATGTCTTTTTTATTTCCGACCAAGAGGACATCATTTCCTGCTACAAAGCGTGGTAGGCCAGGGATAACGGATCCATTAAAGTCAAAAATATCCACTACATTGACCACGAGAGCATCACTATCTCCTACCTCGTGAAGGAGTTTTAGGAAATCATCATCTGTCAGATGCACATCTGTGATTTCATTGTAGTGACGCAGACGGAAACAGCGTTGGCAATAGACTTCGCCTGTTTCCAAGCCCTTTTCAAGTGCTGATTGGGGAGTATAGCCTAGCCCCTCTTTGTTTTCTGTCTGAATGGGGGCTCCACAGCCAATACAGAATAATTCTTCCATTCTTAAATTCCTTTTTTGTATACAATCGGACCATATTTTTCGGCCATTTGCTTCATGACACGGCGTTCACGCGCCCGGTTGATCTGGGTCTTGATCGAGTCATGCTCAACCAAAGGCTTGACCAAAATCGAACGAATGCCCGCCCGATGGGCAGCCCGGATATCCGTCATCAGTTGATCCCCGACCATGACCACTTCATTTTTCTCATAGTGGAAACGTTTGAGGGCCCGATCAATCCCAAAGGTAAAGGGCTTGAGCGACCAGGCTTCATAGTCAATATCAAATTTCTCAACAGCGCACTTGACCCGTTTGGGACTATTATTAGACACCACGATAACTCGGATCCCACCATCACGAAGGTCATGCAACCACTGGCGCATTTCAGGAGTCCCATCCGGATTATTCCAAGCAATCAAGGTATTATCCAAATCCACAAGGACCGCCTTAATACCCTGTTTTTTCAAGTCTGCAACGGTGAGATCATAGGCTGCTTCCACCGCAAAATCTGGTTTGTAATTTTCGATTGACACGTTTTTCTCCATTTTTTATACTCCTTTCATTGTAGCATAAAAAGGCCCATTTTGCACCCGCTTCACGACTAAAACAGCTACAGGCTCCAATCAGGTCGCTTTCACTACTCAAAAAATAGACAAAATCCTTACAAAGTTCCAAAAACATGGTATAGTAGAAGAAAAAGAACTCGGAATTTTTTATGAAACAAACAAGCTTAAAAGAGGTCTCTCCTCTTCTCCAGCGCATCATTAATTGGTCGTCTATCATTGGGGCCCTCGGGACCTTGGCATTTTGTATCTGGGCCTACTTTGCTGGCATCCTTCAATCCAAGGAAACCTTGTCAGCTTTTATTCTCCAAGCAGGCATCTTTGGACCACCTCTCTTTATCTTTCTTCAGATCCTTCAGACAGTGGTCCCTATTATTCCCGGTGCCCTGACATCTGTAGCAGGTGTCTTCATCTATGGTCATATTATCGGGACCATTTACAATTACATCGGGATCGTCATTGGCTGTGCCATAATCTTCCACCTGGCGAGAATGTACGGGCCCAAGTTCGTCCAATCCATGGTCAGTCAGAAGACCTACGACAAGTACATTGGCTGGCTCAATGAAGGCAAGCGGTTCGATCGCTTCTTTATCTTCATGATGATCTGGCCAGTTAGTCCCGCCGACTTCATCTGTATGCTGGCAGGTCTGACCAATATGACCTTCAAACGCTACATGACAATCATCATCCTCTGCAAACCCATCACCCTCGTCATCTACACCTATGGCCTGACCTATATCATCGATTATTTCTGGAAAATGGTTTAAAACATGACACCACCTCCTAATTGACTAGGAGGTGGTGTTTTTGGTCAAAAAGAGAAGCATTCCCAATTTTCTAGTTATGCATCTCCCTAAATATTTAAGAGTATGAAAAGATTTTTATAGGCCATTTAGTCTAAAATAAGCTGTTGCCAGTCGACGTGATAGTAATAAACACCGCACTATTTATTAATATAAATCTTCCAAACTTCTATATTCAACGACTTCATTTTTAATAACATTTTTTTCAAATTCAAAATGGTTAAGTGGGTTATCGATCAATACCAATTTTGGAATATCGTCGAGATTGGTGACTAGAGATAGAATAAAATCTGATTGATATTCCTTAGCTTTCTCAAATTCTTTAGCGGTCAAACGAATACGTCCTTTAGGTTTTCGGATACCTTTAACCTCAGCGAGGTATGAATGTTCTTGAACATCTACTTGGAAATCATATCCATCACCATAAAGACGGGCATCAGTCAATTGACCACCTTGAAATTTTTCTTCCTTATCAAAATGGTGTATGAAATAGTTCTCTGCTTCCATTCCCGTTTCTTGTAGGCGTTTGAATTTCGTCCGAACAATTGGCTTTTCAATGAAGGTTATACCTGTCTTCTTACCT
>ENA-OWLR01000565-OWLR01000565.1-metagenome-genome-assembly--contig:-NODE-565-length-11578-cov-7.663369_pt1 | contig 11578 bp, 6 predicted proteins | sample MGYA00245352_ERZ651110 | MGnify/ENA primary metagenome ERZ651110 (study PRJEB26857, sample SAMEA4031765) | metagenome | biome: human; feature: oral; material: saliva | place: Philippines | collected 2014 | study... | reverse complement strand
GCTTTCAGCAGTTCATACTCTATCTCATCAGCCGTTTCGTAGATATACATAGTCTAATCAAGTCTTACTTTTATCCCCCTTGTCCAATTAGTTTCCCTCCCATCTCTTCAAAAAGGGCTACTATGACCTTTCTTATCCTATTTGCCTCCCTCCCCTTTCGGGGAGGGTCGGGGTGGGGCTACATCCTCTCTGGCACCTCAATACCGAGCAATGCCATACCATTCTTGATGACCTTAGCCACATTCTTGGCAATCATCAGACGGGTAATCTTCTCTGCTTCGGTGTCAGCGTTGAGGATGCTGTAGTCATGATAGAACTGGTTGAACTCCTTAGTCAGCTCATAGCAGTAGTTTGCAATACCACTTGGGCTATAGTCGATACCAGCCTGTGCAACTGCAGCACCGAAGTCATTGAGCTTCTGGATGAGTGCAATCTCCTTCTCATTGAGTGGAGCATCGTCGTTAAGTGATGCTGGCAAGGTGATGTTCTGTGCCTCAGCTTTACGAAGGATACTGCGGATACGTGCGTAAGTGTACTGGATGAATGGTCCTGTATTACCATTAAAGTCAATAGACTCCTCTGGGTTAAAGAGCATATTCTTGCGCGCATCAACTTTAAGGATGAAGTACTTCAGTGCACCCATACCAACGATACGTGCAATCTCGTTCTTCTCTTCCTCTGTGATACCTTCCAACTTGTTCACCTTATCCTCGCTAAGACTCTTTGCGTTCTCAATCATTGATGCAACAAGATCGTCTGCATCGACAACTGTTCCCTCACGACTCTTCATCTTACCATTTGGCAATTCAACCATACCGTATGAGAAGTGTACAAGGTCTTTACCCCACTTGAAGCCTAAACGGTCCAAGAGGATAGAGAGAACTTGGAAGTGGTAGTTCTGCTCGTTACCAACGACATAAATCATCTTGTCGATAGGGAAGTCGTTGAAACGCATCTCTGCCGTACCAATATCCTGTGTCATATAAACCGATGTACCGTCCTTACGCAACAAGAGTTTCTGATCTAAGCCCTCATCTGTGAGGTCAGCCCATACTGAGTTGTCTTCCTTGCGGATGAAGAGACCCTTTGCAAGACCTTCTTCCACCTTCTTCTTACCAACAAGATAAGTGTTTGATTCGTAGTAAATCTTATCAAATCCAACGCCCATAGCCTTGTAAGTCTCGTCGAAACCAGCATATACCCAGTTGTTCATCTTCTCCCACAAAGCACGAATCTCTGGGTCGTTAGCTTCCCACTTCACGAGCATGTCGTGTGCCTCCTTAATCAACGGAGCCTCATGTTCAGCCTTTTCCTTTGCCTCATCGGCTGTCATACCCTCTTTCTCATACTGCTCCTGCAGTTGCTTGCACTCCTCTTTGTAGTGCTTGTCGAAGAGTACGTAGAAATCACCAATCAAATGGTCGCCCTTCTTGCCAGCCTGCTCTGGTGTGATACCATTGCCCCACTTCTGCCAAGCCAACATTGACTTACAGATGTGGATACCACGGTCATTAACGATATTTGTCTTTACCACCTTGTTACCGTTAGCCTCCATAATCTGTGCTAACGACCAACCGAGGAGGTTGTTACGTACGTGACCAAGGTGAAGTGGCTTATTTGTGTTAGGTGAAGAGTATTCAATCATCACCAATGGACTCTCGTCTGTCACACGCTTTTCGCCAAACTTCTCGTCAGCGTTGATATCATTCAACAGACCTGTCCATGCTGCCTGTGCAATAACGAGGTTGAGGAAGCCCTTTACAACGTTGAAGTCGGCTACAGCCTTACAGTTCTTCTTTAGGTATTCACCTAAATCCTGTGCCGTATCTTCAGGCTTCTTGTGTGAAGTCTTCAGCAATGGGAAGGTGACGAGTGTGAGGTTACCCTCAAAGTCGCTGCGTGTCTTCTGCAGCTGAATCATCTTTTCAGGAACTTCTGTTCCATACAATTCCTTTACAGCTGCAAGTGCAGCAACGGTAATTTGCTCTTCTATCTTCATCTTTTGTTTCTTTTTATCTGTCTGCAAAGTTACGGAAAATCAGCCAAATAACGGCAGGAGGAGAGGGGTTAATTCATAATTCATAATTCATAATTCATAATTATGATTGGTTTTAATTCATAATTTATAATTCAGAATTCATAATTATGATTACTTTTAAGGCAAAATGGTGATGTAGTAATAGATTATGACCAAGGCTAATAGTCGGTTGTGCAAGTCCTTTCTAACGATAGATTGCTGTCATGTTGATTGTCCGTGAAGTGGTGTTTAGGTATCAACACCATCGGTGTTCATGCCCAGCACCAATGGTGCGGAGGCTTAACACCAATGGTGTTGAGCGCTAATCGCCATGCAATATATGACGGGGGAGATATCAACTTGTTGTTAAAAAAGAGTCATACTATCAAAAAGTAATTAATGGTTATTCGATGTAGGGGCTTACTTTTTTAAGTTTAAAACGATGATAATAGAGGATATATGATTTAAATTTTATCGGCTACAATGCTCACTTTTAGTTGTAAAGTCTTGTATTTATGTATGTTGAGTTCTGTTGAAAAGTAGTTTTATTTCTTGTTTATTTGCAATATTTACGCTATCTTTGCGATTAGGTTAACTATAAAAAAAATAAATTATATGCGTAAAAGTATTCAGAAGTGGACTTATGTCCTTGTAGCCAGTGTTTTTGCATTGGTAATGTGTTTTAGCCTTAGTGCTTGCGGTAGTGATGATGAAAATGATGTAAATAATGGGGTAAGTCCTGTTCTTTACAGTGATTTTGAAGGTGAGATAGGTGTTAACTATCCATTGGGTATCTCAGGTAAATTTGTTGGTTTCTCTATTCCTAAGAGCCAGGCAGGAAAGATTGTTGACTTAACAAAGGGCGGCGATTGGGTAGCTGGTGGTTCTGTCGTTGGTGGTTTGTATAGGTATGATGACCATTTCTTCCAGAAGGGAAGTTATGTTTATCTTCTCAGGACGGGTGCAAATGAGATAGAACTCCGTTATAAATATATTTGGAAAGAAGGTACAGCAACTCGTACAATAGAGGGAAACTATAAGAACGTAAAGATGACAACGCATCAAGATGCGATTGATTGGGCACATAGGCAGGGCTTGTATTAAAGTCTAATTAGCTTTTTCAAAAGAAATCATAAAAGGAGATTGTACCAGAGTATCAGGTTCTACCATTGATATTTCTGGCATAATCTCCTTTTATTTTTTGCTTCTTTTTACTGCGCGTTAAGGAGATGATAAGGGAGAAAAGATGAAAACGTGTGTCTTGTTTGTAAATTCCCTCTTGTTCAGATTATGCCTTTTCTGCATAGTATCCACCCTTCTCTTTGATATAATCAATGAGTTCTGCAAAGATTTGGTTTTGTCTTAATGTCGGCTCATTACCTGTAAGAATCAACTGTTTGCGCGCTCTTGTGATGGCAACATTCAGTTTACGGTCGATGGGTTGACCGTCTTCGTAGAATGTGTTGGCGGTGAGGAAGTCGAGTTGGTAGCGGCTTTGAATGGTGAAAGAATAAAGAATGATGTCACGCTGGCTACCTTGATAGCGTTCTACTGTGTCAATACTGATTTCTTCCAATTCGGGAATACCGAGCTTCTCTATCTCCTTTCTAATCATTGCAATCTGGTTGCGGTAAGGCACGATGACACCAACAGACTTCTGTGGGTCGAAGTTATTGCCGAGTTGTCGGTATAAACGTCTAAGCAGGTCGGTAATGATACGTGCCTCCTCCGTGTTTACCTTCTCTGAAATATTCAGTTGTCGACATGGCTTTGAAGGGATGAAAATCATACGATGTGCCTTCAAAACATCATCGGTCTCGTCCTCACTCGCTTCGTTATAATTCAATGTCTGCTCTAATTGGTGTGCTAATGGTACACATTCAAGTTGTTCGCGTGCATAAAACTTGCGATTAGCAAAGTCGGCAATGTCTGGGTGCATGCGTCCTTGTTTGTGCAGTGTACCAATAAAATCAGTTCTCCCTGCTGCCCGCTCTGTAAGGATAAGGCGTTCGAAGAGAGAGTTAGCGCAAGAGTTTAGATGAATTGCTTTCACAGTTTCGTCTTCAACAAGCACTTCCGTATCATCCTGTTGTACCACCGCTGGCAGCTGTTTATGGTCGCCAATTAGTATAAACTTTCGGATAGCCCGTCCTCCCCTGTGTTGGCTTGTCAGTAAACCAATAATATTTGGTTCTAATATTTGACTTGCTTCGTCAATGATGGCGAGGTCGAACTGCTTGATATTAAAGAGTGCAGCATTGCTGTTCATTGTTGAGGTTGTGGCTACAACGATGCGCGCATCAGCTAAGGTAGACTTTATGCTGTTGAGGGTTGCGTTGTCATCTAACACTTCCTTCAATAAATGGTCACTATATTTCGGGTCGCAACTGAACTCATTACCAATGCGGATATAGTCAAGTTCGTTCTCTGTCAGCATATTACAAATCTCGTCAACAGCACGATTTGTATAGGCAAGGAGGAGGATTGCCGTCTGGGTGTTGGGTGTTGAGTGTTGGGTGTTGATGGTTTCTGAAGGTTTGTTGTGCTTAGAATCTTCTGCTGAATAGGCTGAAGATGGTTGTGAATAGATGTTCCCTGTCAACTGTTCACGCACAAGGAATTGCAGGGCTTGCGAGGTCTTGCCTGTTCCTGGAGGACCGATAAGAAGGAAATAATCCTGTGCCTGCTTTGCTTTCAAGATGATTTCGTCATAATCGGGATGGTAGCTGTGGGATAAGGTCAGCGACTTATCGACGCATGGTACACGCTGTCCCAAAAGTAGCTGACGGCGTTCTTCGTTTGAAGTGATGAAAGTGTAAAGACTTCTGATAGCCGATGTGCCACCGATGTCACTACCAGCATGCTCAATAGCGAAGTAATCTCCGCTGATAAGGTCAGGGTTTTGCTGTCCATCATTGAGGTGTACAACAAGTCTGTCACCATGTATCTCCTGTAGTGAACCTTTGAAAAGAATACTCATTCTCACGTCAGGAGCCTCGTTCTTCTTGTACGCATAGAGGTAAATCATATCTCCTCTGCGAAAGTTAGGGAGGAAATCTTCTCCCTGTTGGGGTACAGCGAGTGTAATCGTATCATAGCCGTTGAACGAGCTGCTACGCTCTTTCTCGATGATAGTCAGTTCTGTATAGATATTTCCTGTCTCCTTCTTCTCTGCAAGAGGCATATTCCATAGGTCAGCATTACTGTTTCCTATACCTTCCTGTACACCCACTTTTGACACTAATTGTTCCTTGATAACAAAGGTCATCATACGTGTGAAATAAGCACGTTCGAGGTCGTTGAGCTGGTGAAGTGGTGCCAGTGTCTCGGTGAGTTGTGGTAAGAGGTATCTGTTGTAGAAGTTATCGTTTTGCTTCTCAAGGTTTAATGTCTGCGGTGTGAGCAATGGCAACATCCTATCAAAACCATTATCAGCCATCCAGAACTCCGTTGCCACGGCTTGATTACGGAAGCGGATAGCTTCACGAATCAGCTTTTGCAGCGGCTCCACTTCGAGGAGTCCGTCGGGTAGGGGATATTTAGAATACAAGAGTTGGATGTGTGCATTCTTCGGACTGAGTTGGAAATTATATTGCAAGATACCGTAGTAGAGCAACACCTGCACGTAGTGTTTCTCAACATGGAGTGAGCCATGCGGATTTTTATATTTGCGTTCAATAAAAGTATTCTTTCCCGACTTCTGCTCAACAAGTAGTTTTAAGTCGGTTGTCATCAAGTCGACACGACCCTGTATGCCCAATCGTTCGCATACAAAGGAAGGTTCAAGAATCGCTTTCTCACGGTCGAAAGTTTGGAAGATTTCATCAACAATTTCCTTGATATTCTCCACCTGTCGTTCTGCATCTTGTTTGAAAGATGCTGCATCAAAGTCGGGACAGGTCGCATAGTCCAAAGCCTTCTCTTTGAAGTTAGAACGGAAGGTTTCTTTAATGTCGTATTCTGCAGGATGATTGATGATATCATCGAGAGCAGAACCAGCGAAGTTACCTAATACAATGTGTTTATTGCTCAGGCGGGGGGTAAGTCTGTTGACAGTGAAAAGCAACGGATGGTGTCCGTAACTTTCAAAACAATTTGCTATGGTAGAGATATCTATCAGATAGTCTGGCTCAACGACGATGAGGCGTGGTACGACCTTTTTTCGTGTAACAGTACAGTCAAGAAGATTCAGCTGCATCCCTTCGCGTAGCATCGGGCGTAAGTAGCTGAAATCAATGTAGTCTGGTGTGTTCATATAGTCCACTAACAAGAGTTCTTCGCTACTGTCTTGATTGGTCACAGCCACCTGAATAGTACTCTCATCCCACTCTCTTACGATACAACGAATGTAACGATAATTCGTAATCTGTATGTTCTCCGTTGTGCGTCCACGTGCTGGAATTTTCCCAACAAGGAACGAAGGGATAGCTTCTTGTACAACAGCAGAAACGAAAATAGCTAAGGCACGACAGTCGTAAGCCACATCTTCAGGGAGAATCGGTGCGTAAGAGTTACTGTGCCGACGCATTTTCTGAATCGCCACAATATCCTGTGGGGCAATGTTATGCTGCCTACAGAGCGACTCCACCTGCGAAGAAAGGTTGCCGAAACCATGTCGGGTATTCTTTAATCCTTCATGACAAGCAATGACGAGTGTCTCGTGCATGATAAGAGCCTGCGCTTCAGAAGGTGCCGAAAGGATGTCAACGATACGTGAGAAAAGTTCGTGTGCCATAGGATAAAGTCTCCTCAGTCCTCTTGGTAAAGAGGTGATACATTTTTACAATGTGTGAGGACTAATTCATTGGGTTATGTTTTGAGTGGGTGTTATTGCCTTGTTATCAGTTGGTTGTGAGCGTTCTTTATTGTAGAAAGCCTGTTGTTGTGAATTATTTTCATGAAGAGAAGAATTTATTTATATGAAAAAAAATATTTCTTTTCACGATGAAAAATATTTCTTTTCATGAAAATAATTCACCGAAGCGAGCCTTTTTAGCCTGCTTACTGTCCTCCTAAGCGTTCAAAGAAAGTGATAATTTCCTCCCAAGTCTTGAACTCTTCGCTACCGAAAAGTAGGTTTGTGCCGAGGAAGTCATCGTGTTCAGTACTACTGATGAAGTAATCGCCATAGAGAAGTTGAGGCTGGTTGGTGAAGATTGTATGGTTCCATGCTGGTGCACTGAAGGCATCTTCTATCCATGCCTGCTGTTCAGTGATGGCTGATGGATTGTTGGTTGGTGCAGGACACACGAAGAATACGTTGTAGTTATCAAGTAAGAACTCGTAAGCTTTGTTCAAACTTGATTTCGGTTTGCCGTATCCATCAGCGAGTGTGTTCTGATCAATGAGTACCGTACGACGCTCGCGCCCTTCCTGTCGGTCGTCAATCCATCGGATAACAGGCATGAGATAATGGAAAACAGCTTTCTCGATGAGTCGGTGTTCACCATGAAAACGGATCGCCTGAGGGTAATGTTCGTTGAAAAGGTCGAAGGTGTGGACAACAGGGTCTGCATCACCAAAGAGTCCGAAGACTCGTTGCTGCTCTTCCTCTGTCACTTGTGAGAAACACTTTTCAGTTATCTCTTTGTATTCCTTTACCAATGCTTTGGTTACGATAACCTCTTGTATGCCATCTTGTCGTGGATTTTGGAACACCTGTTTACCCATCATATTCGTCTCGCTGATGGTTGTTCCCATTTGAAAAGCAGGATTCACGCAGATACGGTCGACACCATAAAGCATCTCAGTGTACATACCTCCCATTGAAGTACCAATAATAAGGTCGGGCTTTTCGGTGTCAACAAGGTTGCGTAATAGTTCCATCGCCTCCTCAGGATGTATGGGGAGGTCGGGCGCAATGACTGTAGCTTCGGGCATATAGTCCCTCAGTATCTGTACCGTATGACTTGAACCGGCTGACATAAAGCCGTGAACGTAGATAATCTTCTTTCCTACCATGAGGTCGGGAAAGGTCTTTTTATATTGATTTTCCATTGTTTCTTTTTAGGAGTTTAAGGAGTTTAAGGAGTGAAAGGGAGGGAGATCAATCGGGAATTAAAGGAGTTGAAGGAGTGAAATGGAGTTAAGATAAATGTGTTGTGGGTGTCTTTGTATTGATTTCTCATATTAAAAACAACTCAAAGTCTTGCCATTTGGCACTCTTTTTCAAGCCCTTTTAAACGAGTATTTGTAATATAATCGTGTGATAACTATCCCCCTCTTTTCCCCTTTTTGCCTCCCCTCCCTTCGGAGGGGTCGGGGGAGGCTTCCTATATCAGTGGCAAACTGATACCATTTATCTTCTGATAGATGTCGAGTGCATAGATATCTGTCATTCCACTGATGAAGTCGAGTACTGCCATGATACGTGTTTCAAGGCAAGGACTTTGGATGTCATACTGGCTTGAGAAGCTTCGAATAAGCTGCTGACTGTGGAAGTGTTCAGGCTCAACGGCAGCACCAATGAGAGCTTTCATCAGTGTTTCCATAATCTTATAGCCTGATAACTCAACGTCGAGGACTGCTTTACTGCGGTAAATCCTATCCACTGAAACCTCTGTGCAGTGTTTGTAAGCCTGTCGTGGAAGTTCGGAAATATGCTTGATGAGCGACCCTTCGAAGGTTCCATTGAGTATCTCCTCTTCGTGTTCTACAAAGACATTGACACATTCTGCCTCCAATAATCCTACGGCACAGGCACGGAAGTAAACAACTTGTTCGTTCTTGTCGGTCACACCCTCGTCTTCTATGCGCTTTCGAATACTCTTTCTGGTTTCTTTATCGAAGAAGCCAAGGAGCAAATCGGCTGTCTCCTCAAACGAAAGAAGTTTGAGTTTATGAGAGTCTTCGATATCCATAATCTCGTAACAGATATCGTCTGCAGCCTCCATAAGATAGGTCAACGGATGACGAACATAACAGATACCAGCCTCAGAGCTATCCTTTTGAATGATACCTAATTCATCAGCAATCTTCTTATAGGTTTCTTCTTCCGTTGCAAAGAAGCCAAACTTGCCGTGTTTGCTTGCATAGGTAGAGCTGAAAGGATATTTTACGATACTTGCTAAAGTGCTATAAGTCATTACAAAACCACCTTCTCTTCTACCTAAGAAACGATGGGTCAGCAAGCGGAAAGCATTGGCATTGCCCTCAAAATGAGTAATATCTTCCCAGAAATGTGGGCTAACTTTCTTCTTCAAGCTAATCCCTGGACCTTCTGTGAAGAATGCCTGCATAGCCTTTTCACCACTATGACCGAAGGGAGGATTACCCATATCGTGTGCATAACAAGCTGTCTGCACGATGGTTCCAATCTCTTCAAAGAGCGTACCACGCAACTCTGGGTGTATTTCGATGAGTCTTCTTGCAACGTCATCACCTAAAGATTTACCCAAGGAAGCCACTTCTAAAGAATGAGTTAGGCGGTTGTGCACAAAGACACTACCCGGAAGAGGGAAGACTTGAGTCTTGTTCTGCAGTCGTCGGAACGGTGCAGAGTAAATCAATCGGTCGCTGTCACGCTTAAATTCAGAGCGATCATCGTGTCGAAGGGCGTGACGCTCTTCCTGTCCGAGACGCTTGTTGGATATGAGTTGTTGCCAGTTCATTGCGGGATTTTTGGGTGATGGGTATTGAATGTTGGGTGTTGATGATTTCTGTTTATTACTTGCTGGGTGTTGAATATTGGGTGTTGATGAATTCTGTTTATGATGAGTTGGGGGCTTGAAAGCTACACACAAAAGTAATTAAAATTGGCTAAAAACAAGTTTTTTACTTCATAAAATGTATGAATGTGGCTTTAAATGCTTAATTTTGTACCTTATTATATGGCAATGATACAGATAAAAGTAATTAATAAAGGGCATCAGCAGCTTCCTGCTTATGCTACTTCACAGAGTGCGGGGATGGACCTTCGCGCTAATATCGATGCACCTATCGTACTGCAACCCATGGAGAGAAGACTCATTCCAACAGGTCTTCATATCGCACTTCCAGTAGGTTTTGAAGCACAGGTGCGCCCTCGTAGCGGTCTTGCTTTGAAGCATGGACTAACTGTTCTCAACTCTCCTGGTACGATTGATGCCGACTATCGTGGTGAAATCATGGTACTACTCATTAACTTCTCAGATGAAGCTTTTACCATCAATGATGGTGAACGCATTGCGCAGATGGTCATTGCACGCCACGAACAAGCAGAGTTCATTGAGGTAGAAGAACTCGATGAGACCGAACGTGGTGAAGGCGGATATGGCCATACGGGCGTGAAGTAAAGACAAAGAAAGAAACGATAAATGTTCAATAACGTTATATTGAAAGTCACAAAGATGCGTCGCACCCTCCTTGCTCTTGCTTTGTTGGGTGGCTCTTTGGCGATACATGCTGACCGAGAGGATAGCCTTCAAAGCTATAACTACTTCTTCCTTGAGGCGATACGACAGCAGGAAATGGGCAACCTTACGGCTGCTTTCGACCTTCTGTGCCATGCACGCGACCTCAATCCACAAGCTCCAGAGGTTTATTATCAGTTAGCTGCTTTTTATGTGGATATGAAGAAGGATGCGGTGGCACGTGAATACTTCGAGAAGGCAGCAAGTCTTGATCCCGAAAACTCAGCTTATCAGGAAAAATTAGGAAAGCTTTATGTGTCACAGAAAGACTATCCTAATGCAATAAAAGCCTTCGAACGCCTTTATGAATCCAATAAAACGCGTTCTGACGTACTGCAAATTCTCTATCAACTCTACGGTTCCCAGAATGATTACAAGATGATGATTAAGTGCTTGGAACGTCTGGAAATATTGGAAGGAACCAATGAGCAGATTTCACTTAGTAAGATGCAACTCTACGAACAGATGGGAGAAAAGCGCAAAGAGTACGACGAGTTGAAGGCACTCGTTGACAGTCATCCGCTCGACCTCAACTATCGTGTGATGTTCGGAAACTGGCTTTTGCAGAATGGAAAGAAGAAGGAAGCACTTCAAAAGTATCGTGATGTACTGAAAGAAGACCCTGATAACTCGCTTGCCAAGCTTTCCATGATGGATTATTATAATAATATTGGAGACAAGGCAACCGTAAAAACAATCCTACAGGAACTCTTGCAATCGCCAAAAACAGAAAAGGAAGCGAAGTTAGAGTTACTCCGTCAGGTCATTACAAGCAGTCAGAAGGATAATAATCCTGACAGTACTGAGGTGATGAGGCTCTTCTCTGTAGCCTTAGCTGTTCCTCAAGAAGATGCCGATATCTATATGCTTAAAGCCGCATATATGACACTTCGCAAGCAACCAAAGGCTGCAGTCAATCGCGTTTATGAGCAAGCTCTTGAGGTAGAACCCGATAATTCGCGTGCAAGAATAGCATTGATACAGAATATTTGGGACACACAAGACTACGATAAGGTCATCGCTATTTGTCGACCAGCCATAGAATACAACCCAGATGAGATGGCATTCTATTACTTCCAAGGTATGGCTCAGTTCCAAAAGCATGACAGCGACGCTGCGTTGGAGACCTTTCGAAAGGGAGTGGGGCAGATAAAGCCAGACAGTAACCCAG
>ENA-OWLR01000563-OWLR01000563.1-metagenome-genome-assembly--contig:-NODE-563-length-11603-cov-7.851576_pt1 | contig 11603 bp, 8 predicted proteins | sample MGYA00245352_ERZ651110 | MGnify/ENA primary metagenome ERZ651110 (study PRJEB26857, sample SAMEA4031765) | metagenome | biome: human; feature: oral; material: saliva | place: Philippines | collected 2014 | study... | reverse complement strand
TGATTTTAATCGTCTCAAGTGTATTGTAGAGAAAATGAGGATTGAACTGAGCTTCCAGCATTTTTCTTTCAAAAATCCACTTTTCTTTTTCGATGGTCAACATTTTCTGATGAAGTTGATCTAATTCATACAACATATTATTAATTTTTTCGGCCATAAATTCAAACTCATCACCTGTTTGTAGATAAAGCCTTTTTTCTGCTTGTTTGGGAATTTCTTGAAGTTGGTAAACTAAGCTTTCAATAGGAACAGCGTTGTGTGTAGCAATCTTATGAGCAATTCGTCTTGCTTGCCAGAAGTAGAGGAAGAATATACATAAGGTGAGAATGGAGGCTAGGCCGAGTAAGCTAGGAATGGGAAAGAAGGATTGAAAAGTATAGATTGAAAAAATAGCACCGACTTTTTCTTTTTGAACAATAAGCGGTTCATTCGCATACCAGTGGGTGCGAGAGTGTAGGAGCTTTTCATCAAATTTTTCAAGAGTGGAACGAGTAAATTGATTTGTATTGTTGGAAAACATATTTCCAAAGCTATCGGTAATGATGTATTTAGAATTTATCATTGGGAAACTTGAGATGAAATCATTCTCATTTACGAAAGCAATAGTATAGGCCTTAACTCGTTGGTTTTGAAGTAGTGGTTTGATAAAGAGTGTGTAATGTTGCTTATCTGAAGAGAGTGCAATTTTTTCTGTAACTTTATCTTGAGAAGGATTTTGAATGAGCAGTTTTAGATAGTAGGGTGATAAAATACTTTCTTGATGATTTCGATTGGTACTAAATAGTAATTCACCTGTATCACTTAGGATAATGAGGTCAGAACTAAGTTTTAATTTAGCTTTTGTCTCGTAAAATAAGCTAAAGACTTCTCTCTCTGTGTGTTTGCCGTCCAAAAATCCAGGAATCATTTTATGGTTCATAGTGGTCAGGAGATCATTATTTGCTTCTTTCATCTCTTGAACCTGTTTGACAATCTGTCTCGTATCTTTGGAGAGTTGCTGCTTTTGTAAAAAATAGGAAAAACCAAAAAGTAAAATGAGTAGTAAAAGAGAGGTCACAAAGGCTGCGATAGAGCTTCTATGGAGAATTTCTTTTTGGAGAGATTTTTTAAAGGAATGAGACATCTGCTACCTCCTTGGAAGGGTTTTCTGTTATAAGTATAGCAGTTTAAAAATTCTAGAGCAAGGTAAAATAGAAAAGGTTTGGCTAAAATTTTTTAGCTAAACCTTTTGAAAAGTTAAGTATGTATTATAGATGCTTGTTATCTGCAAATAGCTAGAGCATTTCAAGGAAATAAACTAGAAATAACAATTAATATGATGGTTCAGAAATACCTTTTGATAATCAATAAGATCTTCGGGATGAAGTGCGCCAACTCCATCCATTTCATATTTCCGATTTAATAAACGATATTTGTTTTCACCAAATTGATGAAAAGGGAGTAGTTGAACTTGGTCGATATTTAATGAGTTAAATAGAGTAGCGAATTCTTCTGCATCCTCTAAACTATTGTTAAAATCAGGGATAACTGGGATTCTTAAAACGATAGTTTTATGTTGAGAAAAAGCATAATGAATGTTTTTAATAATCATTTGATTAAAAACCCCAGTCACTTTTTTATGTTTTATAGAATTATAATGTTTTAGGTCTGTGTAGATAAAATCCACATATTGGATTAAATCAATAAATTTTTCATGATCAACAAAGGCAGTAGTTTCAATGGCAGTGTGTATGTGATGTTCTTTAGCTGACTTTAAGATGGCTTTAGCAAATTCAAACTGAGCAAATATTTCACCTCCTGATAAAGTTAAACCTCCACCGGATTCTTCGTAAAATTCTTTGTCTTTTAATACCTCTGTAATAATTTCTTCTACAGTCTTTTCTTCACCGACTAAGGTGAATTTCTCTCGTTGAGCATCTTTCATTTTTTCAGGTTTCATTCTTTGAGATTCAGGATTAGAACACCATGGACAGCGCAGAGGACATCCTTTTAAAAAAACAGTTGTACGAATACCCGGGCCGTCATGAATTGAAAAGTGTTGAATATTAAAAATAATTCCTTTAGATATTTCCATAAGAGTTCCTCCTCTTCATAAGTCTATCCTATCACAAAAACGAAAGAAAAACAATTACGAACGAAAGTTTAATTTGTTGTTTTTTGCTTTTTATTTTGGTAGAATAAAACGGAGGTGTAAAATGAAAAGATTGGAACAAATTATTAAATTAGTATCAGAATATGAAAAGATTGATGTTAATACATTATCGGAAAAATTAAATGTATCGAAAGTAACGATTAGAAAAGATTTAGATAAATTAGAGTCAAAAGGTTTATTACACAGAGAGCATGGATATGCTGTGTTAAATAGTGGAGATGACTTAAATGTACGCTTGTCAATTAATTATGAAATTAAGAGAAAAATTGTTCAAGAAGCAGTAAAATTGGTATCAGATAATGAAACAATAATGATAGAATCTGGTTCAACCTGTGCTTTACTTGCTGAGGAAATTTGCAAGCAAAAAAGAAATGTCACTATTGTAACAAATTCATTTTTTATAGCAAATTTTGTAAGAGGTTATGATTCATGTCGTGTTATTGTTCTTGGTGGCGAGTTTCAGAAAGATTCACAGGTTACCGTAGGACCTTTATTAAAAGAAATGATACAGACTTTTCATGTGCGTCAAGCTTTTGTTGGGACAGATGGCTACGATAAAGAGATGGGCTTTACAGGAAAAGATTTAATGCGCAGTGAGGTAGTTCAATATATTTCAGCAGCGTCGGATAAAGTCATTGTGCTAACTGACTCAAGTAAATTTGATAAAAGGGGTACAGTAAGAAGATTTGCTTTAAGTCAAGTCTATGAAGTAATAACAGACGAAAAACTTTCTAAACAAAATATAGCTACATTAGAAAATGCTGGGATAATGGTTAAGGTAGTTTCGTAAGAGGTTAAGTGTATGAATCAAGATAGGAATAAACTGCTCTCTAAAATTGCTTATCTGTATTATATTGAAAACTTAAATCAGTCACAAATAGCAGCAAAATTAGGAATTTATAGAACCTCTATTAGTAGAATGTTAACAGAAGCAAGGAATGCAGGAATTGTTAAAATTGAAATAGAGAATTTTGATACAAATATGTTTAAGTTGGAAAATTATGTAAAAGAAAAATACAGTTTGGAAAGTTTAGAAATTATTCCAAATGAATTTGATGATAATCCAACAATTTTATCTGAAAGAATTTCTCAAGTTGCAGCAGGTGTCCTTAGGAATTTAATTGATGATAATATGAAAATTGGCTTTTCTTGGGGGAAAAGTTTAAGTAATTTAGTAGATTTAATCCACAGCAAAAGTGTCCGAAATGTTCACTTCTATCCTCTAGCAGGTGGTCCTAGTCACATACACGCTAAATACCATGTGAATACACTGATTTATGAAATGTCTAGAAAATTTCATGGAGAGTGTACATTTATGAATGCAACGATTGTGCAAGAAAATAAATTGTTAGCAGATGGTATTTTGCAATCAAGATATTTTGAAGATTTGAAAAATAGTTGGAAAGATTTAGATATAGCTGTAGTCGGAATTGGTGATTTTAGCAATAAAGGAAAACATCAATGGTTAGACATGCTTACAGAGGATGACTTTAAAGAATTGACCAAAGTTAAAACTGTAGGAGAAATTTGTTGTCGATTTTTTGATTCAAAAGGTAAAGAAGTCTATGAAAACTTACAGGAAAGAACGATAGCAATCTCTTTGGAAGATTTAAAAAATATTCCTCAAAGTTTAGCTGTTGCTTACGGTGATACGAAAGTATCTTCGATTCTTTCTGTCTTGCGTGCTAATTTAGTAAATCATTTGATTACAGATAAAAATACAATTTTAAAAGTTTTGGAAGAAGATGGTGATTTTTCTTTTCGAAATATTTTATGTGAGTGAAAATGATAGACTGATTCAGTTTATCGTTTTTCTTTTTAGTTGATTGCACATTTGTGCTTATATAAATAAAAATAGTTTATTTGTTGATTTTTGGATTGACAAGTTTATTATGTAGTTGTATTCTATAGTTACAAAAGAAAATTTTAAAATTTCAAATGAAAAAGCTTTTTACATAGTGAAATGAGGAGGAATTTATGGAAATTATTGTTCCAGATCAAATTATCATGGGTTTAATTTTATATGCTGGCGATGCGAAACAACATATTTATAAAGCGTTAGATTATATAAAAAACGGTACATGTGAACGATGTGAAGAAGAAATCCAGTTAGCTGATGCCGCCTTATTAGAAGCCCATAATCTACAAACAAAATTCTTGGCACAAGAAGCGTCTGGTACAAAGACAGAAATTACAGCTCTCTTTGTTCATTCACAAGATCATCTCATGACTAGTATGACGGAGATTAATTTAATCAAAGAAATTATTAGTTTGAGAAAAGAACTTCATAAAAAATAATACTAGAGTATTATCATTGTTATTAACATAGAGGAGGAAAATATAATGGTGAAGATTGGTTTGTTTTGTGCAGCAGGTTTTTCTACTGGTATGCTTGTAAATAATATGAAAATTGCAGCGCAATCTAGTGGAGTTGAGGCAGAAATAGAGGCGTTTTCTCAGTCTAAATTAGCGGATTATGCCCCAAATCTAGATGTTGCACTGTTGGGGCCTCAAGTTGCTTATACATTAGATAAATCAAAAGAAATTTGTGATAAGTGTGATGTTCCGATAGCTGTTATTCCGATGATGGACTATGGTATGTTAGATGGGAAAAAAGTATTAGATTTGGCCCTATCTTTGATTAGTGGGTAAGAAAAGGAGATTTATTATGGCAAAGATGGATGTTCAAAAAATCATTGCACCTATGATGAAGTTTGTGAATATGCGTGGTATTATAGCTCTAAAAGATGGTATGTTAGCAATTTTGCCATTGACAGTAGTTGGTAGTTTATTCTTGATTATGGGACAATTGCCATTTGAAGGATTAAACAAGAGCATTGCTAGTGTATTTGGAGCAAATTGGACAGAGCCGTTTATGCAAGTATATTCAGGAACTTTTGCGATTATGGGTCTAATTTCTTGTTTTTCAATTGCCTATTCTTATGCTAAGAATAGCGGAGTAGAGGCTTTGCCAGCTGGGGTTCTATCTGTATCTGCATTCTTTATTTTGCTAAGATCATCTTATATCCCTAAACAAGGTGAGGCAATTGGGGATGCTATTAGTAAAGTTTGGTTTGGAGGTCAAGGAATTATCGGTGCTATCATTATAGGTTTGGTAGTAGGAAGTATTTATACCTTCTTTATAAAGAGAAAAATTGTTATTAAGATGCCAGAACAAGTTCCACAAGCTATTGCCAAACAGTTTGAAGCAATGATTCCAGCATTTGTAATTTTCTTACTTTCTATGATTGTATATATTTTAGCGAGCTCATTGACTAATGGCGGAACATTCATAGAAATGATTTATTCTGCTATTCAAGTTCCATTGCAAGGTTTAACTGGATCTTTGTATGGTGCAATTGGAATTGCATTCTTTATATCATTTTTGTGGTGGTTTGGTGTTCATGGACAATCGGTAGTAAATGGAGTAGTGACAGCTCTGCTTTTATCTAATCTTGATGCTAATAAAGCTATGTTAGCCTCTGGGAATCTATCATTAGAAAATGGTGCACATATTGTTACTCAACAATTTTTAGATTCATTTTTAATTCTATCTGGTTCAGGGATTACGTTTGGACTTGTAGTTGCGATGCTTTTTGCATCAAAATCTAAACAGTACCAAGCGTTAGGGAAAGTAGCAGCTTTTCCAGCAATATTTAACGTAAATGAGCCAGTTGTATTTGGATTTCCGATTGTCATGAATCCAGTTATGTTTGTACCTTTCATTCTTGTTCCTGTACTTGCAGCTGTTATAGTATATGGAGCTATTGCAACAGGTTTCATGCAGCCATTTTCAGGAGTTACATTACCTTGGAGCACCCCAGCTATTATATCAGGATTTATGGTTGGTGGATGGCAAGGAGTTATTACTCAGCTGGTGATATTAGCGATGTCTACATTAGTTTATTTCCCATTCTTTAAAGTACAGGATCGTTTAGCTTATCAGAATGAAGCATGATAATTCTAAAAAACATTTGTGTATTATCATTAAACACACACATTTGTGCTAAAAATTAGAGAGTTAAAGTTTTTCTAGTTAAAAGCTTGAAATTTTCTAAAAAACCAGGTATTATATTTTCGAAAGAAACAAAAATATTTTCGAAAGAAAGGTGCTTATTATGGTAAATAAAGAAGTAGCAAGAACGACAATCAAGACAGAATATTTTGGTAGCCTTACTGAAAGGATGAACAAATATCGAGAAGATGTTTTAAATAAAAAACCTTATATTGATGCTGAGAGAGCGGTTCTAGCAACACGCGCTTATGATCGATATAAGGAACAACCTAATGTCCTAAAACGCGCCTATATGCTGAAAGAAATTTTGGAAAATATGACTATCTATATCGAAGAAGAATCTATGATTGCGGGAAATCAAGCTTCTTCCAATAAAGATGCTCCTATTTTTCCAGAATATACGCTAGAATTTGTTCTCAATGAGTTGGATCTTTTTGAAAAGCGTGATGGAGATGTTTTCTATATTACTGAAGAAACAAAAGAACAACTTAGAAGTATTGCTCCGTTTTGGGAAAATAATAATTTACGTGCTAGAGCTGGTGCCTTGTTACCTGAAGAAGTGTCTGTTTATATGGAAACAGGATTCTTCGGTATGGAAGGTAAGATGAATTCTGGAGATGCTCACTTAGCAGTTAACTATCAGAAACTGTTGCAATTTGGTTTAAGAGGTTTTGAAGAGCGAGCTCGTAAAGCGAAAGCAGCTCTAGATTTAACAGATCCAGCAAGTATTGATAAATATCATTTTTACGACTCTATCTTTATCGTAATCGATGCTATTAAAGTATATGCAAATCGCTTTGTTGCTCTTGCTAAAAGTTTAGCCGAAAATGCAAATCCTAAACGTAAGAAAGAATTACTTGAGATTGCAGATATTTGCTCTAGAGTCCCATATGAACCGGCAACTACTTTTGCAGAAGCTATTCAATCAGTTTGGTTTATTCAATGTATTTTACAAATTGAATCTAATGGCCACTCTCTTTCATATGGTCGTTTTGATCAATATATGTATCCATATATGAAGGCTGATTTAGAAAGTGGTAAAGAAACAGAAGATAGCATTGTTGAACGTCTGACAAATCTTTGGATTAAGACAATTACAATTAATAAGGTTCGCAGTCAAGCACATACATTTTCTTCAGCAGGAAGTCCTTTATATCAAAATGTTACAATTGGTGGACAGACTCGAGATAAGAAGGATGCTGTTAACCCATTATCTTATTTGGTATTAAAATCAGTTGCACAAACCCATCTACCGCAACCTAATCTAACTGTACGTTACCATGCAGGTTTAGATGCTCGTTTCATGAATGAGTGTATTGAAGTGATGAAACTTGGTTTTGGTATGCCTGCATTTAATAATGATGAGATTATTATTCCTTCTTTTATTGCAAAAGGAGTATTGGAAGATGATGCTTATGATTACAGTGCCATTGGATGTGTTGAAACGGCAGTTCCAGGGAAATGGGGCTATCGTTGCACAGGTATGAGTTATATGAACTTCCCTAAGGTTCTACTTATCACGATGAATGATGGAATTGATCCGGCTTCGGGTAAACGGTTTGCACCAAGCTTTGGTCATTTTAAGGATATGAAGAACTTTTCTGAATTAGAAAATGCTTGGGATAAAACACTAAGATATTTGACACGAATGAGTGTTATTGTTGAAAATTCTATTGATTTATCATTGGAACGAGAAGTTCCTGATATTCTATGTTCAGCATTGACTGATGATTGTATTGGTCGTGGAAAACACCTTAAAGAAGGTGGAGCAGTATATGATTATATATCAGGTTTGCAAGTTGGAATTGCAAATTTGTCGGATTCATTAGCTGCAATTAAAAAATTGGTATTTGAGGAAGAACGTATAAGCCCAAGTCAGCTTTGGCATGCACTGGAAACAGATTATGCCGGAGAAGAAGGTAAGGTCATTCAAGAAATGTTGATTCATGATGCACCTAAGTACGGTAATGATGATGATTATGCTGACAAATTGGTTACTGCTGCTTATGACATTTATGTTGATGAAATTGCTAAATATCCTAATACACGTTATGGAAGAGGTCCTATTGGAGGAATTCGTTATTCAGGAACATCTTCTATCTCAGCCAACGTAGGGCAGGGACGTGGAACATTAGCAACTCCAGATGGACGCAACGCGGGTACACCGTTAGCAGAGGGTTGTTCACCATCACATAATATGGATCAACACGGCCCTACATCTGTTTTAAAATCTGTTTCAAAATTACCAACAGATGAAATTGTAGGTGGGGTTCTCTTAAATCAGAAAGTAAATCCTCAAACGTTAGCCAAAGAAGAAGATAAATTAAAACTAATTGCTTTGTTACGAACATTCTTTAATCGTTTACATGGGTACCATATTCAATACAATGTTGTTTCCAGAGAGACGTTGATTGACGCTCAGAAACATCCTGAAAAACACAGAGATTTAATTGTTCGTGTTGCAGGATACTCTGCATTCTTCAATGTTCTTTCTAAGGCAACCCAAGATGATATTATAGGACGTACTGAGCATACTTTGTAAAATAAAGAGGTTCTTTTTATGGAATTTATGCTTGACACATTAAATTTAGATGAGATTAAAAAGTGGTCTGAAATTTTACCGCTAGCTGGGGTAACTTCAAATCCCACTATTGCAAAAAGAGAGGGTTCTATTAATTTTTTTGAACGAATCAAAGATGTAAGAGAATTGATTGGCTCTACACCCTCTATTCATGTTCAGGTGATTTCTCAAGATTTTGAAGGCATCTTAAAGGATGCTCATGAAATTCGAAGACAAGCAGGAGATGATATATTTATCAAAGTACCTGTTACTCCAGCTGGATTACGTGCAATAAAGGTGCTAAAAAAAGAGGGCTACCATATCACTGCAACAGCTATTTATACAGTTATTCAGGGATTATTAGCTATCGAAGCAGGAGCGGATTACCTAGCTCCATATTATAATAGAATGGAAAATCTGAACATTGATTCAAATTCTGTCATTCGTCAATTAGCTCTTGCTATTGATAGACAGAACTCTCCTAGTAAGATTTTAGCTGCATCCTTTAAAAATGTAGCACAAGTAAATAATGCTTTAGCTGCAGGTGCGCATGCTGTTACAGCAGGAGCAGATGTTTTTGAATCAGCTTTCGCCATGCCATCTATCCAAAAGGCGGTTGATGATTTTTCTGACGATTGGTTTGTTATTCAAAATGGTCGTTCCATTTAGATAGAGAGGAAATACATATGAGAATTTTTGCTAGTCCTTCGAGATATATTCAAGGGGAAAATGCCTTGTTTGAAAATGCCAAATCAATATTGGATTTGGGAAATCGTCCTATTCTATTATGCGATCAGTTGGTTTATGATATTGTTGGAAAACGATTTGAAGATTACCTACATAGGTATGGTTTCCATATTGTTCTAGCCCAGTTTAATGGTGAAGCTTCTGACAATGAAATCAATCGAGTTGTTGCCTTGGCTGAGAAAGAAAATTGTGATAGTATTATCGGTCTTGGTGGTGGAAAGACGATTGATAGTGCAAAAGCTATTGCAGATTTGATTGAAAAGCCTGTTATTATTGCTCCAACAATTGCATCGACCGACGCACCTGTATCTGCTTTATCTGTTATTTATACAGATGAAGGTGCATTTGATCATTATCTATTTTATTCTAAAAATCCAGATTTAGTTTTGGTTGATACAAAAGTTATTTCACAATCCCCTAAGCGTTTATTAGCGTCTGGTATTGCAGATGGTTTAGCAACTTGGGTTGAGGCGCGTGCGGTTATGCAGGCAAATGGAAAAACTATGTTAGGACAACAACAAACGTTGGCTGGAGTTGCAATTGCGAAGAAATGTGAAGAAACGCTGTTTGCAGATGGTTTACAGGCTATGGCAGCTTGTGAAGCTAAAGTGGTGACACCAGCATTAGAAAATATTGTTGAAGCTAATACTTTATTGAGTGGCCTAGGTTTTGAAAGTGGAGGATTAGCTGCGGCGCATGCAATTCATAATGGTTTTACTGCATTGACAGGTGACATTCATCATTTAACACATGGTGAAAAAGTAGCTTATGGAACTTTAGTACAACTATTATTGGAAAATAGACCTAAAGAAGAACTTGATAAGTATATTGAGTTTTACAAAAAAATTGGTATGCCAACAACTCTAAAAGAAATGCATTTAGATCAAGTTGGATATGATGATTTAATAAAAGTTGGTAAACAAGCAACTATGGAGGGTGAGACAATCCATCAGATGCCGTTTAAGATTTCGCCTTCAGATGTTGCTCAAGCTATCATCGCTGTAGACGCCTATGTAAATTCAAAATAAACAATAAGGACTACTGTTTTCCAAATGGTAGTCTTTTATTGATCCTCGTATTGAATCCGACGTTCTTCATAAATTAAAAAGCGACACAGGTTGTCGGCTATTTACTATAAATACATTAATTAGCATTCCAGTCGTATCTTCGGTCTAAAATTAGTATTTTGTGTTATAAGAGATAAGCTTCTTGTTTTGCTCTTTGATTTCCCGCATAACAATAAGATAAAAAAGTGGGTGATAGAGCAATTCAGAGCCATCAAAATTAATGAAATACAGTATACAGTTTTTTCTTTTAACACATTTCAAATTCCCTCAAAAATGGTATAATAGTAACATCACAAAATTGGAGAGAGACCATGAGTTTTTACAATCATAAAGAAATTGAGCCTAAGTGGCAGGGCTACTGGGCAGAACATCATACATTTAAGACAGGAACAGATGCATCAAAACCTAAGTTTTATGCGCTTGATATGTTCCCTTATCCGTCTGGAGCTGGTCTGCACGTAGGACACCCAGAAGGTTATACTGCAACCGATATCCTCAGCCGTTACAAACGTGCGCAAGGCTACAATGTCCTTCACCCAATGGGTTGGGATGCTTTTGGTTTGCCTGCAGAGCAATACGCTATGGATACTGGTAATGACCCAGCAGAATTTACAGCGGAAAACATTGCCAACTTCAAACGTCAAATCAATGCACTTGGATTCTCTTATGACTGGGATCGTGAAGTCAACACAACAGATCCAAACTACTACAAGTGGACTCAATGGATTTTCACCAAGCTTTACGAAAAAGGCTTGGCCTATGAAGCGGAAGTGCCAGTAAACTGGGTTGAGGAATTGGGAACAGCCATTGCTAACGAAGAAGTTCTTCCTGACGGAACTTCTGAGCGTGGAGGCTATCCAGTTGTCCGCAAACCAATGCGCCAATGGATGCTCAAAATCACTGCCTATGCGGAGCGCTTGCTCAATGACTTGGATGAGTTGGACTGGCCAGAGTCTATCAAGGACATGCAACGCAACTGGATTGGTAAATCAACTGGTGCTAACGTAACTTTCAAAGTAAAAGGAACAGACAAGGAATTCACAGTCTTTACGACACGTCCAG
>ENA-OWLR01000556-OWLR01000556.1-metagenome-genome-assembly--contig:-NODE-556-length-11651-cov-4.373405_pt1 | contig 11651 bp, 14 predicted proteins | sample MGYA00245352_ERZ651110 | MGnify/ENA primary metagenome ERZ651110 (study PRJEB26857, sample SAMEA4031765) | metagenome | biome: human; feature: oral; material: saliva | place: Philippines | collected 2014... | reverse complement strand
CATGCGCTACGGCCAAGCCTAAGCGCGTTCAAAAAATCAGTTATTAAACTAAAAGCGGCTATTTCTATAGCGGCTTTTTTTAATAAAAAAAATCTACTGGACTCACAGGTTAAGGAGGGAAAGGAGACATTATATGTCTGAAAACACAACATTTACACAAGAAGAGCTTAACAAGATTGTTAGTGAGCGAATTAAACGCGCACAAGCAAAAACTGAAGAGCTTGAAAACCGTGTGAAGGAATTGGAAGAAGAAAGAGCTGAATTGCTTTCAACCATCGAGGCAAATAATCAGCTGCTCATCGAGAAAGATGGCCTTATTAGCGCTAAAGAGGCAGAATTCGCGGAGCTGCAGAAAGTCTCAGACGAATACAAAGCATCACAGCTTAAAGCTCAAATTGCTGTTCGCAATGGATTGCCTTATGACTTAGCCGAACGACTTCAAGGAAGCGATGAAGAGAGCTTGCAAGCCGATGCAGAACGATTATCTGCATTTGTTAAACCTAAACAAGTAATCGCGCCAATGAAATCGAATGAGCCAGAAGTTGATTCAAGAACAGCATCAATGCAACAAGTGTTGCAACAATTAAATCTATAAAACAAAAAGAAAAGAGGAAATAAATATGACAGATAAAACAGCATTAGAAGCAGGAACATTATATCCGCCTCAATTAGTAAAAGAATTATTCTCAAAAGTTAAAGGAAAATCAGTATTAGCTAAAGTTTCAAAACAAGACCCAGTGCCTCAAGAAGGTAACGAATTCTTTGTATTTAATTTAGAAGGAAATGCACAGATTGTAGGAGAAGGCGAACAAGTGAAAGCTGGAAAAGCTACTATTGAGCCTAAAGTAGTGCGCCCTTATGAGATCACATATCAAGCTCGAGTTTCAGATAAATTCTTAACAATGAGTCAAGAAAAGAAAATCACATTCTTAGAAGCATTTAACGAAGGATTCTCTAAAAAACTTGCAGAAGCGATTGATATTGCTGCTATTCATGGTTTAGAGCCTAAATCTATGACGGATGGCACTTTCAAAGATAAAAATTCATTTGACGGCCAAATTAAGACCAACGTTGTAGCTTATGTAGAAGCAAATATTGAAGATAATATCGATTCTGCAGCAAATACAGTTACAGCAACTGGAGGAGTAGTTAACGGAATCATCTTCTCTCCTCAAGCTACACACGCATTGTCTAAAGTGAAAGAAAACGGAGTTACTCAATATCCAGAATTTAAATTTGGTCAATGTCCAGAAGTATTCGCTGGCATGATTGCTGATTCAACAAAGAACATGATTCCAACAGGCAGCAACACTGCTAAGAAAGACCATGTAATCGTCGGTGACTTCGAAAACAGCTTCAAATGGGGTTATGCTGACACAATCTCATTAGAAGTAATCCAATATGGTGATCCAGACGGTGCTGGCCGCGACTTAAAAGCTCATAACGAAGTGTGCTTGCGTACAAAAGCTAATGTTGGATGGGGCATCTTAGACGAAGCAGCCTTCGCACGCGTTGAAGAAGCGTAGGGCATCGATATGAAATATATCAATAAAGATAATGGTGTCATCATTGAGTCAGACAGCACTCTGTCTGGCTCATGGGAGCCATTCGAAGAGCCAAAGAAAAAAACAACTAAAAAGAAAGAAGCAAAGGATGATGAGTAATGGCTTCATTTGCTACTTTAGATGACTTACAGAAGATGTGGAGAAATCTACAGCCTACTGAAAGAGAACGAGCCGAAGCGCTTCTTGATACAGTATCAGACATGCTGCGTGAAGAGGCTTATCAATATGGCAAAGATTTAGACAATATGATTCTAGAGCGTGAAAGCTTTAGAAATGTTGTTAAGTCTGTGACTGTTGATGTCGTATCTCGTGCTCTAATGACTTCAACGACTCAAGAGCCGATGACACAATTCGCACAGAGTGCAATGGGTTACTCGGTTAGTGGCTCGTATTTAGTTCCAGGAGGCGGCATCTTTATTAAGGAGTCAGAAAAGAAACGGTTAAAACTAACAACTCAGAGATTTGGAGTGATTGAGCCTTATGGAAATTAAAGGAATTACAGTCACTCTATATCAAACTGTCAAGACTGGCAGCGATGGATTTGGAGCTGACATCTTCGAAGAGCAGGCTGCTCAAGTAGAGGATGTCCTTGTTGCTCCTGCTAGTGCCGATGATGTTATTAACTCTGTGCAGCTCGAGGGAAAGAAAGCAGTCTATCTGCTGGGCATTCCTAAAGGAGACACTCACGAATGGGAAGATAAGACTATTGAGTTCTTTGGTAAGAAGTTCCGTTCATTTGGTCCTGTCCAGGAAGGGATTGAGGAGTTAGTTCCTACTCGTTGGCATAAGAAGGTGATGGTGGAAAGATATGAGTGATTTCAAGTTTAAACTGAACAGTCAAGGCGTTCGAGATATGCTGCGCTCACAAGAGGTGCAAGCAATGCTAAGAGAACGCGCTGAAGCAATCAAAGGGAGAGCTGGAGATGGATATGAAGTATCTACTTTCACAGGGAAGACTCGTGCCAATGCGAGTGTTAAAGCTACCACCGTAAAGGCAATCAAGGACACAAAAAAGAATAATACTCTATTAAAGGCGGTGAGATGATGATTCTTGAAACAATTCGCAATTTCTTAGTTACTAAACTTGACTGCAAAGTAGTCATGGAACGTGCAGCTAAGATGCCAGATAGATTCGTATTAATAGAACAGACTGGCAGCGGAAAGAGAAAACATCTCAAGTCTTCAACTATTGTATTCCAGAGCTACGATTCAACGCTGTATAAGGCTGCACAGTTGAATGAAGCAGTTAAGGCTGCAGTTGAGATGTTAGTCGAATTAGACGATGTATCTAGTGTATCGCTTAATAGCGACTACATATACACAGATACGGAAAGTAAAAAATATAGATATCAAGCAGTATTTGATATCAAACATTATTAATCAAAGGAGAATTGTGATGGCAGAAAATAAAAACGATGCAACCAAAGTTACGGCCGTTAAGCCTAAAGTCACTGGTGCTGTGTTTGTCGCACCATTAAAAACAGCATTGCCAACCGATGCTAAAACTGAACTAGATCCAGCATTCAAAAATCTAGGTTTCATTTCTGACGATGGGATTAAAAATGAAAATACAGCATCAAGTGAAGATGTGAAAGCGTGGGGCGGCGCTATTGTTAACTCTATTCAGAAGGATAAAACAGACAAATTCAAAATGACGTATATCGAAGCATTAAATATCGATGTTCTTAAATTTATTTATGGAAAAAATAATGTTGAAGGTTCCCTTGAAGCAGGAATTACTATCAAAGTTGGTTTAGAAGAGGCTGAGCCACAAGTGATGGTTATTGATTCTGTTCTCCAAGGAGGATATTTGAAGCGTGTAGTTATTCCTGTGGCTAAGTTAACTGAGATTGGGGAAATTTCATACTCAGACTCTGAAACACTTGGATATGAAAGCACAGTATCTGCATTCCCAGATTCAAACGGCTTTACTCACTATGAACATATTGAAAAGAAGGGGTAATTAAATGATTACAGGAACAACAGAAGCAGGATTCAATTACAGCATCGCTGAAGAATTACTTGAGAGTTACGATTTTTTAGAGGCACTTTCAAAGGTAGAAAAAAGCGTGTTATATCTTCCAGATTTAGTCGAGTTTGTATTTAAGGATGAAGCCAAAGCATTCTTAAACAGCATGCGCAATGAGCATGGATTAGTGACAAAAGAGGATGTTGTTAACACTATGAAAACTATTTTTGAAAATAAAGAATTAAAAAAATTTTAACCCTCGCTAAAATGGTAGCGACTGATGAAGACGCGCTTATCTGTGATCTTGCTGAAACATATCAAATATACGATTACAGACGGCTGCCATTAAAAATGGTGGCCGTTTTTTCTTTTGGTCTGAGAGAAGACTCAAGAATCAAAATGAAGATGAATGATATCGAAGTTCCGTTTGAGACTATGCTTCTCGCTGGAATACAGGACAAGTTAAACGTGTTGATATGGCAGCAGACAAAGGACGGCATGAACGGTCGCAACTATCCTCAATCTATGGTCGCACTGTTGACAAAATCACATCAAGAATCGAAAACAAGCGACTTGGTTGGGTTTGAATCAAGCGAGGACTTCTTAAAAGAAAGAGAGAAATTGTTAAGAAAGGAGGATGACTAATGGCAACAGAATTAGGAGCTGCTTATGTTCAAATTATCCCATCAGCAAAAGGAATTAGCGGAATGATTAGTAAAGCCATGGGCCCAGAAGCTGCAAGCTCTGGTGAGCAAGCAGGTACTAGCTTCATGAGCGGATTTAAAGGTGTAGCCTTGAAAGCTGCAGCAGCGCTCGGAATTGGTGCTGCTATTAAGAGCGGTATATCTGCTGCATTGAGTGAGGGAGCTTCCTTACAGCAATCTTTGGGCGGTATTGAAACGTTATTCAAGGATAATGCTACTCAAGTCATTAAGTATGCGGATGAAGCATATAAAACAACTGGCTTATCTGCTAATGCCTACATGGAAAACGTAACAGGCTTCAGTGCAAGCTTGCTGCAATCCTTAGGTGGAGATACTGCGAAGGCTGCAGAAGTGGCCAACATGGCGATGATTGACATGGCAGACAACTCAAACAAGATGGGTACATCTATGGAAAGCATCCAGACAGCCTATCAAGGATTTGCTAAACAGAACTACACCATGCTGGATAACTTAAAACTTGGCTATGGTGGTACTAAGGAAGAAATGCAGCGCTTATTAAAAGACGCAGAGAAGCTCACTGGAACTAAATACGATATCAACAATCTGAATGATGTATATCAAGCTATTCACACGATTCAAGAAAATCTTGATATCACTGGAACAACAGCGAAGGAAGCATCCACTACATTCACTGGTTCATTTAATGCAATGACGGCTGCAGCACATAACTTGCTTGGTGATTTGGCACTCGGTGAGGATATAGAGCCTGCGCTGATAGCATTAGCAGACACTGCCAAAACATTCTTTGTAGACAACTTCTTGCCAATGCTGTGGAACGTGGTTAAAGGTGTTCCAGACATCCTAGAATCAGCGTTTGACTTAGTCGGTGCAGCTATAGGAGAGAACTTAGGCTCAATCATGGACTCAGTTCCAGAATTGCTGCAAATGGGAAGCGATATGATCATGGGAATCTACAACAGCGCTCTAGAAGCAATCCCAGAGTTGCTGAATATTGTAAGTGATATCGTTAATGGACTCGTTGAGGCGTTTATGCAGAACTGGCCATCAATCTTCCAAGCTGGAATAGACTTTGTGTTCCAATTAATTGATGGATTAGTTCAAGCTGCTCCAGGCATTTTACAAGCTGGAATAGACTTAATTTCATCATTGCTGCAAACAATCTACAACAATGCGCCTCAATATATCAGTGCTGGGTTTGAAGTTGTTACTAACTTAATAAGCGGAATTCTCCAGAGAATTCCAGTATTAGTGGACACAGGAATCAATATGATTACTAATCTGGTGACTACAATCTGGAACAACTTACCTCAGATTTTGAATGCTGGTGTTCAAATTATATCCAGCTTGATTAAAGGATTAGTACAAATGATTCCAAAAGTACTCGGCAAGATTGGAGAAATGGGCGGAAACATTATTTCAAGCTTGAGTAAAATCGATTTGTGGGCTGCTGGTAAGGCTATTCTCGAGGGCTTTCTTGGTGGGTTAAAGGCTGCCTGGGGAGCCGTTACAGACTTTGTGGGCTCAATTGCAGGATGGATTGCTGAGCACAAAGGTCCAATCAGCTATGACAGAAGATTGTTAATCCCTCATGGGAATGCAATCATGGACAGTTTGCAGGAAGGATTACAGCTCGGATTTAGAGGTGTTAAGACAACTGTTCAAGCTATCGCAGAAGATATTAATGAGGTAGTAGACAAATATCTGGATAATCAAGTGTTTAATGATGTTGAAATTGGCAGCAATGTAGCTGTGGCTGGAGGAATTCAGTTATCTAAGCAGCAAGCTGCTCAAATGAGCGCATGGAGGCCAGAACAAGTCAAAGACGATACAGAAACAGAGAAGCAAGTGGTTGAACTCCACACCACAGTCGAATTAGACGGTAAAGTGGTTGGAAAACAAATCACACCTTATGTAACAGAAGAACAATCAAAACACAATCGAAGAGAACAACGGAAGAGAGGTGAGCGCTAATGTTTAGCTTTAAGGTTAACGGCCAAGAGCTTGGCGATTTATTAATTATTAATAATATTGATTTTGGATTCAGTCCAAGCATTAGCACCACTTCTAAGAAGTATGCTCTTGTGGATGGTGAGCGGTTCATTCGTAGACGATTTGGGAAACGCGTGATTAAAGTTAAGTTCACTATTTTAGGCGATCGCATTGAGAAGAGCAAGATTGCTCTTCAACGTGCGCTGCTAGTGCCTGGATTGAGCCGCTTTGAGTTTGGCTATCAGCCAGAAGTGTATTATGAGGGCATAGTGGCTGGAACTACTGACTACAATCTGATTACATTCAGATATTCAGAAGGTTCATTTGAAATTCACTGTTTTAACCCTTTTGCAATCTCTAAAACAGAGAAGGCTGCACGAAGGGAGTCAAACAAGCTCATCTTCAACAATGAAGGTACGGCCCATGTTTATCCAATTTACAAGTTTACTGCAGGGAAAGAATACAAGATGATATCTTTCACCCATCCTAATGGAAAGGTAGTGCAGTACGGCTATGAGAATGGCCCAGCAGTGATTAATACTAATGACTTAGTGGTGTTTGATAGTGCTGAGAACAAGCTCACTATTAATGGTGAGCGTAAGTACATCAATGCAGCAAGCCAAGTGTTCTCTATCCAGCCTGGAATTACAGAAGTTGCTATCCTTGGCGATGACAATAAGATTCCAGTCGTAGATGCTACATTTAAGGAGCGGTGGATATGATAACAGTAACTAATAGACAATATGAGACACTCTGCCAGTTAAACTTTGATTTAGCTGGCGGTTTGATTGCTTATGATGATTGGTTTGAGCAAGACCTGGCCACGGGTGTCGGAATATATGAGTTTTCTGTAGATAAAAACGGAAATAGAGAACTTGAAAAGCTAGAAGTCGGATGCTATTTGATAGTGAAAGACGGAAGCAAAACACGCTCATTCGAAGTGATGCGCATAGAAGAGGATACACACTCTAAAAACATCTATGCGGAAGATGCTGGACTGGATTTGCTAGGAGAGCAAGTTCCACCTTATAAGGCAGATAAAAGCTATCCAATAACTCATTACATTGATGAATTTACTTTTGATGCAGGCTGGGAAATCGGAAAAAATGAGATTCCTTCTACAACTACTAGAAAGCTCGAATGGAAAGGAACAGATACAGCTACCAAAAGACTGCGGCAACTTGTTGGCAGGTTTGATGCGGAGATATCTTATGACTTTGAAATTATACACGGAAAAATTTCAAAAAAATTAATCCATATATTTAAGAAAATTGGAAAAGATAAGAAAATTCGTTTGGAAGTTGGCAAAGAAGTCTCAAATGTTAAGAGAACCATCTCGATTGAAAATCTAGCGACTACTATTGTAGCTAATGGTTCTGATGGAATCACATTGGCAGGAGCTGAATACAACGAAGGGAATATTCGTTCTCCTAAAAATTCAATTTATTTAGTCGATTATGATGCCGTAGAGCGTTGGAAACGTGCTGGATATACACCAGCAGGCGGTGGAATTGTAAAACGATTCGATAGTGAAGCTAAAACTCCTCAAGATTTAATGGTAGAAGCTGTTAAAAAATTAAAGCAGTGGAATCATCCAGAGATGACTTATGAGATTTCTGTTGATTTACTTCCAAGTGATGCAGGAATTGGCGATACAGTAGTTATTATAGATCACAATTTCGAGCCTGCTCTCATAGTCGAAGGACGAATTGCGAGCGTAAAGAAATCTTTATCTACTCAAACAAACGGCACTATTAAAATAACTAATGTATCAGAAAAAGAAGATACGATTAGTGAGAAAGTGCAGCGTTTAAGTACTCTTGTTAAAGAACGATTGTTTGATTTTACAGAAGTGCCATTTGTTATGGACATTAAATCTACGGATGGTGTAGTGTTCCAGAACAGTAATATAGCAACTAAATTAATTGCTAGTGTAAGTAAGATGGATGTTCCAATGAACAACCGTTTTTCATATCGATGGAAACGCGTGAGCAAGTATGGTACAGACGATGCAGCATGGAATGAGCAGCATACAAATGGCAGCAATGAATTATCAATTACTGTCAACGATGTTGATAGAGAAGCAACATTTATCTGTGAAGCAATCGAAGGCAGTCAAGTTGCTGCAAGCAGCTCAATCGTCATAAAAGACTTTATCGTCAATAAGTCTATAGGACCAACTCCTCCATCTAATCCTAGCGCTGGAGATTTATGGACTGATACGAGCACTCCTGGAAAAGATGTTCCAAAAATCTACACAAATGGCGAATGGAAACCAGTCCTAAATAAGGACGACAAAGAACTGGAACGACTTCAGAAAGAATTCGAATATCGCAATAGAGAACATGCGGACCAATTCGCACAAGTAATGGAAATCATCAACAAGTCTCAAGTGACTGAAGATACATTCAGAGATTTAACTGGACGTTTTAGCAATCTTGAAGAGTCTTATAAACGGATTCAAGAGACAGCTGAAGAGATTCGAGGCCTAGGACAGCGGACAAGAGCAGTAGAGCTTAACATGGAACAATCAAGCGTTCTTCTGAATGCTATCTCAACATATTTCAACGTATCTGAAGACGGCTTGCTAATTGGTAAGAATGGTGAGAAATTGCAAACTCGTTACACTAATGAACGAATGGAATTCATTGATTCAGGTCGTGTCGTTGCGTATGTTTCTGGCCAACAAATGAACATCGTAAGTGCAACATTCTGGAATTCCGTCACTATTGCAAATCATATTTTTGAAAGATACAACAACGAATTCACTGTTATATCTTATGTAGGGGGTGCTGTGAATGGCTAAATTCTCTAATACTACCAGCAACGGATACGTCCGTTTAGTTTTCCAAGTTACAGAAGTAAGCCCGAGTATTCCTTACAACAATTCAGAAGTTGCTTATCATTTATGGTTAGAACGCAATACAACTTATGCTTACGACTTGAACGAAGAAAGTTTAGCTCAAGCAGAAATAAATGGCACTCGAGTAATAAATAAATACGTTAGCTTTGATTTAAGGGATAAAGAGTGGATTTCTCTTGGAAAAGGAACTATCACGATTCCACACAATGAGGATGGAAGCAAGACCATTACAGTTCGAGCTAGATTAACGAACGTCGCAAGTTTAGGCGATATTGGTTGGTTTAGTGGAACATTGGATCTGTCTACAATTCCAAGATCGAGTTCAATCAGTTCTGTAGTTGCTACTGAATTAGAGCAGCCAGTTACTATCAAGATTGATAAAAAAGTCAACGAATTCAGACATCAAGTATGGTGGCAAGTGAATGACAGCGGCTGGATTGATTTAGGAACTGAACACGATACTAGCGTACAGCTCACAGTTCCGATATCTTATGCAGAACGTATCACCAACAGCGATACTGGACTACTAGATGTGTGTGTGCGTACATTCAGAGGCAATGACAAGATTGGAAATGATGTTTATAAGCGAGGAGTTCCGATTAAGGTTCCTGCTTCCATCGTTCCGACACTTGAAGATGTAACAATCACTGAAAGAACGGCACAATTAGCAGAATTCATTCCTATTGGCAATTTTGTAAAAGGCAAATCCGTCATGAGAGTTGAAGCAAATAATGCAGCAGGCTCTCATGGCTCAACTATAGTATCTACTGAGCTAACAGTGGACACTTTAGTGGTTAGAGCAGCAACAGGAGACTTTCCAGCAAATAAAGCTGGAAATTTAGAAGTTACAGCTAAAATCACTGACTCACGCGGCAGAACAGCCACTAAATCGAAGACTATCAAAGTATGGGATTACTACGCGCCTAAAATTATTGGATTCTTAGCTAACCGAACAGGTAACGGAACTAATAAGACTATCATTGCCACAGTTGCTGCAAACGTAAGTCCATTAGTGATTGATGGAATCAATAGGAATCCATATACACTTAAAATCCAGTACTCAGCTAAGAAGGCTAATAGATGGATTGATGCAGTTAATCTCACTAATGAGTCTCAAGAACGTATTAATCGTCAATTTGATTGTGGCGCATTCTATGAGCCTTCTAAGGCATATAATATTCGTCTAGTAATCCAGGATAAATTGAGCGACTTAGTAGACTCTGTTCTTCTAGTTCGCTCATCCAGAGTATTGTGGGCTTGGGGCGATAATCGCGCTGCAGTAGGTGGATTCCCAGAGCTAGATGGACACTTCGAGTCACATCTTCCAGTTGCATTCCATAGCAGCTTAAATGTTGAAGATGGAATTATGTCACGAGGCAAACCAGTCCAAGAGTTCATGCTAACTTCAATAGATGGAAAATCAATTAAATTCACTGGTGATTTAAACAATCTAAGAACAGCAGGCGGATATCATGCGTATGGTGTGCAACATAATCCTACAGAAACTAATAATTATGGTTACGTTAACGTAATAACTCACAGCAGCGATTCAAGCTACTGTGTTCAGTTCTATGTTCCGTTTAATTCAGACCAATTCTATATGCGAAGAAGTGAGTTAAATAAATGGTCTAATTGGACAACTATTATCACTTCAAGTTTAGATTCTGGTTGGAAAAAAGCGGATCTACAAAACGGTTGGAGGCACTTAAGCGGAGATGATGGTGCTCTTGAATTTAAAAAGGAAGTGAATACAATAAAACTCCGCGGAAGCATTGAAGGAGGAAATACAACTTTTAACAAGCCTATTTTCACACTGCCAAGTGGATACAGGCCGCCAAAAAAAGTTTATCTACAAACTTTTACAGGGGATTATAAATTGGCAGGTATATCAATTCACCCTAGTGGAGATGTTGTTATTAGTAGCAGAGTTGAAAGTAGTTGGCTATGCCTAGACAATATTTCATTTGAAATTTAAGGAGGAAAATATATATGGAATTAGAGACAATCAAAAATAAAATTGCATCGTTAGAAACAAAAGTAAAGTCTAAACAAGAAGAGATTAACAGACTTGGAGAAGAGAAGGCTCAATTAGAGCAGAAATCTCAAAGTTTAAACGATGAGATTTTACGTTTAGAGCAAGATAATGCGAGCAAACGTGAAGAAATTAAAAAATATAAGACAGTCGTAGAGGTCATGGAACTATAATGCCGAATGACATCGAGCTAAGGATTTTAAATGATCATCTTCAATCATTGTTTAAAAGTCCTTATATTCAAATTTTGCTTTGGTTAGTATTTTTTGATGTTGTATCAGGGTACATCAAAGCCTTTAAACTAAAGAAATTTGACAGCAAAACGAGTACCAACGGCTTGCTGCGGCATTTCTTAGTTGTAGCTGTCGTGATGGTTATTGCGCTATATGCACGCGCACTTGGTCATCGTGAAATCGGAATCACAGCCTGCTTATTTTTCATTATTAGTTACATTGGCTCACTTATGGAGAATTGGGAAGCACTTGGATTGCCGTTCCCAGAAGCCATGAGGCCATATATTAATCAAATGAGAACAAATCAAGAAAAC
>ENA-OWLR01000546-OWLR01000546.1-metagenome-genome-assembly--contig:-NODE-546-length-11799-cov-7.099370_pt1 | contig 11799 bp, 10 predicted proteins | sample MGYA00245352_ERZ651110 | MGnify/ENA primary metagenome ERZ651110 (study PRJEB26857, sample SAMEA4031765) | metagenome | biome: human; feature: oral; material: saliva | place: Philippines | collected 2014... | reverse complement strand
CATTACCCATCTCACCTAATAGAGAGTATTTTTTATCTCTATCGATGCCATATATACCTGTTACGTATACACAATCGTCATCATCATTAATAAAACAATTCTTCTTTACTACACCACCATTATGATTTTTAAGTAGCTCAATATATGCTGCCGGCAATGTATAGCCTAGCTCAGCTTCAGCATCCACAATATCCTCATCGGTAACAGGTTTACCTATATAGGATTCAAATGCATAATCAACATCGTTCCAAAATCCGGTCCAATCAAAATCTTTTAGATTATTCATAATACTCTCTCCTAGCCAAATGGATATAATCTAACCACATTTTATGTCATGAATGGAATATTTTTTTATTAAAGCTTTCACCTCGCGTCGTATCAATATAGTATCTACAATATAGGCAAAAATGATATAAGGAAGTGCATTTATAATCGCTAGAGGCATTAATATGACTGCTGCCCTCAATAGATCTAAAGAGTAGGCATACCACTTAATCTCTATAGTATTTAAAATGGGTATAACATTGTATATTACCCTTAATTCCCATTTCATTAACGGATTTAGTTCCTCACTGGTTCCTACTAACCAAGCGAAGATAATCCCAAAAATCAAGAAATATAATATGCCAACAGGAATTAATATCTTCGCTCGCTTCTTTAATAGGTTACGATATATCTCATCTTCTTCCTCCGGTGCTATATCATATAACATATTACATTGAATCTGAATCCGTCTAAATCGGTAACGAATGTACTTATACAAAATGTTATTCGGTGTATATAGCATAATAGGCTCCGCATATAAGTCATACTAGCAAAATCATGGAAAATATATCATCCATCTATAGCAAAATAATGCAAATCTTTGAATTCATCATCCCAAAATGTAAAAGAAAAGATATGGGTATCATCAAATGTTTGCTCGCAATAGGTTACAGCATCTCGGTCTGGTTCAATAATAGGCATACCTATCCGTGTTTTCACGTCATCAATAGTGACATCACCATACCAATCTCGTAGTTCGTTATAAATGAAAGTAACAATTGCATCTATATTTTTATGGTAATTAACAGCCAATAACTTTGCCGTATCTACATTAGCATCTGTTGGTTTCTCATCCCAACAAAATTGTATTCCTTCATAAGAAAAGGTGTATTGTCTTAACTGTTCATCATATATTACAGGATTAGTCATCGTTTATATCCTTTACATAGCTTTCCATCTTCGGTCTTAAATCTAGTACGATGTTCCAGTCATCTAATGATGGCACCTTATGATGTGCAATAAAGTCTTCTATAATCTGGAATGCCTCTTGATGGCCAAGTTCATTTTTACCGTATATGATAGCACCCTGCTCACCATCATTAGTTACACTGAGCTCTATATGTAATAAATCGGTATCTTGATCACTACAAACTTGTACAAAGTTATACATTTTATAATCTATTAGAATTGCATTTGAAGGTGATATAACTACAAAATCCTGTTCTTGATCCTCAATAGCGTAGAGATTTTGCTCAACCTCATTCAAGGTAATCCCTTCATACTTATAGTCACCTACATCAATTGACCAATCCGTATATGTTTTCTCAAAGGTATCTGCCATATGTATCGCCTCTCCTTTACGATATATATTAGAATAAGGTTTCTAATTGACCTGACATATCTGCCATAAACTCATCAAATTTACAAAGTTCTCGTAGTTCTTGGTGTTCTGTATCATAACAACCAATCTTTTTAGACTTAGGATCCCACACAATTTGCCAGTCGTTATACTCGCCTAGTTCTTTAGATAGTCGTAATAGTTTACGACGCCCCATTTTAAATGGAACCGTATCGATGAGAGGTAAGAACTCTATAGATATAAAATCAGAGTCTGGCAATTCAAAATAGAGAGTATCTCCCTCTAAAAATGATACTAACGCCTTAGGTAATTTAAATGGTTTTAATTGATCCATTTTATTCTGTATATCATGGAACTCCGGTGGCTCTAATGTTTTAAGGTACTCTGCCATTTCCATATCGCCCTTTTCAACGGCAATACTATAAGGACGCATACCATCCTTTTCCGTGATAGTCACATCCGCGTCATGTTCTACCAAGTATTTACACATCTGTAAATCCACATACCGAGCTGCAACGCATAATGGAGTCGGCTTAAAAGGATATACCGAATCAGGCTTATTGTAATTAATATCTACACCATTATTAATAAAAAAATCTAGAACCTCATAATTTTTGTCTGTAATGGCATTTCTGAAAGCTTTACCACCATATTTCTGTACAGTATGGCCTAAGTCATGAATAATTTGTAGGTTCACATATTTTTTACCATATAAGGCAGCCTGAAAAGCATCTACATCCACAGGGTTCAAAGCATGAATATTAGCACCTTGAGCCACAACATAGTCTATAATCTCTTGATTTCCGTATCGTACAGCTAACAAGAAACCTGGATTTTCTTCATCATTTAGATCCACGCCATGCTCAACTAACCATTTCACACTTGGCAAACATTCCATCACTAACGCTAATTGTAAAGGTGTATACTCACTATATTTACCAATTTGTATAGGTTCATCTATATCCCAACCACCTTTTAATGTACTTTCAAGTGCTGTTATATTTCCATTGATAATATCTGTCGCTAACTCTGGCACAGACTCAAAACTGCCTAAGTCCTTAAGATGTATCATATACCTCTCTCCTATATATTATTTACCTATACCACAACTGGTATAAACTTCTCTTCAAAGGCAGTCAATATACCTAGCAGTTTAGTATCTAAAAACGATATGGCCTGTTTTCTAATAGCATTTGGAACACCATAATAGGCCTGTGCTACACCACCACAAATTGCAGCAACAGTATCACTATCACCACCTATTGAGATGGCATTGCGAATGGCCTCTTCAAAATCAGTGGATTCAAAAAAGGCTTGCAATGCTTGTGGGACTGTTCCTTGACAGCTTTCGTTGAATCTATAGGTATCTCTGATTTCATCCAATGTGAAATCCATGGTGTAATAATGCTGATTAATATAATCTCTGATTTCGAGTATATCCTTACCAGTTTTAGCTAAGTATATGGCAACTGCAGTTGCTTCAGCCCCCTTCATACCTTCAGGATGATTATGAGTCACTTCTGTAACTAATTTAGAAAGAAGCTTTGCTTCGTCCAAACTGTGTGCAGCAAATCCAGCAGCACTAATTCTCATAGCAGAACCGTTACCATAACTATTATATGGCTTTGGATTCTCTGCAAAAATCCATCTATAGAACCGATCACCATATCCATAACCTGGATAACATCTACCAATCGTCTGCATACATTCTACTGCATTCTGTGAAAGATTTTTATAATCCGTTTGGCTCATAAGAATGGCCTTTGCTACAGCAAGTGTCATGATACTATCATCAGTTAATACACATTGATCTGTAAAGAGGTCAAAGTCCTTCCGTCTAATATTATTAAATTCGAATCGTGAACCAACTATATCTCCAATGATTGCTCCCAACATGTTAATCCCTCCCTGAATTTCTTGAATTTATCATTTAACTAATTTTTATCGTATTAACTATATACATAAATGTTCCACCATAACTATTTAGTTTAATTATATTACATTTATAAGTATGAGTGTATAGTAAAAGCCCTTCGCATAAACGAAGGGCTAATCTATTATTTCTCTTGTACTTGTTTACCACTCATATGTTCAATAGTAATTTCAAAGATTTGTGTTGCTCTACCAGCAAGTGCTATTTGCTCATCTACTAATTCTTCATTAGGATAATATTTCATAGCAAAATCTTTCAATCGAGCTATAGATTCCGGACCGGACTCTAACAAATGACATCGCCCAAATACGACTGCACTTTGTACATATGGTGCCCATGGTTCTGAATCATCGATTGTTTCATTACCATAAACAGTAAAACATACCTTGTCTGAAGCTTTCAAAGCATCTACTTTATTCCCAGCTTTTGCACCATGAAAATAGATTTTTTGTGTTTCATTATCATAAAAATAATTAATGGGAATAGCATACGGGTAGCCATTATCGCCATTCATGGCTAAAATACCTCGACGATTAGACATTAATAATGCTTCTGTAGCACTACGATCTATTTCATTTATCTTTTTTCTGATTGCTCTAAACATAATGCACTCCTTTGTATTAAAGCTTATAATAATTGACATACTTTACAATGAAAATTCATATAATTCATAATCTGTTACCCCCGTGTCCTCATAATATATGGGCAAGGTACGAAGATACTTGAAACCCATGCCAGAATATAATATTTCAGCAGGAACATTTCCCCTAAGAACATCAAGGCGGATTGCTTTTTGATGATTCTGTTTTGCATTCCATCTATCAGGGAATGATAAAACAATCTTATGTCTTCAAACTGTTTAATATGCGCTTTTTCTATAATCATAGTTGTATCCTTTTTTACCATTAACTATTTTTTATCGTATTAACTACATATATAAATGTTCCGCCATTAATATCATCAATTTTAGACGACTTTATTCATCGGTAAATAATATATTTTATCATCCTTTGATATAAGTTGTACATCATCCAAATATAATTCAGAGCTATCGCTTTTAAATTTGTTATTATACCCTATCTTCTGTTTAGCAATGATCTCTTCTGTTTCTTCATTCATCTCTCTATAGTTAAAATCATCATTAAATAAACCAGGAATAAAATAAATTACACCGTCAACACCAGATCGTTTTCTACGGGATTCATCCAGTTCTATTCCTAATCGTTTAGCAGCTTCTTCATGCCAAAACGAAACTTCTGATTGTACCTTTTGTACATCCTCCGAATATTTAGTTAATACTATACTACACATTTCTCTTGAAGCTCCACCCAAATTCAAAGCATATTCTAAATCAGAAATTCTACATAAAATATCCATTAACAAGTTTTGATACATAAACCAACTCTGTACGGTTTTTAATGCTTTCTCATAACCTTCATAATTTAAATCATTTTTCTTTGCATATCCTTCTAAAGTAAAATTAGCTTGTGCAAGAAGCTGGGTACATTTAGTTTCCAAATCTTTAAGATGATTGATATTTAACAAACGAAGTTCATCATTTTCTAAAATTTCTATCTGAAAATCAGCTATTTTTTTCACCTGTACTAGCAGTGAATGTATATTACTTTTATATTCATTATTTAAAAAATCATTAATTTGAGATATTCCATCGCTAATTTTACCTAGTTCATCATTAATTTGAGTCATATAATACTGACCGACTACCATTGATGCAACCCCCATCGCTGCTGCCGCTGTATTAGCAAGAGTTTTTGTACTTTTTTCAACTTCAACAGCTACAAAGTTTGCATGTCCTTTGATACTATTAGTTCCACGATAAATACCACGAACAGCACCTTCCATAGATTTTGAATCTGTCAACTTAGTGCCTGCTGGAAGAATAGCTCTATATAATACTTCACCATTAGACTTTGCAGTCTGTACAGTATTTTGTACAGCAGTTCTAGCCTTTGCCATTTCCGGAAGAAGATTATTTATACGTGAAAGCAACTTTTTATCCTTAATTTCAACAAGTTCATTCTTATCTGGAATAGCCTCTACAGGAATCATTTCCATATGAATAGCAAACTCATATTTAGTTTCAATTTCATTTAAGCTATCACTAACTGATGTACTAATAATATCCTCCGAATTAACCATATATACTTTATTTTTTAAATAGAATACAACACCTATTACTATCAATATTATACACACACCAATTATTACATACCCCATTTATTGTGATCCCCCTATAATTTTGTACTTTATAAATTTCACAAACAGATACAATAGATTTGATAAAAATTATTTTATCCCTATTTTTATTTTCTCAAATAATTAACTTTCAACATACTACTTTTATCATATCCGTCAACGATTATAACAATCTTTATTATTTAATTTGAGCATATTTATATCTAGTTTTTTTCCTAAAAGATAATAATCATATGCAATGTTTGCAGGAATACATCTAACTTTTATGTTTTCTAGTCCTAAATTTGAAAACATTTTCATAGATACTTCTCCTAAACATATAATAGTATCATCTTCAGTTGGAAGTAAAAAGCAATTCTTAACTCCTTCAAAACCATGCGTATCAATAAATTTTTTATATGCTAATTGATAAAGATATTGTTTAGAAATTGATTCAATACCGGGTTGTCCTTTAGGTGATTCTCCATGTTTCAAATTGGGAGTATAGTATTTTGCATCAAAAATATAAAATTGATTCTTAAATATTGTAATCAAATCAGGAATAAGCGTCTCTTTAGCTTCTTTTTCAAATATTGACCAGAATGGTTTCTCTATTAAATTAATCAATTTAGTTTGTGAATTATACTCTTTATTTAACGGAACGGGTAATCTTAATTGTCCTAAGGGAATATCTAATTGATTATTCAAAATTTCACTACAAACACATTCCCATACTAGATTAAAAGAATTAGTTCCAAAAAAAGAAATTCCATCTCTGTAGTCTAACTGTCCGCCATGCTTAATATATGCATAAATTCCTTTTAATACTAATTGCTTCCTAGTATTAAACTCTATATTTAACTCATTTTCAATTCTATATAATATATATTCCCTATCGCCAAACTCATATAAATATTCATCAGTTAAATCAATTGGAGTAAGTTCGAATAATGATAGGAGATCTGCCTCCATCAACTCTTTTGATATGAGTGTCAAAATACACTCATGAAGACGTTTGAAATAATCAAAATCATCATTAACTCTTTTCTTTGTCTGCATCTCAATATAATATGGTCTATTATTTGAAAGTATTGAAAAAGTTTCATTTATAGTTTTATCCCATAAAACTTCTCCCGAACCATTAACTTCAAGTATATTTTTTGAATTATTATAGATACCATTTTCAAAATAATCATGCATAAGGAACAATAGGACTGATAATAAATTAAAAGAGCTATTCCCCGTATAATCATTTAACATATATATGATTTGTTCTTTTGAACTATACTTCTCTATAACTTTACAAACAACTCGTAATTCCTTTATTGGATTATCAACACTACATAGATACTTAGGATAACATTTGAGAATTCGTCCAGCTACTATTAAAATACCAACAAAAATAAATACATAATAACAATCTTTACAAATAGCTTCTACAGGAACAATTTCTATATACTCATCTACAAGATTAGACATATTAAGTTGTGAGCTTGATTTCCTCACTATTTTCAATATTCCAAATTCTTTTAACTTACTAAAAATTAAGTCTAACTTCTCTTCAGAACAAACAAATATTTTGAGAAGCTCTTTTTGTGTATATCGTTTCTGCTCTCTTAAATATACAGAAATCATAATCAGTCTCGCTCCTGATTGTCCATTTGTAATAAATCATTATTATCTGATTCAGCCGATACTGAATCAATTCTTTTAATATTAATATTAGCTTGAATATCTTTATGAAAAATTTCTACACCTTGTTCATCAAAAGCTTCACATATTTTTGAGTATCTAGTGTGTCCATATTTACTGTTTGCAAAAAGCTTTGGTCTTTTTTGTCTGGCAGCATCTTCAAATAAATACATAAGTACTTTATTTTTAAATACTTCACAAAATTTATCACTATCAAATTTATTATCTGATATTAAGCAATATTTAGAAATAAAATAAGGACCCAGCTGTTTATCCTCATTAATATTTTCATTTGCAAGAAACTCATTTATTGCTTTACGTAGTTGATTCCACTCTATCTCTTGCTTTTCTTTACCTCCAAGATATACATACTTTCCACTAATGTCCTTATCCCCATCATCTATACCTAAATACTGAAAACTCCATCGTCTTTTAAATGCCGTGTCCATAGGAAATACACCTTGATCAGCACTATTCATGGACGCCCATATAAACATATTATCTGGGATTCTTAACCTACAATAATCTGCAGGCTTTCCTCCAAGCTCATATGCTAAATAATTTTTTATGTCTTCAGAGGCATGAATCGGATATTCGCTTACATTATTAGAATCTCTATCTAATAGCTGAAAAATATCTCCAAAAACAGCTGCTACATTTGCACGATTAATCTCTTCTATTAATAATAAAAACGGTTTAACTCTATCCGTACGACTATTCCTTAAAGCCTCCACATAAATACGCATAAAAGGTCCTGGAACATATGCATAAGTAATTGAATCCTTACCATCGTTTTTAACAGGAACAGGCTTATACGTTCCTACAAAATTAGCATATGAGTAATCCGGATGAAAAGTTATACGTTCTAAATTGGCGTCATAATCATCTTTCAGCAATTCTTTAGCATCCTTATTTAAGTTAAAACTCTTGCCTGTACCTGGTGCTCCAAATATTATACGATTTCGTTCAAAAGATGATTGAACTTTAGTATAAAAATTAATAGCCTTTTCGTGATTAATATTATTTTTATCCTTCTCTTTCATAAGCTCACTTTTTTCTTTATCATAGTAATATCGACTATATAAAAATAATAGATTATCAGTTTTATGAAAAGGATAACAAATTGTACGTAAACCTTCAGTCTTTTCCGGCAATTTTTCCCCATCATCAAAGACCAATTTCCAATTCGCTTTCTTCTGATGTGGCATCTCTGACGATGAATTAAACGAATATTCTCCTATTTCATCAACACAGGCTATTAACTTCTCGCCTTCCATGATAACAAATACTGTATTATTATCACTTTTATAAAATCTAAATAGTTCCCCTGCTATTCTAGATGCAACTTTTTTATCTGAAAAATTATAACTTTCTTCAAGCTCTTGTTGAATAACAACTTTATCTATATCTTTTTTTAAATTTTTTTCGTCAAATCGCCAATTTTAGGATATCCAAATCCAACGACACCTTGATCATACCATTCACTTACATAATTTTTTGTTGAATCTGAACAGCCCAAACGAATAAATTGACGCACTTCACCAAAACGATTTCTGAATATATCTAAAAATTGCTTATAATACCATCCAGCCAAATTTTGTATTATTGAAATCTGACCACTTCGACCATATGTTTTTTCACTTGGTTTAATTTTTAAAGCTCTAAGTACATGCTTTTGCCAATCAGAAGTATGAAATCCGCTTAATTTATCATTACAAATCATAGAAAAATATTTATGTACCCACCCTAATTCATAATATTTTTCTCCAACCTCATTTTTTAATTTATCATCCAATCTTTCATAATCTTGAACCGTTTCTAATTTTGCATCACGTATTATATTAACCCCTTTTACTAGTGCATCACGAATTTCTTTACCAAGCTTTACTGCATTTTCTACTGATAGCTCTACTGGTTTTTGTGAATATCCAGTTGTCCAATTTCCAGATTTTTGACTTTGAAATAAACCAAATTTATAAGCAGATCCACCTGCGATACTACCAAAATTTTCTCTACAATCACCATTCATTTCAAGCCAATAGCATAAGGTATTTTTATTATCACCTAATGAATAGAACATAGTGGATAAAAGATTTGTATCATCTAATCCTTTTAACTTTTCTGGTGAAAAGATAGCTTTAAATGCATCTAATTCGCTTTTTAAAATATCTGAAGAAAATAATTCAACACCTTCAGATTTAACATAATCTTTAAGAATCTCAACTGCTCTTTGATATTCATTCATAATCTGCTTTTCACTCCCATTATTCATTAAATACATTTTAAACCTAACGTAAATAACAATATTTTCCCCATGTGTTAGCTATGTAATTGTAAATTAACCCCAGTAAGTTTATCTTAGTATATTAATTCAATATGATATTTATTATTCTAATTATATTACATTTATAAGCTAGAGTGTATATTGAATAACCATACTAAACAAAAGATAATATTCAGTGTTTTACAAAATATACTTATTATAGGAGTTTTAAACAATAAAACGGTGCATCTGCATAAGTAAAATAAAATAGCACTAACCATTTTCATAGTTAGTGCTATACAAATTAAAAATTTTCCCTGCAACTTGATAAAAACTATATAGAGGTCTTCATCTTATCTTATTTATTTCTAATTATTTTTTACTTTGCTCTAATTCTTGAATACGTTTTTCTAATTGAGCGATTCTTTCATCAGTGGATGTTGTATTTGATTTAGATTCAGGACCTACCTTAAAGCTAAGTCCACCATTAAAACCTTGGTTGCCATTGCCTACCACAGTACCTACATTAAATTGTACATTTCGGCTTGGGCGATAGTAAGCGCCTAATGCAGTAGCTGTTTTTCCATGATAATGACCAAATCCTACGGCTACACCTAATCCAGTTTCTCCTTCAGAGAAATTCGGTTGTAATGCAGCTAATGCATAGCTAGATGCAGTTGCTTTATTAACTGTAGATTCTAAATTTGTACCTACCGATTGGACTTGGCTAATAGCATTTTCCAATTGACCTACTGTTGCTGCATCATGTGCATCAACGCCATCGGCTACTTTCACCAAACGATTATATTTAGCATCTGAGTATGTAGTAGGTGTTACTATCGGTTCTTTATCATAATCTGGTACTGTCTTTTTATAACCTAAGTGAGTAGTAATTTCCTTATCTGGATATTTTACAGTATAACCAGATATATCTCCTGCATCATGACCAAATGCAATAGTTCCTTCTTCAGTTGCTACGCTTTCATAACCGATAGCAGTGCCATATTTAACAGTTGTACCGGCCTTATGGCCTAATGCCAAACTATTTTCTGCCTTAGCACCTGTAAAACCACCTCCTACAGAGGTTGAAGCAAGACCAAGGGTCATACCATTAGAACCACCAACAACTGTACTACCATTTCCCACCGTCATACCATCACGAGATCCAACGATTGTACTATATTCACCATTTGCAATATTTTTATGGGTCACAAATTTACGACCTGTAAATTCACGACCGCCACCACCAAGTATGGAAGCACCAGTTCCTACAGCTTCATTTTTACTGCCCCCAAATACGGAGGACCACATGCCAACACCTGAATTTCCTAAACCGCCTGCAAGGGTACTTCCTTTACCATCTGCATTATTTTGAGAACCGCCTATAACAGAACCAATTTCACCTGCTGCATTATTGCCACGACCACCAGCAATGGAACTATGTAATCCATACGTACCATTAGAATTACCACCTGAAATAGATGAGGACTCACCATACGCAATATTATCTTCCCCACCGCTGATAGTTGCATAATTACCAACTAAGGTTCCTATTGCTTCAATTTGATTTTTTGTACCACCAAGGATGGCACCATTTTTAATCTCTTCATGAACTGTATTTTGAAAGCCACCTACGATGGAAGTATATGAACCTTCTGCTGCATTCTTTGTACCACCAAGAACAACACTATTTTCCCCTTCGGCTAAATTAGGCGCCTTATCCTTACCACCACTGACAACAACACTACCATCACCTATCGCTTGATTACCAGTCGTATAACCACCAATTACTTGACCGGCTGCATTTACACTAGGTGTACTTAATACCATAACCGAGCCTAATGTTAATGCAAATGCACAAGCAGTTACTGCGGTACTAAGGCGCTTTACGTTCTTAGGATTACATTTATAGGAATTTATCTTACCAGTTAACATCATTTGTACTTTATTCATTTTTCTCTTCTCTCTCTATGAATATACAAAACAACTTACCAAAAATTCTTACAAAATTGACTCCTTTCTTGATATACACAATACACAGATTATTTTCTGAATAATTTTTATTCAAAAAAATCTATAATATAAATTAAT
>ENA-OWLR01000542-OWLR01000542.1-metagenome-genome-assembly--contig:-NODE-542-length-11888-cov-6.407082_pt1 | contig 11888 bp, 9 predicted proteins | sample MGYA00245352_ERZ651110 | MGnify/ENA primary metagenome ERZ651110 (study PRJEB26857, sample SAMEA4031765) | metagenome | biome: human; feature: oral; material: saliva | place: Philippines | collected 2014 | study... | reverse complement strand
AGGTATTATATTATATAAGAATCCCTTTTTACACATTGAAAATCCTTTTTGTGATTTTGTGATTGTGATTTTGTGATTGTGAATAAAAAGCCTCCCCCGACCCCTCCGAAAGGGAAAAGCCTCCCCCGACCCCTCCGAAAGGAGGGGAGTGCAAGTTCGCAAGTATTTTGCAGAAAACTATCAGATAAAGAGCCCTGCCCCTTATCCCTCGTGTGCGCATAGGCACTCCCCTCCTTTCGGAGGGGTCGGGGGAGGCTGTAGGGGCTTGGGGAGGCTTCCTCTATCTATACATATCTTTCTGTAAAACAGATAGTTGCAATGATGTTTGCGGAACTTGTTACTCCAGTACCCCGAAAAACGATTGTTTTCAGAATAAACTTGCTTACCTTTGCAAACAGAAAGAAACAGCCCCACCCGACCTCCCCGAGAGGGGAGGAGTGCAGATAGCGAGATTGCCCCAAGAAGTTTAGAAGTTAGTGTTCTCAAGTTTTAGAAGTTAGTGTTCGTATGCTTGAAGATTAGCGTTATTAGAACAAAAGATTAGCGTTGGTAGAACAAAAGATTAGCATTGGCAAGATCAAACATAAATCAAAATCCTGAGTTCAAAATTATGATTACTGGTTAACCTAATAATTCTTTTCCACTCAAAGGGGACATCAACAATTCACAAGGAAAGACTCTCGCCAATTACACAAGACGATGTTCCCCAAAAAGAAGGAACGCATCAAAGGTTAAATAAACCTCTAACACGTCCCTATCATTAGTTTAACTTCTCACAAAAAAGGAGAACGTTCTTTGACTTTATGATTTACTTCTTCCTGAACTTCTCAGCCTGACTCTGAATCAAAGCTGTGTCTTCGAAGTAATTGATCTGCATAGCTGCACGAACTTCATCCATCGTCTTTGCAGCTACCTCACGAGCCTCAACAGATCCTTTCTTCAAGATGTTATAAATCTCTGGAATGTCTTGCTCGTATTCATGGCGACGAGCACGAATAGGGTCAAGTATCTTATTGAGCACATTATTCAAGAGCTTCTTACACTTCATATCACCGATACCACCAGCTGAATAAGCAGCTTTCAGTTCGTCAAGATTCTGGAACTCTGGCCAGAACTCAGCGAAGTCCTCATCTGTTGAGAAAGCATCCAGGTAGGTAAACACAGCGTTACCTTCAACATGACCAGGATCAGAAACGTTCAAGTGAGTTGGGTCGGTGTACATTGTCTTCACCTTCTTCCATACCGTATCAGCATCATCAGACAGGTAGATACAATTACCCAAGCTCTTACTCATCTTCTCTTTTCCATCCGTTCCAGGCAAGCGACGAGCCGTTGCATTCTCTGGTAACATGATATTTGGTTCGACTAATACAGGTGCATAAATCTGATTGAAGCGGCGTACAATCTCACGTGTCACCTCAATCATTGGCTCTTGATCTTCCCCCGCTGGTACGGTAGTTGCCTTGAAAGCTGCTATATCGGCTGCCTGTGAAACTGGATACGCAAAGAACCCCATTGGAATATTGGCTTCAAAGTTACGCATCTTGATTTCAGTCTTCACAGTAGGGTTACGCTGCACACGACTTACACTGATAAGATTCATAAAGAATGTGGTCAGTTCTGCCAATTCTGGAATCTGACTCTGAATGTAGAGCGTACATTTCTCTGGACTAAGTCCTGCAGAAAGATAATCCAAAGCCACCTCAATAATGTTCTGGCGAATCTTCTCTGGATTGTCAGCATTGTCTGTCAGCGCCTGTACGTCTGCCATGAAGACAAACATCTTATCGTAGTCGCCAAGGTTCTGTAACTCCACACGACGGCGAAGTGAACCCACATAGTGACCAAGATGCAACTTACCAGTTGGGCGGTCACCCGTTAAAATAATCTTTCCCATGTATCTTTATTTCTTATTTACGTTATTAATAGGAAGTCTGCATAATCCTATTGCCGATGTTCCTCTTCGACAGCTGCGGTATCAGCTTGCTGTTTCTCTTCCTCTGGCGCAGGGGTTGCTTCTTCCTCGGGCTCCGCTGGCTCTGGCGCAGTAACAACTGTATCAACAACAGGAGGAGCAGTGTTCTGGACTGGCGCTTCATAAGGAATTGTATCGACAGACAAGCTATCTGAAGCAACTGCCGCTGGTGGTGTTGGACGGAAAGCAACATAAGCACCAATTCCTATCGCTAATACAACTAAACCAATCAAGATACCCCATAAGATGGCATGATTGTTCTTCGTGTTTGTTTGAGCCGTTTGTGGAACTTGTGCATTCACTTGATTCTGTGGTTGATACTGCTGTCCTGCACTAATAAGAGGTAATGTTACCTCCATCGTTCCATGACAATGAGGGCACTGACATTCGATTGTCTGCCCCTCACTAGCTTCCACTATAAATTGTGTACCACAATTATCACATGTTATCTGATACTTCATCTATTCGATTTCTATCATTAACCAAGTACTTCTATAGCCTTGCGCATACGTTTTAAGGTTTCCGCTTTGCCAAGGAAAGCTGAGATATCAAACATACCAGGTCCCTTACCAATACCAACCAATGTCAATCGGAAAGCATTCATTATATCGCCAAGCTTATAGCCTTTATCCTCTACCCATTTCATCACAACAGGTTCCTGACCTTCGATACTGAAGTCGTCTATCCCCTCAAGCACCTCAGCCAATTCTGTCATCTGTTGTGCAGAATATTCCTTCCAACGCTTCTTAACCGTCTTCTCATCGTAACTTGTTGGAGCGATAAAGAAGAAAGAACAAAGTTCCCAAAGCTCTTTCACGAAACTAACACGATCCTTCATCATGTGAACAACCTGTCTTACTTGTTCCATCGTAGCTTCAATACCATTATTAGCAACGATAGGTGCAAAGAGTTCTGCTATCTCTTCATCGCTTTTACGAAGGATATACTCGTGATTGAACCACATTCCCTTCTGATAATCAAACTTAGCTCCACTCTTTGAACATTTCGTTATATCGAATGCTTTTACTAACTCATCAAGAGAGAAGAGTTCCTGTTCGGTTCCTGGATTCCAACCTAACAATGCTAAGAAGTTCACCACTGCCTCTGGGAAATATCCACTCTCACGATAACCTGAACTTACTTCACCTGTCTTAGGGTCGTGCCACTCTAATGGGAACACAGGGAAGCCTAAACGATCACCATCACGCTTACTTAACTTTCCCTTTCCTTCTGGTTTCAATAATAATGGAAGGTGTGCGAAACGTGGCATACTATCTTCCCAACCAAAGGCACGATAAAGCAATACATGTAACGGTGCACTTGGCAACCACTCTTCACCACGAATCACATGAGAAATCTCCATTAAGTGGTCATCAACGATGTTAGCAAGGTGGTAAGTAGGCAACTCGTCTGCACTCTTATACAAGACCTTATCATCAAGAATATCACTCTTAATGCAGACATCGCCACGAATCATATCATTGACATGCACCTCCTCACCTGGCTCTATCTTAAAGCGAACAACATATTGTTGACCATCGTCTATCAAGCTATCAACCTCTTCTTTCGACATGGTCAGAGAGTTGCGCATCTGAAGACGAGTATGTGCGTCGTATTGGAAGTTCTGAATCTCTTTGCGCTTAGCATCTAATTCCTCTGGAGTATCAAAGGCAATATATGCTTTACCAGCCTCTAACAACTGATTAACATACTTCTTATAGATTTCACGACGCTCACTCTGTCGATAAGGACCATGATAACCTCCGAAGCTAACGCCCTCATCAAACTCTATTCCTAACCATTTAAACGAATCAAGGATATATTCTTCTGCTCCAGGAACAAAGCGATTAGAGTCTGTATCCTCTATACGAAAGATGAGTTTACCGCCATGCTGACGTGCGAAAAGGTAATTATACAAAGCCGTACGTACACCACCAATATGCAATGCGCCCGTTGGACTAGGTGCAAAACGTACTCTTACATTTCTCTCTGCCATTGTCTTAATTATTATTTTTCCTGCAAAATTAATGCTTTTTTTTGAGTATACGCCATATTTTTAGTATTTTCGCAAGTCCTTAGAAGTTAATAGAAACAATATAGAAATATGATAAGATTCAGAAACTTAGAAAACCACTATTGGCGAAATGTAGCATCAAGAACGGCATTGGTCATTGTTGCTGTGGTGATGATAGTGCTTTTCTTACCACGAACAAAGGGAAAACTCTTCCATTATGATGAGGGAAAACCATGGATGTATGGGCAGTTGATTGCCAAATTCGACTTTCCAATCTTCAAGACTGATGAAGCATTGAAGGCGGAACGTGACTCGATGATGAAGCATTTCCAGCCGTATTATAACGTTAATCCGTCTATCGAAGCAAAGAAGATTGAACAATTCAAGACTGCTTACAAGAATGGTATTCCAGGATTACCGCAATCGTATGTAGAAATCATTGCCCAACACCTGCATGATATTTATGAAGCTGGAGTGATTGACCCACAGCAATATTCTAAACTCGTGAAAGATAGCGATAATGTGATTCGTGTGGTCACTGGTAAACAAGCTGTGAGTGTTCCAATCAATAAGACCTTCTCAACGCTCGGGGCTTATGAACATCTCTTTGTGAATCCTACTTTAGGTTCGAAACGTGCTATCTTACAACAATGTAATCTAAACGAATACATTGAACCAAACCTTATTTATGATAAAGATCGTAGTGAGACAGAGATGAATGATATGCTCAGTCTCATTCCGCAAGCATCAGGAATGGTATTGGAAGGACAGAGAATCATCGACCGAGGCGATATCGTGGATGCAAAAACGTATCGTGTGCTCAATTCATTCGAGCAGGCTATGGAGAAGCGTAACGCATCCGAAGCAGAGATAACATCAACCATCATTGGACAAAGTATCTATGTTTTAATCCTCATCGGATTATTCACTCTTTACCTCGCTCTCTTCCGCAGAGATTATTTCGATAAGCCGCGCTCCATTTCCTTATTGTATGTGATGATAGTCATATTCCCTATCCTCACCTCGCTAATGATGGAACATAACATTCTCAGTGTCTATATCCTGCCCTTCTCCATGGCACCCATCTTTTTCCGAGTGTTTATGGACTCACGAACAGCCTTCATAGCGCACGTAACAATGATTCTTATCTGTGCCGTGGCGGTGAAATATCAATACGAATTTATTATCGTACAATTAGTGGCAGGCTTGATTGCCATCTATTCTCTTAGAGAATTATCCAAACGTAGTCAGATTTTCCTTACGGCTTTATTGGTTACTATCGGTTCTGCTGCTATGTATTTAGCCTTACAACTCATACAATCTGACGATCTTTCTAAGCTCGACCACACAATGTATTATCACTTTGGGGTCAATGCTTTCTTCCTTCTCTTTACTTATCCGCTTATGTTAGTGATTGAGAAGACTTTCGGTTTCGTTTCCACTGTAACGATGTTCGAGTTATCCAACACGAATAACGAACTCCTAAGACGATTGAGCGAGGTTGCACCTGGTACTTTCCAACATTCAATCACGGTTGGAAATCTCGCAACTGAGATAGCAAACAGGATTGGAGCTAAGAGCCAACTGGTTCGTACAGGGGCACTATACCACGATATCGGTAAAATGCTTAACCCTGCTTTCTTCACAGAAAATCAAGCGGGTATTAATCCGCACGATAAATTGACGGATCTTGAGAGCGCACGTATTATTATCAGTCACGTAACCGAGGGCTTGAAACTCGCAGAAAAATATAATCTTCCAAGAGAAATCAAAGAGTTTATCACCACACATCATGGTGCAGGAATGGCGAAATACTTCTACATTCATTACAAGAATGAGCACCCTGACGAGGAAGTCAATGAGGATCTTTTCCGCTATCCAGGACCTAATCCGTTCACACGAGAGCAAGCAATTCTCATGATGAGTGATACGGTGGAGGCTGCTTCAAGATCGCTGAAGGAGTATACGGAGGATAGTATCAGCGAACTCGTCAATAGACTTATTGATGGACAGGTAGCTGACGGAAACTTTACGGACTGCCCGATCACCTTCCGAGATATTACTGCAGCAAAGGCTGTACTCATCGAACGACTCAAATCAATGTATCATACACGTATTCAATATCCAACGTTAAAGGCGTAAACAACTATCCTATTTTGTAATAGAATATTGTTAATTCTGCCACTCGTTTTGACGTTATTCTGAAAAGCTACCATACTTGGACTCAAATAGCCAAATTATGGTGGCTTTTTGTATAGTAAGCGCAACCCATTAACAATCAACCTTTTATCTAAAAACAACTTACAATATAAAGAGAAAGAACCCACTTATTTTGTGAAAATAGACTTAATTTTAGCCGAAACCATCGTATTTTTTGCAAAAAACGATACTACTTTTCATCCAAAATGATAGTACTTTTTCATGAAAACGATACTACTTTTCACTCAAAACGATAGTACTTTTTTTCAAAAACCTACAATCAATACCATTTCTGGCTTGTTACTTTGCTATAAAACGCTAGATTGAAAAAACAGAATGTAAAGTATATTCCTATAAAAGCACCTATGATTTCACAAACAACTTCCCTTACTTTCGCACTTAACATATATATGCACATTTTAAGACGAAATGAGAAAAAGACAGGAAAGATTTGGAAGTTTAGAACAATATATATAACTTTGCAACCAAATTTATAGGTTTTTTATATACAAACAAACAACCAATGAAGTATTCAAAAATCATCATTGCTGCAACAATGTTAGCAATGACTACAACAACACAAGCCGGAGGTTTACTCACAAATACCAATCAAAGCATTGCTTTCAACCGTAATTTTGCACGTGTTGGTGCGATTGGTATCGATGGAGTTTACTTTAATCCTGCTGGCGTTGCGTTCCTAAGTAATGGATTCCACCTATCTCTCAACTTCCAAAACGTTTATCAAACTCGTGAAATAACATCATCTTTCTCTGTTCCAGCATTTGAACAAGTACCTGCATTGCAGCCGTTTGCAAAACCTTTCAAGCTCAATGGAGGAAAAGAAGATGGCAGTAAGTTTTATAAAGGTAAGGCTTCTGTGCCAATCCTTCCATCATTTCAAGTAGCTTATAATAAGGATAAATGGAGTTTTCAAGCTGGTTTTGGCTTGACAGGTGGCGGTGGAAAGGCAACTTTCAACGAGGGACTCCCTAGTTTCGAACGCCAGGTATCACTTCTTCCTGCATTAATCAACCAAAAACTCCCAACTTTCGCTGCACTTCTTGATCAGAAGGAGACGCCTGCAACGGCTTATAGTATGCAGAGTTATATGAGTGGACAGCAATACGATTTCGGTTTGCAACTCGGTGCAGCATATAAAATCAATGATCACCTTGCTGTTTATGGGGGTGCACGATTCAATTATGTTTATAATAAATACGAAGGAAACCTTACCAACATCTCTGCAAATGTTGGTGGAAACAATCAAAATCTATACGATTACTTCGATTCTAAGGTAAAAGCTCTTAACGAAAAAGCTACTTCGTTACAGGCGGCAGCTACTGCAGCTAGAACGCAAGCCGCAGCTTTACAGGCACAAGCTAATGCAACGACAGATCCAACAGTAAAGGCACAACTATTGGCTGCAGCAAATCAATATGCAGCGGGTGCTGAGAAAGCTAGTAACGGAGCGATGTTAGTGAGTGCTGGAGCCGACAAACTCAGTAGCAGTAAGGAACTCGTAAAGGATCGTTATGTAAAAGTGAGCCAACGTGGTTGGGGTATTACTCCTATCCTCGGCATTGATTATCACAATGGAAAATGGAATCTTGCAGCTCGCTATGAGTTCACAACAAAGTTCAATGTTGAAACAAAGGCTAATCCAGATGATACGCACAGTTATGAAGATGGCGTAACAACTCCTAACGATATTCCTGGTATTCTTGCTCTCGGCGCACAATATGAAGTATTGAAAAACCTACGCGTTATGGCTGGTTACAACTATTACTTCGATAAAGAGGCACGAATGGCAAATAACAAACAGAAACTCCTTGCGCACAATACACAGGAATTCCTTGCTGGTGTTGAGTGGGATATTACTCCTGCTGTGACGGTTAGTGCTGGCGGACAACGCACAAAGTATGGACTCGGCGATGGCAAGTATCTTACCGATCTCAGCTTCGTTACGAGCAGTTACAGCTTCGGCTTTGGTGCAAAGATTAAAGTTGCTAAGAATGCACACCTCAACGTTGCTTACTTCTTTACGAACTATTCTAACTTTAAGAAGGAATACAACGATGCAATTACTGTCGGTAAAGAGCAAGTCACACAACCTGATGGTTCTGTAAAGGTACAACCTATCGTAATTAATACCAAGAATACGGATATCTTCACCCGCACGAATAAAGTTTTGGGTGTTGGACTTGATATTGATTTCTAAAAACAATAACTCACAACCGAGTTAATCTAACCACAAAGCGGAGATAATTGAATGACTTCAACTTATCTCCGCCTTATTTTTTCCTTCACATCAATTCATTAAGATTCGAAAAGACTTCCTTCTAAACACTTGCAAATATCAAGTAATATTCATATATTTGCAGCAGAAAATATTCAGCAATATGGGAACAATTACCACAGCACTTGCAACTAAGATTGCACGCAAGCAAGCACATCAAGAGAAGAAGAAACAAGAAGACTTGTTACGAATAGCACGTTATCTGTCAGCAGAAGAAAGAGAGATTCTCTTCAGCGGAGATGGCTTTGTCCGTGTTCCCAAAGAAGAAGCAAGAAGAATGAGAATTGATGCATATCTTCACACTTAATTATCGATGACAAATGGGACTAGACTATTATCCTTACAGGTATGTACAGAAAATAGAAGAGCTATGGGACGGACCCCAAGGTTTCTTATTATATAAGCTTCTTTACTCTTTCAAATCGACAAAAACTCATCAGACATATTGGGTGTGGGTTGAAGTTTATAAGGAACATTTTTATGCTGTTAAGTTCCATCTGAAATCACATCGTGATAGTGATAAGAAGTACAATGTTATGACTGGACTTAACGAGCCGAGACAGTGTATACAGACTTGCATGAAGATTATGTTAGAGGTTGCAGCTAAAGACGATAAATCTTCATTTGGGTTTATCGGTGCAAACTCTATCGGAGAATCTGAATTAGAAACCAAAAGATTCCGTGTTTATAGTAGATATATGCAGACTTTCTTTAATTCAGAAAATTATACTCACCATTATAACCTTGCTAAGAGTGCTTACCTCCTAATAAATAAAAAGGAGATGGAGAAGAATCCTCAGCTTATCACAGACATTGTTAATGGTTTTAAGGAGCTGTATCCCTATTTCGATTAAGTAATTCTTTCTAGGCAAACAACCATATCGCTTTACAACGGATCAACATCATAATACACCTGCAAAGCACCATAACGCTTATCTTTCATCATAGCTTCTAATGCTCCACGAAGATACTGGCGGACACGAGGATAATCAATACCATTCTCTAATTTCAGTACTATCTTTCGAATACTCAATGTTTTCACTCGTGCTACCGCAGGCTTATCAGGACCTAGAACACGATCCCCGAAGATATCACGCAACCTACTTCCAAGTTCTACCCCAGCCGTATTGACAATGTTCTCATCCCTATGCTTTAAGTAAACATACACCAGATGATAGAACGGGGGATAATGAAATTCGCGTCGCTCGTCCAATAGTTCCTTAAAGAATGTCGGGTAATCATTATGAACAACATACTGGATAACGGGTAAATCAGGAGTTTTGGTTTGAAGTATCACCTCTCCCCTCTTTCCCTTTCTACCGGCTCTACCACTCACCTGACTCATCATCATGAAGGCTTGCTCATAAGCTCTAAAGTCAGGATAGTTCAACATTGAGTCAGCATTTAGTATGCCCACAACAGAGACTTTACCAAAGTCTAATCCCTTAGTAACCATTTGCGTACCAATCAGAAGATTGTTCTTGCCCATCGAGAAGTCATTAATCAATCGCTCATAAGCATTGCGCGTATGGGTTGTATCTAAGTCCATTCGGGCAATACGAGCCTCTGGAAAGATGGAACGAATCTCATCCTCTATCTTCTCCGTACCATAACCACGTCCTCGAATATCCTTACTTTCACAACAAGGGCACACCTCAGGCACTTTCATTGTATATCCGCAATAATGGCAACTTAGATAGTTCATACTCTTATGATAGGTCAGTGATATATCGCAATTAGGACATTTCGGTACCCAACCACATTGTCTACATTCTATCATAGGTGCAAAGCCACGCCTATTCTGGAATAAGATTGCTTGTTCCCCACGCTCTAAAGCACCACGCACAGCCGACAACAAGCGAGGAGAGAAAGGACCTGACACCATCTTCCGACGATAGAGATCTTTCATATCCACCACTTCGATTGATGGTAACTGAATATCTTTATAACGACGGCTTAGCTCCACAAGTCCATACTTGCCTTGTTTTGCATTATAATATGATTCCATAGAAGGGGTTGCTGTGCCCAACAATGTATTCGCACCAGCATACATTTGTGCCAATACGATGGCTGCAGAGCGAGCATGATAGCGCGGCGCAGGATCTTGCTGCTTAAAACTTTGCTCATGCTCTTCGTCTATTATGACAAGACCAAGCCGATGAAAAGGAAGAAAGACGGCACTTCTCGCACCAAGGATAACATCGTACGGATTGGAGGAAAGCTGTTTCTTCCATATTTCCACACGTTCGGCATCGCTATACTTACTATGATAAATACCCAACCGATTGCCAAATACGGCTTTTAATCGTTCTGTTATCTGCACAGTAAGGGCAATTTCTGGAAGAAGGTAAAGCACTTGCTTATGCTCATTGATAGCTTTCTGGATTAAATGGATGTATATTTCCGTCTTACCCGAAGAGGTTACTCCATGTAACAAAGTCACAGGATGCCCCATCATCTGCACCAAGATATGATTGTAAGCCTCGGTTTGTGCCTCGTTCAGAGGCTTTATCTTCTCTGGATGAGGAGCAATATTATGATTGAGACGTCCCACTTCCTTCTCATAAGTAACAAGTATCATCTTTTCTTGAAGCGATCGAATGACAGCTATTGACGCATGAGACTCATTCATAAGTTCCTCTCTTGTAACCTCACGAAGCTCTGTTTCTGGCAAAAGATGTTCTATATTATCAACCCCCGTCAGTCTAAGATAAGTCATAAGAACATCCAACTGCTTTGCTGCTCTCTTCATAGAACTGATTAAAAGAGTGAGCGTTTGTTCGTCACGATACTTATCCGCCAAACGAATAAACAATTCCGTGCGAGGTCGGAAACCATCTTCTGCCTTCAAACCAGAAGGAAGGGCAGCTTTATAAACGTCTCCAATAGGCGACATATAATAGTCGGCTATCCATTTCCAAAGCCTCAACTGCTGCGGAAGAAGTATCGGGGCATCATCCAATACATCAGCAATGTTCTTATATTCAATCTTCTTCTTCCCTTGCTGTGCAACCTCTTTTGCAGACTTAGGAACATCAACAGGATATTCAGCAACTATACCCACATAAGTCTTACTCTTACCTAATGGCACTGTAACACGCATCCCATTCTGCACCCGTGAAGCCAAGGCATCAGGTACACCATAGGTAAAATAGCCATCAAGTGGCAAAGGTAAGATGATATTTGCGTAAGTCATTTGCTGAAGATTACCATTCTATAGTGGCGCAAAGGTACGAATAAACTTTCTATGTCTTCAAATCCGATGTCATTAAATAATATGTTCTTCTGTCATTTTGTCTCTAAATCCCATGTTCTTCTGTCTTATACAAAAGCCCCACCCCGTTAGGTTGGGGTGAGGCTGTACCACGGAAGCGAGAGAACCAAATTAATACACTAGTTTTGAA
>ENA-OWLR01000541-OWLR01000541.1-metagenome-genome-assembly--contig:-NODE-541-length-11893-cov-5.573661_pt1 | contig 11893 bp, 9 predicted proteins | sample MGYA00245352_ERZ651110 | MGnify/ENA primary metagenome ERZ651110 (study PRJEB26857, sample SAMEA4031765) | metagenome | biome: human; feature: oral; material: saliva | place: Philippines | collected 2014 | study... | reverse complement strand
AACCTCATTTTACCTTCAGGCATAATGCAATTCTCAAAGCTACCTCAACATTTATTTCATCTTTGGATTATCATTCCACGTTGGGCGAAAGTATTGGGAGCACTATGTTTAGCTTGTATTTATAGTATTTCATTCTATCTCTTATTTGTAGCCCCTACAGGTTTTAGATGGCGCGGTATATATGGCGACCCAAACTATCCAACAGGTTACACAATTCATGGCATTGACGTAAGCCGATATCAAGGTACAATCAATTGGAATCGACTAAGAAATGCAATGATTGAGCGGTCACCAATTCGATTTGTCTTCATTAAGTCTACAGAAGGAGATAGCCACCTAGACATAAGATTCAGGGATAATTTCCATAATGCAAAAGAATCGGGATTCATCCGAGGTGTGTACCATTTTTGGAGCAATAACTCATCTCCAAACAGACAGGCTTATTACTTCCTGGCAATGGTAAAATTAGAATCGGGCGATCTCCCCCCTGTTTTAGATGTAGAATCAAAACCAAACAATATCAGCACTAAGGAGTTTCAACAAAATATCCTTACATGGTTGCGCATTGTAGAACAGAAATATCATGTAAAACCAATTATCTATACCTATTATAAGTTTAAAGATCAATACCTATCCGATTCTCGCTTCGACGAATATCCTTATTGGATTGCACATTATTACGTAGATCAAATGGGCTATCAAGGTGCGTGGAAATTCTGGCAACATACTGATGCGGGCAAATTACCGGGCATTAAAGGCTATGTAGACTTAGATATATATAATGGAAGTTTCTATAGTCTGCAACGTATGTTAATACCATAAGCAACACGAATTGAGCGTCTTATTTTACACGAAAGATATTTACATTTATTTTCCTCAATATAGACTCTTTGCGTAAATATTATACGCAAAAACAACTTTTAATCTTGCTTTTTTCCAAATCGTATATACATTTTTAGCAAAATGTACCTCCGTTTTCATCAAAACCGACCTCCGTTTTGATGAAAACCAACCTCCATTTTTGTAAAAACCTACCTCCATTTTTCCCAAAACTATAGTACTTTTTGTCCAAAACGATAGTACTTTTCACCTAAAACGATAGTTCTTTTTAATTAAAACCTCCTATCAATTCGACTGGAACTTCTACAGAAATTTATAATTACCTATAATTCAAGTACTTAAAACAAAACTACATTTTCTCTTTCATAAATACGATATTTGAGAAAAATAAGCCAGCATTTCAGAATAACGTAATTATAAGCCACTAAAATGGCAATATTTTATTACAAAGAATACTTTATTGATTAATATTTAACTTACGTATTTTTATGCTGTAACAAGTATACTATTTTGTTGATATACTATAATAGCATTCAAGTTTGAAATATCAATCCAATATTTCTTAACTATCAAAAATTTTATCATTATACTCTATTTTTGCTAATTTCTAATTAACAAAATCAGAATATTTAATGTAGTTTAACAAAATGGGGGGGGGAAATAATAATTTTTAAATAACTTTGCACGCAAATTAAAGAGAGAACTAACAGAACTACCAAATATAAAAAAAGATATCTTAATTATCTTATTCCTTTAAGGATATATAGATAGAAGTGTTACGTAAACTAAATAATAAAATTTATTGTATGAAACGAAAAAAAGAGTACATGACTCCAGAGTTAAAAGTGATTATGTGCGAGTATGTGAGTATGATATGTGGGAGTAAGCCCACAGAACTTGATTCCGCAAATTCAGAAGAATCTGACTGGGATAATAATAGAGATATTGACAATAATGAATATGGTTTTGAATAAAATTAAGAACAAATTAGACACGAAGAAATGATGATAAGAAAGAATATGAAATGGGGATTGTTAGTAGCAATCTTTACGTTTTCGGCTTGTAACAATACTGAAGAGATTGAAAACGGAGGAACAAATAGTAAAAGTAAGGTGACTATTGAGATTACTGAAAGTAATTATGAAGATATTAGTACCCATACACGTGCTCATGTTAACGAGACAAACTTAGAGAATCTTCCAGAGCTTACACAAATTTCGGATTGTAGTGTTGCTACAGATGTAGAAAGTGATATAGCAAAAGACGAGAAAGCTGCTACAAGAGCAATCACAACACCAACACATTATAAAGTACGTGTTTATCAAGGTTCTACTAAGGTTGGTGAGTTGAGTGGCGTGTTAGCTGGGAATAGCTTTACTCCAGATGCAGGTACAAGTAACCAATTAGACTTAAAACGTAATACAACTTATACATTTGTATGTTTTAATGATGACGTTGATTCTAATGGCGACAATTTAGAAGTAGTATTAGCTAAGGCTGCTACAGCTCGTATTGGACGAAGTACATTCACAACAAGTGGTGATGGAAGTACTGCAATGATAAAGATTGTTGCAAAACATGCTGGTGCAAGAGTAAGGACAAAGATAATGGCTTATAAGCATATTGTAAAACCATTTAAGGCAACGTTCTCTTCTAACACACCTGATATTCCAACAAAGGTTTCCTTTAACCCACTTACCAATAGTTATACCACATTATCTTCTGCAGCATTTGCACCAGAAGAAAATAACTCTCCGCTAAGTACTGAAACTAAATTCTCAGGATCAGGTTATGGTGGTTTTCCTGGTTTTACTTCTTGCGGACCTTGGCATTACGTGTTGCCAGGCACAAATGTAAATCATTTCCAAATGGATATTACTGAAGGACAGGTTTATTGGAAGAACATTGCTGGTAATATTCCAAAATTAACTATTAGTGATTATATAGTAACAGCAAATGGAACTTACTCTGCGAGAGTACCGATGAAACCTGTTTATACTTATCTTTTTAGTGACGGAACAACAGGCTCATTGGCTGCAAACCCTAATAAGCATGCTGTGGCTGTTGTTGTTGATGCTAACCAACGTCTTGCGGCTGCGATAGAAGAAGCAGGGAATGGAGCAAAATATGTTTGGCAAGCCGCAAAGTATGGGTATAATCATACAGCTGCAAAGATTGTTGCTGATAATTGGATGCCCTATTTAGATTACACTTTCACAAATGGTGAGAGTGGTTATGACAATACATGGGATGCCTCTACCAGTAGTAGCATTGTTGAGGGAAACAAAGTGAGAGGTGAAAACCCTGATTTCCCAGCTTTTTATGCTGCTGCTCACTTCACCCCATCTGTAGGTGTAACAGGTTCATTAGTGGGAAAGAAATGGTTCTTGCCATCTGAATTAGATTACTTTTATACTGTTGTAACCCTTGGATTCACAGAGAAAGCCGAATTGAAAGGCTTATACAAGGCTTATTCTATGTATGGACTACTATTTGAGCGTGCATTTAAAGAAGCTGGCGGTAAGCCTTTCGTAAATGATGAAGATACCAAGCTGTTTTGGACAAGTACTGCCTTTAATGGTGGAGGAAAAGTAGAATTCCAAGGAATCGCAACAATCTTTGGTTCTCAATATCCTAATTATGAATATAAAGTTCGTGCTTTCATAAAGTATTAAACTTCAACTATCAATATTGATTACTATTAATTAATACAAAGAAATGGACTAACTTTTGTTTGAACTTTAAAGATCTATATCTTTAAGTCCTACATAAGTTAGTCCATTTTTATATAACGTAATCTATAAGATTGTAATTTAATATTTAAACTTTCTCAAGCAATAGGCAGCACCAGTCATGATTCGTAATTCGTTTGCACTCTTCTAAACCTAAGTTTTCCGCTTCCTTTAAAATAATTTCAGCGTCTTGCTCATAGAATCCGCTTAAAATAATCCTAGAATTAGTTGTCATCACACTCACAAAAGCTGATAAATCCTCAAGAATTATATTTCGATTGATATTAGCCAAAACGAAATCGAATACTCCGTTTACATGAGAAAGTACACGCTTATCGCCTTCCAGAACATCTAATTCAACCTCATTTAATTCTGCATTATGTTGCGCATTATTAACGCTCCATTCATCAATATCATAGGCGACAACCTCTTTTGCTCCATATTTTGCAGCCACAATACCTAGGATTCCTGTTCCGCAGCCACAATCTAAAACTCTTTTTCCCATTAGATTTTGGTTCAAAAGAAGCGAAACAATCATCTGAGTTGTCTCATGCGTTCCCGTTCCAAAGGCTTGTTTTGCATCAATAACTATCTTCGTTGGAATCGATTCGATATTTTGCTGATGATTCGCATCCTCTAGTTTATTGCCACAAACAATAGCACATTGATTGTCAATAATTATCGGATCGAAGCCCGCTTTCTCCCATTCTTCATTCCAATTCCTATCTTCAACGTTACTAGCAGTAAACGTTATTTCGACATCTGGTATCGGAAAGTTCTGAAGTGTGTTTTCCAAACTCTCCGCATGAAAGAGTTCTTCTTGACAATAACCAATCAATTTCCCATTTTCATCGGAAAAAGATTCAAAACCGATCTCACCAGTAAGAGCAGCAATAATGTCTCTTATATCCTGATTATCAGGCTTTGCAGTAAATTCTACTTGTATATATCTCATAATGGTGTTAAATTTCTATTGCAAATTTATAAAAATTAGGGAAAAACCTACCATGGATTAGGGAATTTCTGTATATTTGCAGAGAAAGTTATTCTATTTTTGCACTATCGAAAGTGTATATTAAGTGCATTGGAGAATAAATTGGTGTTAAACAAGTTACAAATTAAAAAATAAAAGGCATATGAAACGAGTAGTATTACTTTCGGTTTTATTTGGAGCCATGCCATTATTATCAATGGCGCAGGATGACCTTTATTTCACACCTTCAAAGGCGGAACAAGCAAAATATCTAAAGGATAGGGTAGAAGAAGATCGCCCAGTTTACTATAGCGGTATTGGTAAATCAAATGATGAGTATAATCGTCGGGGGCAATACAGCTATAAGAAAGTTGGAGTAGACTCTTTAGGTAATGATATTTTTATGTCACGTATTTCAACTTTGCATGGCGATTCAGTTGTATTGGATACTATTTATGATGGATTAACACGTAGATATGATAGTAATAATGATGATTTTGCTTATAGTCGTCGCATGAGTCGCTTCGATGGTTATTGGGGCGGATATTATGATCCATGGTTTGCTGGTCGTTCTTCAATATACGTAGGTTGGGGCTTGGGTTCTCCTTTCTATGGTGGCTGGTATGACACTTGGAACGATCCATGGTATTACAGCTATTATGGTGGTTATCCTTATTATGGTTATGCTGGTTATGGATGGTATAATCCTTGGAGAGGATATTATGGTTATGGCTGGGGTTATCCATATTATGGCTATAGAGGAACTTACGTAACTTATCGCAATGGGCATACTGGTACGGCTAACCATTGGGGAACTACAGCAGGAGATTATAACGATAATCGAAATCGCACATATTCAAACTATCCTCGTACCTATTCTGGTCAGAACAGAAATACCACGAATACTCAGCCTAATGATCTGAGAAGTTACCAGGATAGATTTGGTGGTCAACGTCAAAGTGACTTCCAGAATCAGACTCGCCAGGTTTATTCAATGCCAGAGAATAATTCCTTTGGTGGAGCTAGTAGAGGTTCCTTTGGTGGTGGCTTCGGTGGTTCACAAGGCGGAGGTGCAAGCTTTGGTGGCGCACGTGGCGGTAGCGGTTCTGTATTTGGAGGACACAGATAATTTAAAGTAGTTAGAAGTTAAAGGAAATAATGTTTATCATTATGAAGAATAGATATTTTTTATTTGCGACAGCATTAATGATTGCAATGTCAGCAAATGCTCAGGAAACTTATGAGAATGCAAAGTTAGTAGGGGAGGATCTCAATGGAACAGCTCGCTATGTAGGTATGGGTGGTGCTATGGAAGCATTGGGTGCCGACATATCAACAATAGGAACCAACCCTGCTGGTCTTGGTTTGTTCAGACATAGTAATCTCAGTGTTAGTGGTGGTCTACTCATGCAATCAAATGGTAAGGAGTTTACTAATGGTAATAAGACTAATGCTAGCTTTGACCAAATAGGTGGAGTATATTCAACTCGCACTGGAGCAAAGTCTTTCCTTAACTTTGGATTTAACTATCATAAAGGTAAGAACTTTGATTATATCCTGAATGCAGCAAATTCATTGAATGGTAGTTCACAAAATAAGCAATCATTTATTAAGGGATTAGTTGGTAGTGAAGGCAATGGTGGCTTTTATGTAGATAGAGATCCTAAAACAAATGCTAATGTTGGATATTCTGACTTAAATAAGAAAAGCAATGCTTATACATTTAGTCAGATAGATTATCTCTATTGGAACACTTTAATTCCAACTAATAATCCTACGAAACCTTATGACTATGATGGAGGAAATGATTATACTTTTAATCGTGCTCACAATGGTTATATAGGTAACTACGATTTCAGTATTAGTGGGAACCTAAACGATAGGGTATATCTCGGTGTTACTTTCGGTATAAAGGATGTACACTATAACGCATATAGCGAATACTCTGAGAATTTAGTTAGTGGTGCGCGTGCTTCGGTAGCAGATAATAGAAGTATCACTGGTAGTGGTTTTGATGTTACAGCAGGTGTAATCGTACGTCCAATTGAATCTTCACCATTTAGAATTGGTGCGTATGTAAAGACTCCAACATGGTATGATTTGACCACATCTAACACAACTAGTCTTATAGATTATAGAAACTATGGTGCTGCAAATAATAGCAAGTACGTAAACAACTCTTATGACTTTAAGATATGGACTCCTTGGAAGTTTGGTTTCTCATTAGGTCATACTATCGGAAGTTCTCTTGCTTTAGGTGCAACTTATGAATATGAAGATTATAGTCGCATCAATACGAGAATCAATGATGGTGGTTACATTGATTATTGGACTGGTAGTTATTATGATTCATCTATCGCTGATACTCAAATGAATAATCACACACGAGAAGTTCTAAAAGCTGTTAGCACTTTAAAATTAGGTGTTGAGTATAAGCCAACAACAAACCTCGCATTACGTGCTGGTTATAATTATGTAAGTCCAATGTATGTAAGCGATGGACAGAAAGATCCAGGTTTATCTTCATTAGGAACGTCTTATGCTTCAGCAACTGATTATACCAACTGGAAGGCAACTAATCGTTTTACCTTAGGTGTTGGTTATCAGATTGATAAGTTTAATATAGACTTAGCTTATCAATATAGTAGTCAGTCTGGTGATTTCTATCCATTCTCAAATGTAAAGAATATAAATATCAACTCAACTACATATAATAATATAGCAACAGGAACTAAAGTTAAGAACGATAAGAGTCAATTACTATTGACCTTAGGTTACCGCTTTTAACCTGACACATATTCTTAAACAGTAAACAATAGATAGGATAAAACTCTTACTTTAAATATTAGGATATTCAAGTTTGGATCAATAACCTGATTAAAAAAGATCAAGAATAATCTTTTCAAAAGTAAGAATATAACTATAAAGAGGATAATCCCGAAAGTTCTTTCATTAGGCTTTCGGGATTTCCATTTTCATATAACAACTATTCTTTTACCTAGAACACCTTTTCTTTTTCACATAACAGCCTTTCCTCATCAACAATGACAATCTTAAAGCATTAAAGGAGAGTCTTTCTTTAATTTATTTATCATAATCCTCATTAATAAACTCTAGGGCCAAAAATAGCTGTACCGACACGCACCATTGTTGAATGGCATTCAACGGCTATTGGGTAATCATGGCTCATACCCCACGAACGATCTTTAAATTCAGGATCATCAGAGAAATACGTTGCTTTTAGTTCATCAAATAAATTGGAAGCAAATGTCATTTCTTTACGTATTTGATCTTTATCTTCAACATTAGAAGCCATCATCATCAATCCAGATATATGCACATTCTTTAGTTCTCTCCATTCACCACTCTTTAAGAACTCACGACAAGCATCTGGAGTAAAACCATATTTACTCTCCTCTTCTGCAATATGCAACTCTAATAGAATATTGATAACTCTATTATACTTTGCAGCTTGCTTGTTTATCTCCTTCAAAAGCTTGACAGTATCTACTGCTTCTATCATTGATATATAAGGAGCAATGTACTTCACCTTATTTGTTTGTAAATGCCCAATGAAGTGCCATTCGATATCTTTGGGAAGACTCTGAACTTTACCAGCCAGCTCTTGTTCGTGACTTTCACCAAATATACGTTGTCCTTCACGATAAGCTGCTTCTATATATTCTTTAGGATGAAACTTACTGATAGCAACCAATTTCACTCCATCAGGAAGCGTATCGAGTACCTCATGTAAATTCTTTGCAACATCAAACATAAGTTATAAGTTTTTATTGTTTGATTATATTATTGTTCAAATTCAGGCTTACTCTCTATTTCTTCCTTTTTCCCTGCACGATGTTCAAAGACATCCATGATCTTTGTTTCGGTGATAGCTGCAATTTCATAATCAATCAGTGTAGCTCCCATAACTTCGTCTACATGCTTAACGGCTCCATTGACAGAATGTGCTTGAACAAGATAAGTAACAGAAGAACGTTTCTCTTTCTCTGTCTTTTCATCAATAGTAATAAAAGCTAGACGAGCTTTAAACCACTTATCATCTGTATCAATATCACTAAAGAATATTTCACCATATACTGCTGGTGCAATTGCTTTCACATCAAACTCTCCACTTACATAATGTGACATCTCTTCGGTAATAAACTCTTCTGCTTCTGAAAAGCTGAAAGCATCAACGACATATTGCTCTATCACCTTTTTATTCTGACCATCTTCCATGGTTTTATCATATCTCACTCTTGTTTCAAACCATGTGCTAGTTCTACTTCTCATATCTTTTAATAATTTAGTTGAAAAGTTCTCATCCTCAAAGAGAAGATGAGATACTACATATTTAATGTAGCGCAAAAGTAGTAAAAAATCTGCGTTAATCACCTAAATGTGCCATTAAATAAAAAAAAATATATAACTTTGCAAGCATAGTAAAAGAACTATGGGTGGATGCCCTTCCTCCTATTTGTAATCAGTAAAGGAGGATAAACAAAACAATTATGCCAGAAATATCAGTTCGTGGGCTTGAAATGCCAGAGTCGCCTATTAGAAAGTTGGCGCCACTTGCTGCTGCGGCAAAAGAACGTGGCACTAAGGTTTATCATTTAAATATAGGACAACCAGATTTACCCACACCTCAATGTGGGCTGGATGCATTAAAGAATATTGATCGAAAGATTCTAGAATATTCTCCATCACAAGGTAATCTGTCTTACCGCAAGAAACTATGTGACTTTTATAAGAAGTTCAACATAAATGTTACGCCTGATGATATTATTATCACATCAGGAGGCTCTGAGGCAGTCCTATTCTCATTCATGTCCTGCCTTAATCCTGGAGATGAAATCATTATCCCAGAACCTGCATACGCTAATTATATGGCATTTGCCATTTCTGCAGGTGCAAAGATAAAGACTATTGCTACATCTATTGAGGAAGGTTTTGCCCTTCCCAAGGTTGAACAATTCGAGAAATTGATTAATGAGCGTACACGTGCTATTATGATTTGTAACCCTAACAATCCTACGGGTTACTTGTACACACGTAGAGAGATGAATCAAATACGTGACCTCGTTAAGAAATATGATTTATATCTCTTCTCTGATGAGGTCTATCGTGAATACATCTATACAGGCTCACCCTATATCTCGGCAATGCACTTGCAGGGGATAGAGAATAACACGATACTTATAGATTCTGTTTCTAAGCGTTACAGCGAATGCGGAATACGTATCGGAGCTTTGATAACCAAGAATGAAGAGATACGCAAAGCCGTCATGAAGTTCTGCCAAGCACGTTTGTCTCCACCACTTATTGGTCAAATCGTAGCAGAGGCAAGTCTTGATGCTCCACAATCATATTATCGTGATGTATATGATGAGTATGTCGAACGGCGTAAATGTCTTATTGATGGTTTAAATCGTATACCTGGAGTCTACTCCCCTATCCCTATGGGAGCTTTCTATACTGTAGCAAAGTTGCCTGTTGATGATTCTGATAAATTCTGCCGTTGGTGCTTGGAAGAGTTCAGCTATGAGGGTGAAACAGTCATGATGGCTCCTGCTAGTGGTTTCTATACAACCCCTGGTGCTGGTCGTAATCAAGTTCGCATTGCATACGTACTTAAACGAGAAGACTTACAGCGTGCTTTGTTTATCCTACAAAAGGCACTAGAGGCATACCCAGGACGCGTAAAGGAAGAATAAAATCAAAACTCAAGTTTATAATTCTAAAATTATAGTCCATGAACATCATGGACAGAACTTATGAACTACCCACTTTTTATTGCTCGAAAGATTTATAATGGAGGCGACAAGACCAGAAAGGTTTCTAAGCCTGCTATCCGTATTGCCACCATTGGAGTGGCAATAGGCTTAGCTGTGATGATCATCTCTGTAAGTGTCGTTCTCGGCTTTAAACACTCTATCCGTGATAAGGTCATCGGCTTCGGAAGTGATATAACTGTAGCAGACTTCCTTACATTACAAGGTTCCGAGCAATACCCCATCCAAATCAATGATTCTTTAATCAGAGCTCTAAAGAGTACACCTGGTATAAAGCATGTACAACGTTATGCTTACACACAGGGAATCTTAAAGACAAACGATGATTTCCTGGGCGTATTATTAAAAGGTGTTGGTCCTGAATTCGATTCAACCTTCATTCATTCAAATATGATAGAAGGGACTCTTCCAAAGTTTTCTGATTCTGAAAGCCACCAAAAGATTGTTATCTCAAAGACCATCGCAGATAAACTAAATCTAAAAGTGGGGCAACGCCTCTTCGCTTACTTTATTAACAAGCAAGGAGTTCGAACCCGTAAGTTCACCATTACGGGTATTTATGCTACTAACATGAAGCAATTCGATTCACAGATTTGCTTCACGGATCTATACACCATCAACAAGCTCAATGGATGGGAGCCTGATCAATATAGCGGAGCTGAATTGCAAGTCAATGACTTCTCACAGCTCAACCTCGTCACAATGCGGATATTAAATAAGGTGAAGAACTCTGTGGATCATTATGGTGAGACCTATTCTGCCGAGAATATAACCGAGATGAATCCCCAAATATTCTCTTGGTTGGATCTGATGGATATGAACGTTTGGATTATCCTAGCACTTATGACCGCTGTCGCTGGTGTAACAATGATTTCTGGCTTACTGATTATTATTCTTGAGCATACCCAAATGATTGGTATTCTCAAAGCGCTTGGTTCACGCAATCGTCAGATACGCCACATTTTCTTATGGTTCTCAACCTTTATCATTGGTAGAGGATTACTCTTTGGAAACATCATTGGCTTAGGTTGCATCTTATTACAAAAATGGTTAGGATTAATAACACTTGACCCACAAACTTATTATGTGAGTGTTGTTCCTGTAGAGATTAACATTCCCCTCATCATAGCACTCAACCTTGCTACCTTATTAATTTGTATTATTGTTCTGATAGCTCCAAGTTATCTCATCAGTCATATACATCCTGCCAAATCAATGCATTATGAATAAGAATAACCCTCCCTTACTTCGAATGAAAGTACCACAAGACATAGCGAAGTAATGGAGGGAAAATGAGTTGCAAGGACTTCGAAGTTCTTGAGCTTCCTTATGCCTAAAACTATGTTACTATTCCCCTATGTCCTTCCGTTACTATGTCTCCAAAACTTATGTCATTGAAAAATATGTCTTTATGGCATTATGTCTAAAAATATGTCTCTTTGTCATTCCGTCTAAAATCTATGTTACTACCCCCTATGTTCTTTTGTTACTCTGTCTCCAAAACTTATGTCATTGAAAAACTATGTCTTTATGGCATTCTGTCTCTAAATCCC
>ENA-OWLR01000537-OWLR01000537.1-metagenome-genome-assembly--contig:-NODE-537-length-11934-cov-4.630440_pt1 | contig 11934 bp, 10 predicted proteins | sample MGYA00245352_ERZ651110 | MGnify/ENA primary metagenome ERZ651110 (study PRJEB26857, sample SAMEA4031765) | metagenome | biome: human; feature: oral; material: saliva | place: Philippines | collected 2014... | reverse complement strand
AAGGCTTGCGGTATCAGTGGTTTGGTTCAACAGGTAAATCCATTCAATCAACCAGGTGTAGAAGCCTACAAAAAGAATATGTTTGCTCTGCTTGACAAACCAGGTTACGAGGAAGAGAGCAAAGCAATAAGGAAACGATTATAAACACAGCAATGCCCAATACTATTATTATAATAGGTTGGGCATTATTGTTTTACATACAAGAATGTTTCAGGAAGCAATTAGAAAATATAACGAACAAGCAACACACCCATTTACACCAAAGGTTGTACTCTTCGATATGGACGGTGTGTTGTACGATTCTATGCCTAACCATGCAAAAGCTTGGCAAAGAGCAATGGCTGAGTTCGGAATCCATTTCACTGCAGAAGACTCGTATGCAACAGAAGGGGCACGAGGGGTAGATACCGTACGGAGATATGCAAAGGAACAGTTAGGTAAGATATTAACCGAACAGGAGGCAGAAAATATATACCAACTAAAAGCGCAATACTTCCACGAGATGCCTACAACAAACATCTTTGATGGTGTGAAAGATTTAATGCAGAAAATACAAAATAGTGGCTTAAAGATAGGTATTGTAACTGGAAGCGGACAACGACAGCTTATTAACAGACTGTTAGACGATTTTAAAAACTTTATAAACGAAGCACAAGTAACCACAGCTTTCGATGTGAGACGTGGCAAACCGAACCCAGAACCTTACTTAATGGGCTTACAAAAGGCAGGAAATTTTGCTCCTTGTGAAGGCATCGTTGTCGAAAATGCACCACTTGGAGTGCGCGCTGGCGTAGCCGCAGGGTGTTTTACGGTTGCTATCAATAGCGGACCACTTCCCGATGCAGCTCTTCTTAGCGAAGGAGCAAATGTGCTTTTCGATACTATTCGCACATTTTCTAATAGTTGGGAACAATTTATAGCGGCTTGTAACAACCATTAGATGTATAGACTAAGGGGCGATGACGAAATTAAGCCTACTGCATTTAGACTGCAAGTGATATGTCAGCAAGAGAACGAAAGATGACAGAGAACATTAGTTTGAATAAAATATAATAGTGTTTTGTTCTGAAGATTAGTCTGAAATAAAACAAAATCATAGAGGCGTATATTATTAGATATCTAATTTGCAACTGACAGATATCTGAAACGAACGTGACAGATATCTGAGACAAACGTGACAGATATCTAAAACAAATGCATTTGACATTCGCCTTTTTCTTACTAAAAAATAATGAGCATTTTAGCTATTATAAAAGACACACAAGATAGCAAAAAATACAAAACGCCAGAGAATAATAGTATTAACAGGTAACCAAAGCGTTACAGTCCGATGATTGCTCTATGCTTAATTTATTTCTATTTTTTGCTTTTTTAATTGCGCAAATGTTCTTGTTTGTGCACGTTTTATAGGTTTTTGTGCATTATATTTGTATGGTTTATAAAAAAAATGTACTTTTGCTTCATTAATACAAAATAAGAAAAGAGTATCTAAACAACACATTATATAATATGAGTTTGAAAATTGTTGTACTTGCAAAGCAGGTACCTGACACACGAAATGTGGGTAAAGATGCCATGACAGCAGAAGGAACGGTAAACCGTGCCGCATTGCCCGCAATCTTTAACCCTGAAGACTTGAATGCACTTGAACAAGCATTGCGATTGAAAGAACAATATCCAGGTTCTACCGTAGGTATTCTAACAATGGGTCCTCCACGTGCTGGCGAAATAATTCGACAAGGATTGTATCGTGGTGCAGATACAGGTTGGTTGCTCACCGATCGTAAATTTGCAGGTGCCGATACGCTTGCAACTTCTTATGCATTGGCAACAGCAATTCAGAAAATAGGCGATGTTGACATTGTTATAGGTGGACGACAAGCCATTGATGGCGATACAGCGCAAGTAGGGCCACAGGTTGCACAGAAGTTAGGTTTAAATCAGGTTACATACGCCGAAGAAATACAAAAGGTAGAAGATGGGAAGGCAACCATTCGTCGTATGATAGATGGCGGTGTAGAAACAGTTGAAGCTCCATTACCTGTAGTTATAACCGTGAATGGTACTGCAGCTCCGGCACGTCCGTGTAATGCTAAACTTGTAATGAAGTACAAATATGCAACTTGTCCTATGGAACGCACAGGAAAAGAGCCTTGGGCTGAACTCTTCGAACAACGCCCTTATCTCACATTAAATCAATGGTCGGTAGCCGATGTTGATGGCGATGAAGAGCAATGCGGACTTTCTGGTTCGCCAACAAAGGTGAAAACCGTGCAGAACATTGTGTTCCAAGCGAAAGAAAGCAAAACCATCAGTGGTTCGGACGAAGACATTGACGGCTTGATAAAAGAATTGTTGGACGAGAAGATAATAGGATAAACTATGAATAACGTATTTGTATATTGCGAAATAGAGCAAGCAACGGTACAGGAGGTATCACAAGAATTGCTCACAAAAGGACGTAAACTCGCCAACCAATTAGGCGTAGAGCTTCACGCCATTGTGGCTGGAACAGATATAAAAGGTAAGGTAGAAGACCAAATTTTACCTTACGGAGTTGATAAACTCTTTGTTTTCGATGGTAAAGGTCTATTCCCTTACACATCAGCACCCCATACTGACATACTCGTAAACTTATTTAAAGAGGAGCAACCACAAATAGCACTTATGGGTGCTACTGTTATTGGTCGCGACTTAGGTCCTCGTGTATCATCGTCATTGACATCGGGTTTAACAGCCGATTGTACACAACTTGAAATCGGTGAATATGATGACAAGAAAGCTGGGAAGCATTACGACAACATTTTGTACCAAATTCGTCCTGCCTTTGGTGGAAATATTGTGGCTACAATCGTAAATCCAGACCACCGTCCACAAATGGCGACAGTCCGTTCAGGCGTTATGCAGAAAGCCATTTACGAAGGAAAGGCAAAGCAAGAAGTAGTTTATCCTGAAGTAAGCAAGTATGTTGATGAAGCAGCATACGCTGTAAAGGTGATTGAACGCCACGTCGAAGCAGCGCAAAATAATCTAAAAGGAGCTGCAATAGTTGTTGCTGGAGGCTACGGCGTAGGCTCAAAAGAAAACTTTGAAACACTTTTCCAACTTGCCGATGTATTACATGCAGAAGTAGGAGCATCGCGCGCAGCTGTAGATGCTGGATGGATTCCAACCGACCGACAAGTAGGACAAACTGGTGTTACAGTTCACCCTAAAGTATATATTGCCTGTGGTATTTCAGGACAAATTCAGCACATTGCTGGTATGCAGGATTCGGGAATCATTATTTCAATCAATAACGACCCAGATGCACCTATCAACCAGATAGCAGACTACGTTATAAATGGAGATGTAGGTGAAGTGCTGCCAAAAATGATTAAGTATTACAAGCAAAACAGTAAGTAACAGAACAAGAGAGACGATAATGGCAAATTATTATACAGACCAACCAGAGATAGCGTTCCACTTGGAACATCCTCTGATGAAGCGAATTGTTGAGCTGAAAGAACGCAATTACGCTGATAAAGATAAGTATGATGAGGCTCCTGTAAACTACGAGGACGCCATAGAAAACTATAAGCGCATTCTCGATATTACGGGAGATGTGGCTGCAAATATCATCGAACCAAACTCGGAATCGGTGGATTTAGAAGGTCCGCATCTCATAGATAATCGTATGCACTATGCAAGTAAAACCTACGAAAACCTTGAAGCTACTCGCAAAGCTGGTCTTTGGGGTGTTAGTATGCCTCGTCAATATGGTGGTTTAAACCTACCTAACGTGGTGTTCTCTATGCTTTCAGAAATGATTTCGTCTGCCGATGGTGGATTCCAAAACATTTGGTCGTTACAGTCGTGCATCGACACACTTTACGAATTTGGAAACGACGAACAACGCGCAAAGTATATACCTCGTATTTGCAACGGCGAAACTATGTCAATGGACTTAACCGAGCCTGATGCTGGTTCCGATTTGCAACGTGTAATGCTAAAAGCTACTTTCGATGAGAAAGAAAATTGTTGGCGTCTGAATGGTGTTAAGCGTTTTATTACTAACGGCGACTCTGATATTCACTTGGTTCTTGCTCGTTCAGAAGAAGGAACACACGATGGTCGCGGACTTTCTATGTTTATATACGACAAACGCGATGGTGGAGTAGATGTGCGCCATATAGAACATAAACTAGGTATTCATGGTTCGCCAACTTGCGAATTAGTATATAAAAATGCGAAAGCAGAACTTTGTGGAGACACCAAGATGGGACTCATCAAGTATGTTATGGCACTTATGAACGGTGCTCGCCTTGGTATTGCAGCGCAGAGTGTGGGACTTTCAAGCGAAGCCTATAAAGAAGGTTTGAATTATGCAAAGGAACGTGCACAGTTTGGAAAGAAAATCATAACTTTCCCTGCTGTCTACGATATGCTTTCTCGTATGAAGGCGAAGTTAGATGCAGGTCGTTCGCTGCTCTACATGACGGCTCGTTACGTTGACATCTATAAGGCGCTTGAAGACATTTCGCGTGAACGCAAGCTCACACCTGAGGAGCGTAAGGAGATGAAACAATACACTCGACTCGCTGATGCCTTTACACCGATTGCCAAAGGTATGAACTCCGAGTATGCAAACCAAAACGCTTATGATGCTATTTCCATTCATGGCGGTTCAGGTTTCATCATGGAATACAAGAGTCAACGCCTCTATCGAGACGCTCGAATCTTCTCTATCTATGAGGGAACAACCCAACTTCAGGTCGTTGCTGCAGTGCGTTATATCACCAACGGCACTTATCTTGCCATCATGAAAGAGATGCTTGAGACTCCCGTTAGCGACAACCTACAACCTCTAAAGGTGCGTATTGCAGAGTTAGTTGACCTGTATGAAGAGGCACTCAATAAGGTAAATAGTGATGAAAATCAGGAGCAACACGACTTCCTTGCACGTCGTTTATATGATATGACGGCTGAAATCATCATGTCATTACTGATTTGTATTGATGCAAGTAAGGCGCCAGAACTCTTCGAAAAGAGTGCAAATGTTTATGTACGCATGGCAGAAGAAGATGTCATTGGTAAGGCTGCATACATCAAAGCATTCAAGGCTGAAGACTTAAAGAACTTTGTTGCAGAAGAAACAACAGAAGAAACAGAAGCTTAATTGCTACTGATAATAAACGAAAGGCTACATCATGATGTGCATGATGTAGCCTTTTATATTGCCATGATGTTCCATATAGTACGCTCAAATGGCACAAACAAGAGATTGCACCATTAGCTTTAGTAGCCCCTATCAGCTTGTTCTAAATTGCATGTAAATCCAAATCGTTTTGTCCATTCGGTTAAATCTATCCGCAGCTTCACACACCTTACAACACATTAAGTTTCAAGTTATTATGAAAAATAACAGGACTTACACACGAAAGATTATTAAAAGTCGGTGTAATTCACATCATTTCATGCCACAATTTGCGTCACTTTATCGTGTGAAATGAGGCAAATCATCAAGTGAAATGAGGCAAATCGTGGCATGAAATGAATCAAATCATCGTGTAGACTACCTCACATGAACGCACAAGGTAAATCAAACTGCATGAAAAAAGGTTGAAAGACATGGCCTTAAACAGCCATCGTCTTCCAACCTTTTATGGTTACTAATCGTAAGTTTCGATTAGATATTTGGATTCATTTCATTCCATTTGTCAACAGAAGGAACAATACCGAGCTCAACAATCTCGTCACGCATCTTGCAAAGATGCTCGTAAGACTTCTGCAAACCATCCATTTCTTCCTTCGTACCTGTAGGCTCTGTGAAGTGAACACCAGTCTTATCAATTGTTGTAGGCATAGCCATCATAACGTTCTTGAAGCCAAGCTTGTCGTTGCATACATAGCAACCAGCTGGCAAAGTGAACTTCTCGCCGCCCATAGCAGCCTCAATCATCTTCACAGCATTATATGCAGGACTCTGGAAAGAGCTACGACCGCGGAGCTTAATGATGTTAGATCCGCCCTGAACTGTATGGTGTTTGATCTCTTCCCAACGTGTTTCAGAAAGATTCATCTCTGCCAATGGCTTACCATCTACCTTTACTTGAGAAGCGAATACAGCCATTTGCTCACCATGACCACCATAAGTGTGTGCGCCAGTAACCTTGTCTTGCTGTACGCCAAATTCCAAAGCTAAAGCCTGTTGCAAACGAGTTGAGTCGAGAGCAGCAAGAGATGTCAACTGATTTGGTTTCAAACCAGAGTGAATCAACGTTGTCAATGCAGTAACATCTGCAGGGTTGAAGATTACAACAACATGCTCTACGTTAGGACAATACTTCTTGATGTTATCACCAAACTCGGCAGCAATCTTGCAGTTTCCTTTCAAAAGGTCTTCACGAGTCATGCCTTCTTTACGAGGAGCACCACCAGATGAGATGATATACTTAGCGCCTGTGAAAGCCTTTTCAGGGTCAGTGGTGTAGCAAAGGTTAGCACCTGGGAATGCACATTGTGCCATTTCGTCGTATACTCCGTGTACACCTGGCTCGAAAATATCATAGAGACAGATGTTAGGAGTAAGCCCAAGCATCAACGCACTCTGTACCATGTTAGAACCAATCATACCGCCTGCACCAACGATAACAAGCTTGTCATTCGATAAATACTTCATAATTGTAATAAATATTGTTTTGTTTAGAAATCTAATTCCTATTGATTTTACGACCACAAAGTTAGTAAAAATCCAAAGATATAATGTACTTTTTGAAGATATTATTTGTTGTTTAATCTTAAAAAACATATCTTTGTCATGTCGATTTAGCAAAACTAAGGATATGAAAACAATTGACCAACGACTTGAAGCTTTACGCGATGTCATGCGAAGTGAACATCTTAGTGCATTCATCTTTCCCAGTACAGACGCCCACAACAGTGAATATGTGGCGCCACATTGGCAAAGTCGCGAATGGATTTCTGGGTTTAATGGCTCTGCTGGCACGGCAGTCGTGACATTGACTGGGGCAGCTTTGTGGACAGACTCTCGCTATTTCTTAGCCGCCGAGCAACAACTTGCGGGCACAGAATATGAACTTATGAAACTCAAAGTTGCTGGAACACCAACAGTTGCTGAATGGATTGCGCAACAATGTGAAGCAGGAAGTGAAGTGGGAATTGATGGAACGGTGAGTAGTTTCGCGGAAACGGAAGTCCTAAAAGCCGAACTTCGGCAGCAAGGAGGAATGACATTGCGCCTTAACCTCGACCCTTTGGCGCGTATTTGGGATAATCGTCCCCCTATTCCTCAACATAAAATAGAACTTCATCCACTTGAATATGCAGGGGAAACTACGGCTTCCAAACTGGGAAGAATACGTGAAAGCTTGCGACAAAATCATTGTGATGGCATGCTGATATCAGCCTTAGACAACATTGCATGGACGCTAAACCTTCGTGGAACAGACGTGCATTGCAACCCAGTTTTTGTGGCTTATCTCCTTATTGAGCATGAAAAAACGATATTATTTGTTAATAAAGAAAAGCTCACAACAGATGTTTCAGCCTATCTATCAGCGCTTTCGATTAAACTACTTCCATATAACGAAGTCGGGAAATACCTCAAACGCGATTACTTTGCCTATAATATCATGCTTGATTCTCACGAGACAAGTAGTTATTTAGTGGCTTGTGCGAAAGCAGGAAGAGCTTCAGTTGTGTTGAAGACTTCACCCATTCCAGCAATGAAAGCCATAAAAAACAAGACGGAAATTGAAGGATTTCGTAATGCCATGAAACGTGATGGCGTGGCCATGGTAAGGTTCCTTAAATGGCTGATTCCTGCGGTTGAAGAAGGTAATGAGACTGAAATGTCGCTGGATAAGAAATTAACAGACCTCAGAAGAGAGCAGCCTTTGTATCGTGGTTTGTCATTTGACACGATAGTAGGTTATGAACATCATGGTGCAATTGTACATTATGAGGCGAACGAAGCCACCAACATTGCCATTGAACCTCATGGACTTGTGCTCATTGATAGTGGTGCTCAATATCAAGATGGCACAACGGATATCACACGAACGATAGCACTTGGGCCTATCACTGAACTTCAAAAACGTATATATACCTTAGTATTAAAGGGGCACATTCAACTCGAAATGGCTCGCTTTCCCGATGGAATCAGTGGCACACAACTTGATGTTTTAGCACGTGAACCACTATGGCGTGCAGGCTATAACTACTTACATGGCACTGGACATGGTGTCGGTTCATATCTCAATGTGCATGAAGGTCCGCAACAGATTCGCATGGAATACATGCCCGCCCCATTGCATTCAGGTATGACAGTGACGGATGAACCAGGCTTATATCTGGCAGATCGCTTCGGTGTTCGTATTGAAAACACCTTGTTAATCACAGCAGATTGTGAGACAGAATTTGGCAAATTCCTGCGTATGGAATCACTAACGCTCTGCCCTATTGATACAAAACCCATCATTATTTCTATGCTCTCAGACGAAGACATCAATTGGTTGAACAATTATCATGCGGAAGTTTATGAAACGCTTTCACCCGAATTAAACGATGAAGAACGTGAATGGTTGAGACAAGCAACGCGACCTATTGAACGCGAAAAAGCCTAACCATGATAGATTTTGCTTCCTTTCAGGTTTGAAATAAATTGAAAACGCAAGATAACTTGCTTTATTCTTAAATTTTGTAAAATAAGAACGACTAAATTTGCAGCGTTAAAATAAATTATCTACTTTTGCATCCGCCTTACAAGTTAAGGGCGTTTAGCTCAGCTGGTTTAGAGCATCTGCCTTACAAGCAGAGGGTCGGCGGTTCGAATCCGTCAACGCCCACCAAGGTAAAGGGTGGTTACCAGAGTGGCCAAATGGGGCAGACTGTAAATCTGCTGGCTATGCCTTCGGTGGTTCGAATCCATCACCACCCACTCAATTAAAGAGATTTAGCAACGCTAAATCTCTTTTTTCGTATCATGAAATCTTTCATATCATATTCTTTTTGTATCTTTGCGATATCATGGATTCAGTCTTATATATTAAAAATATGGTGTGCGACCGCTGTAAAATGGCCGTTGATCAGGTGATGCGCAATAACGGATTACAGCCCATTTCGGTTGAATTGGGTAAGGTTGTTGTTGCTCATTCGATTGATGTTCCATTGCGTTCACAAATCAAAAAGCAACTCGAAACACTGGGGTTTGAATTGCTTGACGATAGAAAACAGCAGTTAATTGAGCAAATAAAGACTGCAGTGATACAATTAGTCCACTACCATGATGGCATGACTAATACGAATTTGAGTGATTATCTCACATCAAAACTCCATAGCGATTATAGCGCCTTAAGTAAGCTTTTCAGCGAAGTTACAGGACAAACCATTGAGCGATATCTTATAGAACAACGCATTGAACGTGCCAAGGAGCTAATACGCTACGATGAATTGAGCCTTACTCAGATTGCATTTCAATTGAATTATTCGAGCGTTGCCCATTTAAGTAGCCAGTTTAAAAGCGTCACTGGCATGACTCCTTCACAATTCAAAGCACTCAAAAATAATGCCCGACGCAGCCTCGATGAAATTTAACCAGCTGCCAATTACAACCTTATCTTTTCCAATATTGCTGCAACAAACGATGCCAAAACGATTGCTTTATACGCTCAAATTGCTTTAATTCCTCATCTGTTTTATCCTTTCCAAGCTGCGAAATGGCTTCAGCTTGGTCGAAATCAAAGGTATCATAGCCTTCAGTTAGTACCTTAATAACGAGATCTGGATGTGTAAGTTGAATCTGATACTGCGTATTTTGTGCTATCATAATAGCGATTGTGCGCAACAACAACGTAACATAGTTGACATTAATCCCACTGACTTGCTTGACAATACGATTCATTATCGCTTCTGGTATCGACTTTTCTAACCTTTGTTTTACTTCATCTTGTTTCATCATTAGTTCCTTACGGAAGTCATGAGCGCTTACATCTACACCGAAAAGTAAGTCTCCCGGATGCCTAACTACCCTATTCAAAGGAAGTGAATTGACCAATCCGCCATCAACAAGTAACATATCTTCAAGCTTAACGGGATTGAAAAAGAGCGGTATTGAGATACTCGCACGGATAGCTTCATAAAGACTTCCGCGATCAAAGACTATCTCTTTACCACTATTCCAATCGGTTGCTACGGCCGTATAGGGAATGGGAAGGTCTTCTATATTGACATCAGGCACAATCTCTTTCAGGGCATCTATCACCTTCACTCCTTTCACCAAATGACTCAAACTAAAGGAGAAGTCTACCAAAGAGAGTATCTTTCGGCGGTCAAGAGCAAACATCCAGTCTTTTACTTCGGGTAGTTTTCCGGCAGCAAACATGCCTCCTATGAGTGCGCCCATAGAACAACCGGCCACTGAAGTGATTTCATAGCCATGGCGTTCCAGTGATTCTATAGCGCCAATATGAGCCAAACCACGAGCTCCTCCGCCTGACAACACTAATGCAACGCTTTTATTCGCCATCATAATGCTTGTTTAATTGTCCTTCAATATGCTGCTTCACCTTATATATATACGCTCCTTTAAGCTGTAAAAAAGAAAAGAGTTGCAGTTCAACTCCACGAGGAATGAACTACAACTCCATATTTCTTACGTGATAATAAAACGATTAACAACAGATGTTATCCATAGATAACGTTGCCGTTCTCATCCGTATAATCATCCAAAGTCTTACTATATTGGTTCATAGCACGCAGACTCATACCCATGTTTGAGAAGCCTCCATCGTGGAAAAGGGTCTGCATTGTCACCTTACGGGTTAGATCACTGAACAAAGTTACACAGTAATCAGCGCACTCATCAGCTGTAGCATTGCCGAGAGGTGACATCTTATCTGCGAAATCCATCATGTTATCAATGTCCTTAATGCCTTTACCTGCAGTTGTTTCTGTAGGAGATTGTGAGATGGTATTAATGCGAACATTCTTCTCTCTGCCATAGATATAGCCGAAACTACGTGCTATACTTTCCAATAAACTCTTTGCATCGGCCATGTCGTTATAGCCAAAGAATGTGCGATGTGAAGCCACATACGTCAATGCAACGACTGAACCATATTCTGCAATTGCGTCAACTTTCTTTGCAGCTTGCAGCATCTTGTGGAATGAAATGGCTGAAATATCAAGCGTTTTATTTAGCCAATTGTAGTCAAGATCATCGTAAGTACGGTGCTTACGAACGTTAGGACTCATCCCTATGGAATGGAGAACGAAGTCTATTTTGCCTCCCAATAGCTCTTGAGCCTTAACAAAAACATTCTCAAGATCATCGTAATTGGTCGCATCTGCCGCAATAACTGGCGCATTAATCTTCTTGGAAAGTTCATCAAGTGAACCCATACGAAGTGCCATTTCAGTGTTACTCAACACGAGAGTTGCACCTTCTTCTGCGCAGCGTTCAGCCACTTTCCATGCAATTGACATATCATTCAGTGCACCGAAAATAACACCACGTTTTCCTTTTAATAAGTTATAAGCCATAATTTTGTATTTAGTTAAACCGCTGCAAAGTTACGTTTTTCAATGAGAATAACAAAAAAAAATTGCACAAATCGCGTTTTTTTGTGTAATCGTTTACGTAAAAATGGAGGCGAAAAGCATAACATCAATCGCATTATTCCCATGCAATAGTTACATACCTTGTAGTTATTGAGGTGGCAACACCATAAGCGTTGTTCCTTTAATAACCTATGGTTGACAAGCGAAAGCATGGTCTACCCTGGGTCGTTTGCCGTGAGTGGTAACAACGCTATAGCCGTTGTACCTTTAATATATTAGCTTTTTATCGTGGCATTCCACACAGAAAACGTACAACACCTAAGGCATTGACCTCCTCACTACACACATAACCTAAGGTAGACTGATGCCAAC
>ENA-OWLR01000533-OWLR01000533.1-metagenome-genome-assembly--contig:-NODE-533-length-11977-cov-7.649220_pt1 | contig 11977 bp, 10 predicted proteins | sample MGYA00245352_ERZ651110 | MGnify/ENA primary metagenome ERZ651110 (study PRJEB26857, sample SAMEA4031765) | metagenome | biome: human; feature: oral; material: saliva | place: Philippines | collected 2014... | reverse complement strand
AGATGCTGCACAAGGTGTAGAGGCACAAACGTTGGCAAATGTGTATCTCGCTTTAGAACATGATCTTGAAATCATTCCTGTTATTAACAAAATTGATTTGCCTTCTGCAGATCCTGATCGAGTTAAACATGAAATTGAGGATATTATTGGTTTAGATGCATCAGAAGCAGTTTTATGTTCTGCTAAATCTGGTATTGGCATTCCAGATATTTTGGAAGCTATCGTAAATAAGGTGCCTGCACCGCCAGATAAATCTGATGAACCAACTAGAGCTTTGATTTTTGATAGCCGTTTTGATGCGTATAAAGGCGCTATTGCGTATGTACGTGTAAAAGAAGGTACGATTAAAGCAAAAGATACAATCCGTATGATGCATGATAAAAAGGATTTTGATGTAACAGAACTTGGTATCTTTACACCAAATCTTGTACCTGTTCAGGAGTTACCATGTGGCTCTGTAGGTTGTATTGCGGCTAGCATTAAGAATGTAGCTGATTGTCACGTTGGTGATACTGTAACATTAGCTAGTAACCCAGCTCCAGAACCATTACCTGGCTATCGCAAAGCTGTATCTATGGTTTATTGTGGCTTATATCCAACAGATTCTAAAGACTATGAAAATCTTCGGGATGCACTTGAAAAGTTACAACTTAATGATGCTGCTTTAGAATACGAAGCAGAAACATCTTTGGCATTGGGCTTCGGATTCCGTTGTGGTTTCCTCGGCCTATTACATATGGATGTTATTCAAGAACGGTTGGAACGTGAATATAACTTATCCCTTATTACAACTGCTCCATCTGTAAACTATAAGGTTTACAAGACAAATGGGGAAATGCTCGAAGTGGACAATCCTGCTAAATTACCACCACCAACAGAAATCGACTACATTGAGGAGCCTTATGTAAAGGCTACTACAATCGTACCTAAAGATTTTGTTGGCACTATTATGGAATTGTCTCAAGATAAACGCGGTGAATATCAATCCATGGAATATTTGGATGAAACACGTGTATCTGTTGTGTATCACTTACCTTTAAGTGAAATTATTTACGATTACTTTGATAAATTGAAATCCGCTACAAAAGGTTATGCTTCTCTTGACTATGAATTGATTGGCTATAAACAATCTCCAATGGTTAAGATGGATATTCTTTTAAATGGTGATCCAGTAGATGCGTTGTCCATTATCGTACATAAGGACCGCGCTGCTACACGCGGTCGTGCATTAGCAGAAAAATTAAAAGAACTCATTCCTCGTCAAATGTTTGAAATCCCTATTCAAGCAGCGGTAGGTACAAAAATTGTGGCTCGTGAAACTGTCAAAGCTTGGCGTAAGGACGTATTAGCAAAATGTTACGGCGGTGATATTTCTCGTAAACGTAAATTGCTAGAAAAACAAAAAGCTGGTAAGAAACGAATGAAGTCTGTGGGCTCTGTAGAGATTCCACAAGAAGCATTTATGGCAATTCTCAAGGTTGAGGACTAATATAATGAAAACAGATTCTAATATGTTGAATCTGTCTACACTTGGGGATATGGGCCTATATGTCCATATCCCTTTTTGTAAACAGAAATGTGTGTATTGTGATTTTCCAGCCTATCAAAATTTACAAGATTATTACGAAACCTATGTCTATGCATTAGTACAAGAAATGGATTTGTGGGTGTCTGAACACCCAGAGTCTAAATCTAGACCTATTGACACTATTTATTTTGGTGGTGGTACACCTACTGAATTATCAATTCAACAGTTACAGATGATTGTAAATAAAATCAAAAGTACCTTTACTATTACTGACGATTGTCATATGACTATAGAGTCTAATCCTGGTGAAGTAGATCTACGGTATCTAACTAAGTTAGTTAAACTAGGTTTCAATCGCATTAGTTTTGGTGTTCAAACCTTTGATGATAAGGCGCTTACCATGTTGCATCGCAGTCATAATGGGGAAAAGGCTAAACAAGCGGTTTACGATGCTAAAGAGGCTGGATTTACTGATATCAATATTGATTTGATTTATGGCTTGCCACGACAAACCTTAGAGGATATTCAGCGTAATTTAAATATTGTAAAAGACCTACCGATTAATCATATTTCTACGTATGGCTTACAAGTTGAGATAGGCACATATTTATATCATTTAGTACAAAAGAACTTGATTTCTATTCCTAGTGAAAGTATAGATGAATCAATGTATGACATGATGATGGATGGATTAAAAGAGCTAGGATTTGAGCGATATGAGATTTCAAATTTCGCGAAGGGTCATTCTTACAGTCGTCATAATTTAAAATATTGGCATTATATAGACTATTTAGGCTTTGGTGCAGGTGCTCATTCTTTTTATGACGGAGTTCGTCGCAGTAATAATCGTAATGTAATGCCTTATATACAAGCTGTTGATCGATATAATATGCCAACTATCGATACGGAGACTATTGCGGTAGAGCGGGCCCAAGAGGACTTTTGCTTTTTAGCACTTCGCACTAAATGGGGCCTTAATGAACGTATGTTTAAAGAACGATTTAACACATCTGTACTTAATTTATTCGGTACTACTTTGAATGATTTAATTATCAAAGGCCTATTAGAATATCAAAATGATAGTTATCATTTAACCTCGGAAGGGGCAAAACATGGTAATTATGTATTTAGTCAATTTATCCGTGAGTAATTTCTCACAGTTTCTCAAAATCTAATATGTTAGTATAAATAGGATGATGATGAATAAGCATGCTAGATTTGAGGAGGAACGATGAAGACATCGGTTATTTTACATGGTTTACATAATGAATTTAGTTTAGACCAAATGAAGGCATGCATAGAATTAGCTGAAAAATATGGTGGATCCTTCCGTCATGTTGTAACAGGTATACAAATTACAGGTATTGAAAAAGAAGATAAGGAACAGCTTATTTCTGAATTACCTGAAGGTGTTACTACGGTTATTCATAGAGGGGTTAATTCCTTAATTGCCTGTGTTGGTAAAGGTTATTGCAAAAATGGCCAAATGGAAACAAAAGAGTTAGCTGATTATGTAGAGAGAAAACATTACGGCCGAAAAACATCTCATAAGTGTAAAATTGGCATCAGTGGATGTGGTCGTAACTGTCCAGATGCAATGGTAAAAGATATTGCTTTTATTGGTACATCCCAAGGTTTTATGTTGGCTGTTGGCGGTAATACAGGCATGAGACCAGAAGCTGGCAAAATTTTGGCTAGACAGCTTACTGTAGAGCAATCCAAAAAAGCTGTAGATATTTTAGTTGATTGGTATGCGGAACATGGGGAACCACGTGAGCGTATGGGAAAGCTGTTAGAACGACTTGGTAATCCATTAGAAGGTGTAGAACTATAAATTATTATATTTATACTTCTCATTGATTTATGGTTCTGGTATATGGTTCTTAATCTATAAATGTGCATGGCTAGAAAGTAATCTAACTAAGAGTTCATTAACAATAAAATTACAATAGAATTATTACAAATATTAACACTTATACTATTTCAGGTTTTAATAACATAAATTTTATTAGACCAACATATTCTAAGATTGAAAATTTAGGATATGACATAAACGTAGATAGTATAAGTGTTTTCTTATTGTTAGACTTTGATTTTTTGACTAATTAATCAAAAATATTGAATTGTCTTTTTGACTAAATAGATATTATTTGACTTTTTAAGGATTTTTTTGCTTGACAATTTTTTCCAATGTGATAATATTATACATGCGATTAGCACTCAAAGTTTATGAGTGCTAACAAGAGGTGTCATTATGGATGAAAGAAAACAGCGCATCTTGCGAGCCATAATTGAAGACTACGTTAAATCTGCTGAACCGGTAGGGTCAAGAACCATTGCCAAGAATTATAATCTTGGTATAAGTCCGGCAACAGTGCGAAATGAAATGTCCGATTTAGAGGAGTTAGGCTATTTAGAGCAACCTCATACATCGGCTGGACGTATTCCTTCAGCAAAAGGCTATCGCTTATATGTTGACTCTATGTTGAGTCGACAACCTGTTCCATTACAGGATGCTGAAAAAATTGAAATGTTATGGAAACATTCCAATGGATCGACGAGTGAGCTCTTCTTAAATATGGCTAAATTATTATCACAAGTAAGCCATAGCATGAGTTTATTCTTAGCTCCAGCTCATGATAGAGCATTAATCAAATACATTCATGTGTTGCCCCTCGATTCACATCAAGCAGTTATGGTTGTCATTACTGAGACAGGAGCTCTTGATAATGAATTGATGTACTTTACTGAAGGCGTTTCGCCTGATGTATTACAAAGTTTGGCTATGCAATTTAGCAATGCATTACAGAATGTAAGTATTGGTCATGTAACGGCTGAAGTGTTAGGAACACTTTTGATTCATATGGAAGGACCCCAAGGGATTTTGATGATCCTTTCAGAAACATTATTACGAGCAATTAATAAACGTAAGTTGTTCTATTCTGTAGGTACCACGGAGTTGTTAAATCAACCAGAGTTTAAGTCTGTTGAAAAAGTACAACCCTTACTTTCATTAGTGGAAGAGCAAAATCAATTGGGACAACTTTTAAAGGATGATTCACCTACACCTGTGAAGGTAAAGATTGGCGATGAAAATGATACTGAAGCACTACATTCTATGAGTGTGGTACAAGCTGATTTCACAAATCAAGATCAGCCTATTGGTACACTTGCTATTCTAGGACCGACACGTATGGAATATGGTCGTATTATTGGAATGTTGTCTCACATGAAACATATGATGGAATCTATGGTAAAAGAACAAAAATAGAAAGGGTATATAATGGCTGAAGAACAAGACATTAAACAAGAAACAGTAGACGAAACAGCAAATGCTACTAATGTAGAGGAACCGGCTGTGGAAGAAACTGAAGAAGTTGTTGCTGACGCTGCTCACGTATTAGATGAGCTTAAAGCAGATTTCGATAATCGGTATAAGCGTTTGCAAGCTGACTTTGAAAACTTCAAACGTCGTACTAACCAAGAAAAAGAGCAACTTGCAGGATATCTTAAAGGGGATGTACTTACAGATTTACTTCCTGTATTAGATAACTTTGAACGAGCTGTTCAAAGTCCAGCAGAAGGTGATGCTAAGGTATTCCTTGATGGATTTATCATGATTCATCAAAATTTGATGGCTATGTTATCTAAACATGGTTTAGCCGTTATCGATGCGGTTGGCAAACCATTTGATCCAAATTTCCATCAAGCAATTATGCGAGTGCCGTCAGATGAATATGAATCTGATACGGTATGTGAAGTATTGCAAACTGGCTATACTGTTGATGGTCGTTGTATTCGTCCAGCAATGGTAAAAGTTGTTGAATAGATTATAAAGGTTTTAGGAGGCATATATTATGGCAAAGGTAATTGGTATTGATTTAGGTACTACAAACTCTTGTGTTGCGGTTATGGAAGGCGGCGAACCTACGGTTATTACTAACCAAGAAGGCGCGCGTACAACTCCTTCCGTTGTTGGTTTTGCAAAAAATGGCGAACGTTTAGTTGGTCAATTAGCTAAACGTCAAGCTGTATCTAACCCAGAAAACACAATCATTTCTATTAAACGTCACATGGGTACTGACTACAAAGTAACTGTAGAAGGTAAATCTTATACACCACAAGAAATTTCTGCTATGATTCTTCAAAAAATCAAAGCTGATGCAGAAGCTTACTTGGGCGAACCTGTAAAACAAGCTGTTATTACAGTTCCTGCATACTTTACAGATGCTCAACGTCAAGCTACTAAAGACGCTGGTGCGATTGCTGGTCTTGAAGTACTTCGTATCATCAACGAACCTACAGCAGCTGCTCTTGCATATGGTGTAGATAAAGATGAAGACGGTAAAGTTCTTGTATTTGACCTTGGTGGTGGTACATTCGACGTATCTATCCTTGAACTTGGTGATGGCGTATTCGAAGTATTGGCAACATCTGGTAATAACCATCTTGGTGGCGATGACTTCGACCAACGTATCATGAACTACCTTATTGAAGAATTCAAAAAAGAAACTGGTATCGATTTATCCAATGATAAATTAGCTGATCAACGTTTAAAAGAAGCTGCTGAAAAAGCTAAAATTGAATTGTCTGGCGTAGCTAGCACAAATATCAACTTGCCATTCATCACAGCTGATGCTACTGGTCCTAAACATTTGGATGTAACATTGACTCGTGCTAAATTTGAAGAATTAACTGCTGATTTGGTACAAGCTACTATTGAACCTACTCGTAAAGCTATGAACGATGCTGGTTTATCTGCATCCGATATCGATAAAGTATTGTTAGTTGGTGGTTCTAGCCGTATTCCAGCTGTACAAGAAGCTATTAAAAAAGTATTGGGTAAAGAACCAACTAAAAATGTTAACCCTGATGAATGTGTAGCTATCGGTGCTGCTATTCAAGGTGGTGTATTAGTAGGTGAAGTAAAAGACGTATTGTTACTTGATGTAACTCCATTGTCTCTTGGTATCGAAACAATGGGCGGTGTATTTACTCGTATCATTGATCGTAACACTACAATTCCTACATCTAAATCTCAAGTATTCTCCACTGCAGCAGATAACCAACCATCTGTAGACATCCATGTATTGCAAGGTGAACGTGAATTCGCAGCAGACAATAAAACATTGGGTCGCTTCAACTTGGATGGCATTCCAGCAGCTCCTCGTGGGGTTCCTCAAATCGAAGTAACTTTCGACATCGATGCTAATGGTATCGTACATGTAAAAGCTAAAGATTTGGGTACTCAAAAAGAACAAAAAATTACAATTACTTCTTCTAGCGGCTTGAAAGAAGACGAAATCGATCGCATGGTTAAAGAAGCTGAAGCTCATGCAGCAGAAGATAAAGCTAGAAAAGAAGAATTAGATGTTAAAAATAATGCAGATTCCTTAGTATACCAAGCTGAAAAAGCTTTGAAAGATCTTGAAGGTAATGGCGATGCTGCATTGTTGAAAGAAGTTGAAGAAGCTAAGGATAAATTGAAAAAATCCATCGAAGCTGGCAACATTGAAGATATTAAAAAAGATAGTGAAGCTTTGGAACAACCTTTGCACAAATTAGCTGAACAAATGTATGCTGCTGCTCAACAAGCACAACAAGCTGCTGGTGATGCTAAACAAGGTGAACAAACAAAAGCTGACGATAATGTAGTTGATGCTGATTACACTGTAGTTGATGACGATAAGAAATAAGAAGGGTTGGTAACTAATGGCACGAGATTATTATGACATCTTAGGGGTCAGCAAAAATGCAACCCAAGATGAAATTAAAAAAGCCTTCCGTAAAAAGGCTCGCCAATACCATCCAGATGTAAATAAAGATAATCCAAAGGAAGCAGAAGCAAAGTTTAAAGAAGCTAACGAAGCTTACGAAGTATTGTCTGATGAAACTAAAAAAGCTCAATATGACCAATTCGGCCACGACGCCTTCAAACAAGGAGGCGGCGCTGGCGCCGGTGGTTTCCAAGGTGGCTTTGGCGGTTTCGGTGGTCAAGCTGGTGGCTTCAGTGATATCTTTGGTGATTTCTTTGGTGGCATGTTTGGTGGTGGACACCAACAACAAGGTCCTCAAAAAGGCAATGATCTTCGTGAAGACATAGATATATCCTTTGAGGATGCTGCCTTTGGTAAATCAATGGCAATCAATATTCAACGTCATGAAGAATGTAATCATTGTCACGGTACCGGCGGTGAACCTGGATCTAAGGTTGATACATGCCCTAATTGTCATGGCTCTGGTCAAGAGGTTGTTATTCAAAATACACCATTTGGTCGTATGCAATCTGCTCGTACTTGTTCTCGTTGCCATGGCTCTGGTAAGGTCATTGAAAAACCATGTTCCAAATGTCGTGGATCTGGTGAAATCTTAGTAAAACGAAAAATCGATATTAAGATTCCAGCTGGTGTAGATAACGGATCTCGTCTACGCGTTTCCAATGAAGGCGAACCTGGTATATTAGGTGGTCCAAAAGGGGACTTGTATGTTTATATTTACGTACGCCCTCATAAAGAATTTGAACGTAATGGCAATGATGTTATCAGTCGTGTTACTATCAGCTTTGCACAAGCTGCATTAGGTGCGACTATACAAGTGAATACCTTAGATGGTAAAGTAGAGTTGAAGATCCCAGAAGGCACTCAAACTGGAACTGCATTCAGACTCAAGGGCAAAGGTATTCCTTATTTACGCAATCCAAAACAACGTGGTGATCAACACGTAGTCGTTACGGTTCAAACACCTAAAAAATTAACTGAAACACAACGTGAATTATTACTTCGATTTGCCAAAGAAGGCAATGAAGATGTGAATAACTTACAAGTTAGTAAGAGTTTATTTGAGAAAATCAAGGATTGTTTAACTAAATGAACAGCTCTGATGCGTGAATGGTTTGTTCCTGCGCATCAATAGTAAAGGAGCATTTATGCAATGGATAGAAATATCTATTGTCTGCGAAAGAGTAGCCACCGATGAGGTGACTACTCTTTTTGGCGATTATGCAGACAATGGAATTATAGAAGAAGATGTAGATAATCAACCGAATTTAGTACAATTAACGCTTTATGCTGATGCATCATTAGATCCTAACACGATTGAGTCTGATATAAAGGGGCGTCTTAACGAAAGCAATATCGAAATCACATCAATAGATGCACATATGTTAGATGAATCTACGTGGCTCAATTCTTGGCAACAGTATATAGAACCTACAGAAATACTACCTAATTTAATAATCAAACCTGCATGGCAAGAATATGATAATGAACAGAATAAAACTATTATCGAAATCGATTCAGATATATCATTTGGTACTGGTTCACATGAAACTACGAGAACTTGTGCAGAACTTTTACAGGCCTATAGCAAATCTATGAATTTAGATTCTGTTACTTGTTTAGATATTGGGACTGGGACAGGCATTCTGTTGTTAGTAGCTGCTCATTTGGGTATAAAACATCTTGTAGGTATCGATATAGAAGAATATGCAGCTAAACAGGCAAGAATTAATTGTGATAATAATCATGTCGTAGCTGATATCATTTGTGGTAATTTGGATACTGATTTTAAGGGTACCGCTCAATTGATTTTAGCGAATTTAACAGTAGATCCTTTAAAAATTTTATTGCCACAAATTGGTAGAAAACTAGATGATAAAGGTATTCTCATCATTAGTGGTATTATTGATGATAGGTATGATGAGATTATGCCTTATATTAATAAAGATTGGCATATTATTGAGGAGCGCATTGCTGGACCTTGGCATACATTTGCGCTAGAAAAACGATGAAAAAGATATTTATTCCTACACCATTAGATGAATCCATTGTATTACCTAAAGATGTGACTCATCATATATTACATGTATTTCGCCATAATATAGAGAAACCAATTACTGTCACAGGTAGTGATAATCGTTGTGGTATCTATCGAATCAATGATGAAATCAATGGCCTAGCACAAGCTAGTCTTATAGAATATATTGATTCTCCTACATCTATGCATAGAACCATATTAGTACAATCTTATTTAAAAGGTGAAAAATTAGAATGGGTTTTACAAAAAGCTACAGAGCTTAATGTTGATACCGTATATCTTGTACCTACATCGAACTGTGTTGCTAAGTACGATGCAAAAAAATTACAGTCAAAATATAGTCGTTGGGAAAAGATTATGTTGGAAGCTTCTCAACAATGCGGGCGCACACAGCTGCCTACGCTCGTTGTGGGTGAGCCACTTTCTAATGTATTAGACATCGAATCTGAATCTTTAAAATTGGTTGCTTATGAAAATGAAGCGGGCTATACCATAAAAGATGCTTTAAAAGCTATTAGTAGTGATTCAACTAATAGGGATATCTTAATTTGTATTGGCCCTGAAGGGGGCTTTCAAGAGAAAGAAATCAATGATATTATAGAATGTGGTGGACAATCAGTTACATTAGGTCATACTATATTACGTGCCGAAACGGCTGCGATTGCTGCATTATCGATGGTCCACTATGAATTAGAACTATAAAATACTATATACATATGCTATATGATATCTATTTAAAGAAATGGGAGGTGCAATGAAAACCGTTGCCTTTACAACTCTAGGGTGTCGTGTCAATCAGTATGATACGGATGCTATGAAGGGGTTATTTTTACAACATGATTATGAAGCTGTTGATTTTGATTCTAAGGCTGATATTTACGTTATTAATACATGTTCTGTTACGAATATGGGTGAGAAAAAGTCTCGTCAATTAATTCGTAAAGCTAAACGTCAAAATCAAGATGCTTATGTTATCGTTACAGGTTGTTATGCACAACTTGATCCTGATGCAATTGCTGCCATTGATGGAGTTAATCTAGTTATTGGCACAAACAATCGCTCAAAAATTGTTGAACTTGTTGAACAACTCGAAACAACAGAACGTCAAATTAATGCTGTTCGCGATATCATGAAAGAGTCTAATTTTGAAGAGATGCCATTATTTGGTAATGAATCTGATAAATCGAGAGCTTTCATGAAAATTCAAGAAGGTTGTAATAATTATTGTGCATTTTGTATCATTCCTTATACGCGTGGAAAACTAAAGTCCCGTAAAGTGGATGATATTGTAAATGAAGCGAAACGTTTAGTAGAACATGGATTTCATGAGATCGTTTTAACCGGGATTCACCTTGGAAACTATGGCGTTGAACTACCAGGAAGACCTACGCTAGCAGATGTGGTAAAAGCCCTCTTAGAAATTCCAAACTTACATCGCATACGTTTTGGATCTATTGAGTCTGTTGAAGTATCGGATGAACTCATAGAATTAATGGCTACGGATAAGCGCGTATGCCCACATTTACATTTACCTCTACAAGCGGGGTCAGATCATGTTCTAACATTGATGAAACGTCATTATACGCTTCAAGAATATAAAGATTTGATTAAGAATTTAAGAAATCGCATCCCAGATTTATCAATTACTACTGATATCATTGCAGGATTTCCACAAGAAACGGATGAAGACTTTGATGAAACGATGAATACGGTTAAAGAAATAGGTTTTACTCATATTCATGCCTTTCCGTACTCAATCCGTGAAGGGACGCCGGCTGCGACCATGCCAAATCAAGTACCAGAAGCCGTTAAGAAGGCTCGCGTAGCACTTTTAAATGATCTAAGCGAAAAAGGTTTACATGCGTATGCAACATCTCGTATAGGTAAACCTGGTGAAATCCTCATTGAAAAAGAGGAAAATGGATATTATACAGGCTTAACAAATGAATATATTCATGGTAGAGTTAAATCAGATGGTCAACACTCTATAGGTGATCTCATAGGCGGTACTGTGGTGGCTGTTGAAAAAGATTTTGTAATCATTGAATAAGATAGAGGAGGTCCCCATGAGCGACTGCATTTTTTGTAAAATTATTAATGGCGAAATTCCATCAAAAAAAGTATTAGAAAACGATAAATTCTATGCTTTTTATGATATTGAACCTGTAAAAAAAGTTCATGTACTCATTGTTCCTAAAAATCATGTTGCTAATATTGCTCATATTACAGAGAAGAATGAAGACTATGTTGAAGGTCTATTACCATTTGTTCGTGATGTAGCAAAAGAACTTGGTATTTCTAAGGATGGCTATCGATTGATTTTTAATACTGGCGCAAAAGCTGGTCAAAGTGTATTCCACATGCATGCTCATTTATTAGGTGGCGAAGAAATGGGTTGGCCTGAAGCGTAATAGCTTGTAATAGGAAATTATAAATTTTGCAGTAGGAAGACATCAAAAAATATTGATTTGTAATAAAATTCCTATAAAATATAGCGGTATATATTGACAGAACCTAGTGTTCTACATATAATATGTATATGTGCGTAAATAAAATTATCAGCACTTCCCTGAGATTAATTTTGGAGGGAGGGATATAGATGTCTGAAATTAAAGTCGGTAAAAACGAAACGCT
>ENA-OWLR01000522-OWLR01000522.1-metagenome-genome-assembly--contig:-NODE-522-length-12074-cov-5.967468_pt1 | contig 12074 bp, 17 predicted proteins | sample MGYA00245352_ERZ651110 | MGnify/ENA primary metagenome ERZ651110 (study PRJEB26857, sample SAMEA4031765) | metagenome | biome: human; feature: oral; material: saliva | place: Philippines | collected 2014... | reverse complement strand
CTTGAATTTTTACTTATGATCAGATATAATACAAGTATAAAAACGTTTACAAAACTAAAGGAGTTTCTCATGACGACAACAATCACATCTCAAGATTTACAAGCAAAATTCCAGGCTGTCTTTGGGGAAAAGGCTGACCACACTTTCTTTTCACCAGGACGGATTAATCTGATCGGTGAACACACTGACTATAATGGTGGGCATGTCTTCCCAGCAGCCATCACACTTGGTACCTACGGAGCGGCAAGAAAGCGCGAGGATAAGGTCTTGCGTTTCTTCTCAGGAAACTTTGAAGACAAGGGGATCATTGAAGTTCCACTTGAAAATCTCCACTTTGAAAAAGAGCACAACTGGACCAACTATCCAAAAGGCGTGCTCCACTTCTTGCAAGAAGCGGGTCATGTCATTGATAGCGGTATGGATGTCTATGTTTATGGCAATATTCCAAATGGATCCGGTCTTTCTTCTTCAGCTTCCCTTGAGCTCTTGATTGGTGTCATCGCTGAGAAACTATATGATCTTCAGTTAGATCGTCTAGATCTGGTCAAGATCGGAAAACAAACCGAAAATCACTTCATCGGAGTCAACTCTGGGATCATGGACCAATTTGCCATCGGTATGGGAGCTGATCAACGGGCTATTTATCTCGATACCAACACCCTAGAGTATGATCTGGTACCGCTGGACCTCAAAGACAATGTCGTAGTCATCATGAATACCAACAAACGCCGGGAATTAGCGGATTCAAAATACAATGAACGTCGTTCAGAATGCGAAACCGCCGTTTCTGAACTCCAAGAAAAATTGGATATCCAAACCTTAGGGGAATTGGATCTCTGGGCTTTTGATGCCTACAGCTACTTGATCAAGGATGAAAATCGCATCAAACGAGCTCGCCATGCTGTACTTGAAAACCAACGGACCCTCCAAGCTCGTAAGGCACTTGAAGCAGGGGATTTGGAAGGCTTTGGCCGTCTCATGAATGCTTCCCACGTATCCTTGGAGCATGACTACGAAGTGACAGGTCTAGAATTGGATACCTTGGTGCATACAGCCTGGGAACAAGAAGGCGTCTTGGGCGCTCGTATGACAGGAGCAGGCTTTGGTGGTTGCGCCATCGCCCTTGTAAACAAAGATAAGGTTGAAGCCTTTAAAGAAGCTGTCGGCAACCGCTATGAAGAAGTCGTTGGCTATGCGCCAAGCTTTTATATTGCAGAAGTTGCGGCAGGGACACGAGTTTTAGACTAGGTGATAATAATGGAAGCTGTAATATTTGATTTAGATGGCTTATTAGCCGATACTGAAATCATTTCTCTAAAAGTTTATCAAGAATTGCTTAGAGATTTTGGAATTCCTTTCACAGAAGAAATATATTCCAGAGACTACAGTGGACATAGAGAAGAGGAGAATGTTCAACGATTTTTAGATACCTATGATTTACCTTGGAATTTCGAACAAACTCTGGCTAAAGTTTATGAATTAGAAGCTCGAATCTTAGCCCAAGGTGTTCATTTAAAAAAAGGTGCTAAAAATTTGCTTACTTTTTTGAAAACAGAGGACATTCCAATCGCCTTAGCAACTTCAAGTGTTGAATCTCGGGCTAGAATGATCTTGGATAGCAATGGGATCCTGTCCCTATTTGACCATTTAGTTTTTGCAAAAGATGTCAAACGAAGTAAACCTTACCCAGATATATTTTTAAAGGCTTGTAGTGATTTGAATGCTTTACCAAAGAATTGCTTAGTACTAGAGGATAGTGAGGCAGGGATTGAAGCAGCCTATCGGGCTGGAATACCATTCATATGTGTTCCAGATTTAAAAGTACCAGCACAGTCTTTCTTAACTAAAGCAGAACAAGTTTTCCAGGATTTGGATGCTGTCAGAGACTATTTAAAACGTAAGAAGGAGAATCAATGAATCAGGGAATTTTGGATGCATTTGTCACAGCCGTCATTGCGGCAAGTGACTACCAAGAGATGGATCGGATTTATCTAAAAAACCGCGTTATGAGTCGCATTGGAGAAGAAGGGCTAGACGCCCCAGCCCAAAAAGAAGACTTGATCGCACTCAAAGAGCAGCTGGTGGAAATCGCTGTTGCGAATAGCAAGATCCAAGATAGCATGGCCGCAAAGGACAGCTTGGGTGCGGAGTTGATGGATTGGATCACCCCCAGTCCGAGTCAGGTCAACCATCATTTCTGGGAGACCTACCGTCAGTCCAAGGAAGATGCGATTGCTGATTTCTATGCCCTCTCGAAACGCAACGACTACATCAAAGTAGAGGCTATTGCGCAAAATATCGCCTTTGAGGCAGAAACTCCCTACGGTTCTCTTGAAATCACCATCAATCTGTCAAAACCTGAAAAAGATCCTAAAGACATTGCAGCGGCCAAGCTTGCCAAAGCCAGTCATTATCCAGCCTGCCAATTGTGCTTTGAAAATGAAGGCTATCAAGGTCGCCTAGACCATCCAGCCCGGGCCAATCATCGGATTATTCGCTTTGACATGGACGGTCATGACTGGGGCTTCCAGTATTCCCCTTATGCCTACTTCAATGAACATTGCATTTTCCTCGATAGCCAACACGTTCCTATGGCCATTAGCCGCAAAACCTTTGAGCGACTTTTGACCATTGTAGAGACCTTTCCAGGCTATTTTGCAGGGTCCAATGCAGATCTACCCATTGTAGGGGGATCCATCCTGACTCATGATCATTACCAAGGCGGACGCCACACCTTCCCTATGGAGCTAGCTCCTGTTGAGGAAAGCTTTAGCGTTGAGGGATTTGAGGCTGTGTCACTAGGAATTGTCAACTGGCCTATGTCGGTCCTCCGCTTGCAATCAGATGACAAGGCGCAATTGATTGCCCTGGCAGACCATATCCTAACAGCCTGGCGAGGCTACTCGGACCCAGCAGTTCAAGTCTTAGCAGCATTCGACGGTCAGCCCCACCATACCATTACACCCATTGCACGGATTCGTGATGGGCATTATGAACTGGACTTGGTGCTCCGTGACAACCAAACCTCACCAGAGCATCCCGATGGCATTTATCACCCACATGCGGATGTGCAACACATCAAAAAAGAAAATATCGGCCTGATCGAAGTCATGGGCTTGGCCATTTTGCCACCTCGCCTCAAGGAAGAGCTCAAGCAGGTTCAAGACTATTTGCTTGGACGTGAGAGCTCTGTGGCGACCTACCACCAGCCTTGGGCAGATGATTTGAAAGCTACTCACCCAGCCATCACGGAAGAAGCAGAGGCAGAGGCCCTTGTCCGTGAATCGGTAGGCCAGATCTTTGCGCGCGTGCTGGAAGATGCTGGAGTCTACAAGCGAACAGCAGAAGGACAAGCTGCCTTTAGACGCTTTGTTGCGACACTTTAAGTGTGGAGAAGTGGCAGAAATTTGGTACAATAAGAGAGAAGACAAGAAGCGAAAGGAAAACAAATGGCAATACTCGTACTCGGAGGAGCTGGCTATATCGGTTCCCACATGGTGGACCGCTTGGTCAATGAAGGACAGGAAAAAGTCGTCGTGGTCGATAGCCTGGTCACAGGCCACCGTGCAGCGGTGCATCCAGATGCCGTCTTTTACCAAGGAGACCTGGCGGATCAAGACTTTATGCGCACTGTGTTTAAGGAACATGCAGATATTGACGCTGTCATCCACTTTGCGGCCTATTCACTGGTCGCTGAATCCATGGCCGATCCATTGAAATATTTTGACAACAATACAGCAGGCATGGTTAAACTATTGGAAGTCATGCATGAATGTGGGGTGCACTACATCGTCTTTTCTTCAACTGCTGCTACCTACGGCATTCCAGAAGAAATTCCGATTCTTGAAACCACTCCACAAAAACCGATCAATCCTTATGGCGAAAGCAAGCTCATGATGGAAACCATCATGCGTTGGGCCGATCAAGCCTACGGCATCAAGTACGTGCCCCTTCGTTACTTTAATGTAGCGGGTGCTAAGCCAGATGGATCCATCGGAGAAGACCATGGACCAGAGACCCATCTCTTGCCGATCGTCTTGCAAGTGGCCCAAGGCAAACGCGAGAAGATCTCTATTTTTGGAGATGACTACCAGACACCAGATGGCACCAATGTACGGGACTATGTCCATCCATTTGACTTGGCAGATGCCCATCTTTTAGCAGTGGAGTATCTCCGAAATGGGAATGAATCGACTGCCTTTAACCTGGGCTCATCGACTGGATTCTCCAATCTTCAAATCGTTGAAGCAGCTCGCAAGGTGACAGGACATCCGATCCCACTTGAGCTGGCCGATCGCAGACCAGGAGATCCAGATACCCTGATCGCATCCTCTGAGAAGGCGCGTGCCATCCTCGGTTGGCAACCAAAATTTGACAATATCGAAACCATCATCCAAACAGCCTGGGCTTGGCATTCCAGCCACCCAGATGGCTACAATGATCGATAAGGAGGGACTGCGAACATCATTTTTGAGACTTTTTTAATAACATCTAAAACGACAGTTGATCTTGCCAAATGACTCGTTTCAGACGTCAGTCATTTCCCTAACCATCATCAAAAGTGAGGTATTCAAAATGAATAAAACCACAAAAATGTTAGCCGTCTTCTTGGCAGCGGGTCTTCTTTTAGCTGGTTGCACACAAAAAGAGACTACAAAATCTACTAGTCCATCGTCTACTAAAGCAACTAGTAAAGCAACAAGCAAATCATCCGCTAAAGAGAAGACAAAAGAGTCATCAACTGATGAAAGCAAAAAAGAAGATGCACTAGCAGGTGCACAAAAAACTGTTCTCGAAACGAGTGATGAAGCAGGTAAGTCAACTATTACCTTGTATTACAAGGGAGATACCTTGTTATTACAAGAAAAAGTTGATGATTACGACGTCTCAAAAGTGCCTGGTGAGAACCCTCTTGAAACCATGAAAGAAGCCGTCGCTAAGAGCCAAGAAAAATTCAAAGATCTGATGGGCCATGGATTTGAACTAACATCAGAATACAAAGACGGAATCTTTTATATCCGCAATACCATTGATTACACAAAAATCGATTTTAATAAATTAAAAGAAATCGTCCCAGGCTTTAATCCCCTAGATGACAAAACAGTCAGTTATTCAGTAACGAAAGACAGTCTTATCAAAGGCGGAATGGTCGAAAAATAAACAAAATGGAGAGCAGCTCAGTTTGCTGCTCTCTTTTTGTTTTAGATGTTGCGGAGAAATTAATGATTAATGTGGAAAAAAGAATGGATAGATGAAGATGTCAAAGAAGTAGAGATTACTTTATCGTATAACCAATACGATCTTGTATGTTTTTCAGACGAGTACTATAGAAGATTTGTGGGGCAGATAACTTCTCTTCTCGAGCTATTTCACTTAACCCCCTAGGCTTGGTAGGGCCACCAACCAGATGATTACAATGATCCATAAGAAGGAACTCAAGTGAATCAGCTTGAGTTTTTTTGTGTGCGAATGAGCTGGGAATACCACTAACTAGGCTTTTTTATAGCTGTGAAAGATGTTATAATATGAAAAAATTTAAAGGAGAAATGAATGGGAGATAAATACACCGTAAAAAGTGATCTTTCGGTGGCTGCTAAGCATGCTACTGCAATAGGATTTGCCAATAATCATTCAGCTATTACAGTTCAAAGAGATGAACAAACAACAGTTGCTGGTAATAATAGTGCCAAAAATGGTATTAGTCAATTTGAGAATCTTCAGACTCAACTATCGAATCATATTGTTAATATGATTCAAAATATCCATAGCTTAGCCGACCAATTTGAAGATAAGGATGCCATGATTCGTCAAAATTTAAATATTTTGAATACCATTCAGTCTAAGCCATCATTCTCAAATGAAGTGAAATCAAAATACTTAGATGTATTAGAGGATTAGATATGAGTGCAGAAGATACATGGAATAAGCTCCATGAGAAAGAACTACAACTTTCAGATAAGGAGTGGGACCTATATCAGCGGATAGAAAAATTAGATTTTAAAAAAATGGAAGTAATGGATTAGCTGTTGAATGATTCACATTGGTTAAATGATCTAAATTTTCTTTTTGAAGGTAGTAGATATCAAAGTCAAATGATGGATGACCGGTTAGAATTTCAGCATCAAGTGAGAATAATGGAATACAGTTTGGATGAAGAATTAGAAAAACTTCGGAAAGAACATAAATCTATTGAAATGAAGTTAGATTCGATTCACCAAGAAAAAAGACGATTAGTGACGGAGGAAATCACATGAGTATAGATATGTATCTAGAATCCGCCAGAAGTCAGGCAACTAGTTTATCTAGTATATCCGCCCAGTGCGTGCAACAGAATATTGAATTGATTAAAGTTCTTGAAAATTTTGTAGCTGAAGAAGAGTTAAAAGGGCATGCTTACGACTCAGCAAAGGCGCATATTACAAGTACTGTAATTCCATTAATTCAAGGGATTGTCTTATACCAAGAATCACTGGCGGAGGACTGTCAAAAATTTGTCAGTCAATATACCTCTGATGTAGATAGTAAAAGTTGGCGTCAAGTGGATTTAGAAGAAAAAATTAGGGAAGCAGATCAAAAGATTTCCAGTCTAAGACAGTTAATGGAAACAAAATCGGATAATAAGATTTCAGCTTTTCTAAATCTTTCGGTCTCCATAGCCGTATTTGAGGGAGTAAAACAAAAGTTACAGAAAATATTAATTAGCCTGCTTACTTATAATGCAGTCTCTCCAATTATCTTTTTAAATTCAGAGCGCTATTTATTTGCTGTTCAAAATGGGTTTGCACAAGCTACACAATCATGGGATGCAGCTAGTGGAACCTACTTGCCTCCAAGTAGTGGATCTGATCTGTCGTGGAAGCAAACAATCTCTTTAGGATGGCAAAAACGACAAGCCATTCTGAACAAAGTGAAGAATCCGAAAGTTAAAACGTTAGAGGAAAAACTTTCAAAAATGTCACGTGCAGAACTGGAGGAAGAGTATGGAGATGTGATTCAAGCCTATAAAAGGTTTACGAATATGGGGCAAGGTGATACGATTCTCGCAAAATGGGATATGAATGATCTCAAATTGTTATGGAAGCGGTATAATGAAGTGAAGGATGATCACTTAGGGTTATTACCTTCAGAATTAGCCAAGGTGGACCCGAAATTTAAGAAACGTATCGATGCAATGGATCAAGAAGCATTAGAAGAGGCCTACCCAGAACTTAAAACATTGATCTCCATGGCTCATGTGAATCCCTATGCACAACTATTTAAATCTGAAACAGAACGGGCCAATTATGATTACCTACTAGATCGCTATTTCCTTTTAGATAGTCAAAAAATGCTTAGTTGGCGAGATCCCGCCTTTCAAACTAAATATGATTATTATATAATTGAAGAAGGAATTGATCCTTTCACAGGCAAACCTGCTACACAGGAAGAAATCGATCGGGCAAAAAATATCAAAAAGGTGAGAACTGTTACTGAGAGCTTCCAACTGGCAAGTACTCTGTATACCTCTTATGTTGGATACAATCAGTATTACAATAAACCCTATACAACGTTCTCGGATGTATATAGTAAAGTAAAAGGGAAGATTCCTTTCTCCAATAGGAAACCAGTAATTCCTGAGGTGAACCCAAAATTTGACACTGAAAAAAATGTTCCGGAATTTGTAACACGAAACGATAATAACTTTTATAGTAATAAAAATTATAAAGGTAATCCAAAGGCATACATCAATAGTGATGGTTATCTTGTTTCTGTCAATCCCGAAGGAGAACTTCCGATTCACTCCCAAATTAGGGGAAGTAATCCTGCTCAATCTCCTTATATATCTACAACTGATCCAGAATTTAGTACGGAACCAAAGAACTACGGTTCTTACAGGATCAGAATTGAGACTAAACAACTTTAACACGATATTGAGATAGGAAAAGTAAAAAATGTTGAAGTTATAACACATCAGGAGATAGTGGACCATTTAGAAAGTCGTGTTAATCAAGCTAAAAATAGATATTTGAATAATTTTAGTAAGAATAATAAAGAGCGGTTAGGTGATGCTATAAGAGATTTAGGCTATGTAAAACGTGATGGGGAAACATTAATAAAAGGAAGTATCCCACCGGAATATTTCCGATTTGAATAAGGAGTAAGAATGAACAATAAGGAATTTGAAGATTTATTTTATAAAGTCCCTGAAGGGGTTGATTATGCAGATATATTGGAAGATGTTGATCTAGAGGATGTTCCTGAAGAAACGATCCAAAAGTTGACTTCATTATTGGACAGTGATGATGACTATTTACGTTATCAAGCCTCTAGATTGTTGACCATTTGGGGAATCAGAGAAGGCTTTGATGTCTTGACTCAGATGTACAGTCAGGGGCAATTAGAAGGAATGATTTCGCATCGTCTGTATGGTTATGATGATACCAATCGGATTTTTCTATATGATATCGTAAATTATTGGGCGAGCCGGTATGATTTGGGCGAAGAGAAGATAGCTAGAGGGGAAATTTATCCTTATGTTTGTAAAATCATCGAACAGGCTGAGACTGGATATTATGATATTTCAAAAATATATCGACTGGTTAGCGAGGAACATTATACGGAATACATCCCCTATCTGAAACACTTCCTTTCAACCATTATGGACAAACCTGAGGATAATTATTGGCGAATTCATGATACCTTGAAGCTATTCCTCAAGGTAGAGCCTGATTATGTGACACAGTTATTAAAAGAAAAGCAAAAATCATTGGGAGATTTTGGAATCGAGGATAAAAGTGAAAGACATTAAATTTTATAAAGTAAAGGATGATTATGGTTTTATGTCCAATTTTGCTCCCTACCCTTTTTCAGATGGTAGCAGAATCTGGCCAACATCAGAGCATTATTTTCAAGCACAAAAGTTTTTAGTGCCCCAAATTCAAGAGAAAATTCGTCAGATAGCATCTCCAATGGATGCTGCTTTGGAGGGACGCAATCGTCAAAATCCCTTGAGACCAGATTGGGAAGAGATCAAAGATGAGGTGATGCTTCAGGCCCTTCGGATGAAATTTAGCCAAAATCCAGAAATCGCCAAAGAATTGCTCGCAACAGGAGATGCCATCATCATCGAACATACGCGAAATGATGCCTACTGGGCTGATGGGGGAGATGGCTCTGGGAAGAACAAGCTAGGCCTGCTCTTAATGCAAGTGCGGGAGGAGTTAAAAAACGCCACCCTGTAACCTCTCCTCTAGCTATTCCACCTATTTCATGCTAGAATAAAGAAAAACACATTTGGAGGCATTATGAATCAGACAGTGACTTATTTGCAGGAATTGACAGCTATTCCTTCACCGACCGGATTTACACGTGAAATCGCGGACTATTTGGTCAAAACCATTGAAGGCTTTGGGTATGAAGTAACTCGGACTGCTAAGGGCGGCGTGAATGTGACCGTGCCTGGTGTGATCACAGACAAGCAACGCTACGTCACAGCCCATGTGGATACCTTGGGGGCTATTGTCCGAGCGGTGAAAGCAGATGGCCGTCTCAAGCTAGACCGTATCGGTGGTTTCCCTTGGAATATGATTGAAGGTGAGAACTGTACGGTTCATGTGGCTAGCACAGGTAAAAAGGTATCTGGAACCATCCTCATCCACCAGACTTCTTGTCATGTCTACAAGGATGCAGGAACTGCAGAACGCACACAGGACAATATGGAAGTGCGTTTGGATGCAAAAGTGACCAATGAAAAAGAAACTCGTGCTCTTGGCATTGAGGTCGGTGATTTTATCAGTTTTGACCCACGAACTGTCGTGACAGAGACTGGTTTTATCAAGTCCCGTCACTTGGATGATAAAGTCAGCGCAGCGATTTTGCTCAATCTTCTTCGTGTTTATAAGGAAGAGGGGATTGCATTGCCAGTAACAACTCATTTTGCTTTTTCAGTCTTTGAAGAGGTGGGCCACGGTGCCAACTCCAATATTCCAGCTCAGGTAGTAGAATATCTGGCTGTCGATATGGGTGCAATGGGAGATGACCAGCAGACGGATGAGTATACAGTGTCTATCTGTGTCAAGGACGCTTCAGGTCCCTATCACTACGACTTCCGTCAACATTTAGTGGCTTTGGCAAAGGAGCAAGATATTCCATTTAAGCTCGATATTTATCCATTTTACGGTTCGGATGCTTCCGCAGCTATGTCAGCAGGAGCAGAGGTCAAGCATGCCCTCCTTGGAGCTGGTATTGAATCCAGTCACTCTTACGAACGAACACACATTGATTCAGTAGTGGCGACTGAGCGTATGGTCGATGTCTATCTTAGAAGTGAGTTGGTAGACTAATATGTGCTTGATTTGTCAAAGAATTGAATGGATCAAGGCAGGGAAGAATCCCTACTTTGTAAAAGAACTAGAAACAGGCTATGTCGTTATTGGAGACCATCAATACTTTAAGGGTTATACCTTATTTCTAGCAAAGGAGCATGTTACAGAACTCTATCAGATGGAGACTTCTGTGAAACTTCGTTTTCTAGAGGAAATGAGTCTGGTCCAAGAAGCAGTCGCCAAAGCGTTTAAAGCTGAAAAGATGAACATCGAACTTCTAGGAAATGGAGATGCCCACGCTCACTGGCACCTCTTTCCAAGACGATCAGGTGATATGAGGGGTCATGGATTGAATGGCCGTGGTCCAGTCTGGTGGGTGCCCTGGGAAGAAATGGCGGCAGAAGATTGCCAAGTGCAATCCCGTGAGTTGGAACAAATGATTAAAGCCTTATCCGATGAATTAGAGAAGCATGTGATTTAAGAGAGGAAGAAAAAAATGAAAAAAAGATACATCGTTTTATCTGGTTTGCTAGCAGTAACCCTAGCAGCATGTTCTCAAGAAAAACCTAAAAATGAAGAAAATACTCAAAAAACGGAACAAACTAGTCAACCTGAGGGTACTGTAGGGAGCAAATCTCAAGCTTCTAGTCAGAAGAAGGCAGAAGTTGTCAATAAGGGAGATCACTATAGTATACAAGGAAAATACGATGAAATCGTCGTAGCTAATAAGCACTATCCTTTGTCAAAAGACTATAATCCAGGAGAAAATCCAACAGCTAAAGCAGAGTTGGTCAAACTCATTGCAGCAATGCAAGCAGCTGGCTACCCAATCAGCGATCATTACAGTGGTTTTAGAAGTTATGAAACTCAAACCAAACTTTATCAAGACTATGTGAATCAAGATGGTAAGGAAGAGGCAGATCGCTACTCAGCCCGCCCTGGATACAGTGAACACCAAACAGGTCTTGCTTTTGATTTGATTGGGACTAATGGAGAATTAGTGACAGAGGAGAAGGCAGCTCAGTGGCTCCTAGATCATGCGGCTGACTATGGCTTTGTTGTTCGCTATCTCAAAGGCAAGGAAAAAGAGACTGGCTACATGGCGGAAGAATGGCATCTTCGCTACGTTGGAAAAGAAGCCAAAGAAATTGCTGCAAGTGGCCTTAGTTTGGAAGAATACTATGGCTTTGAAGGCGGAGATTACGTCGATTAAAAAATAAACTTTTCTCTTGCAATTCCAGATAAATAGTGTATAATAGATGAGTATGTGTAAAGCATACTTGTGGGAGGTAAAAATCTTTAATTACCGCCAAAACCACAAAGGAGGATTTAAAAATGGCTAAAAAAGTCGAAAAACTTGTAAAATTGCAAATCCCTGCTGGTAAAGCTACACCAGCTCCACCGGTTGGACCTGCTCTTGGTCAAGCTGGTATCAACATCATGGGATTCACAAAAGAGTTCAACGCTCGTACAGCTGACCAAGCTGGTATGATCATTCCAGTTGTTATCTCAGTTTACGAAGATAAATCATTTACTTTCATCACTAAAACACCACCAGCTGCTGTTCTTTTGAAAAAAGCTGCAGGTGTTGAAAAAGGATCAGGTACACCTAACAAAACTAAAGTTGCTACAGTTACTCGTGCACAAGTACAAGAAATTGCAGAAACTAAGATGCCAGATTTGAACGCAGCAAACATTGAGTCTGCAATGCGTATGATCGAAGGTACTGCTCGTTCTATGGGATTCACTGTTGTTGACTAATCAATAACA
>ENA-OWLR01000521-OWLR01000521.1-metagenome-genome-assembly--contig:-NODE-521-length-12094-cov-8.865853_pt1 | contig 12094 bp, 10 predicted proteins | sample MGYA00245352_ERZ651110 | MGnify/ENA primary metagenome ERZ651110 (study PRJEB26857, sample SAMEA4031765) | metagenome | biome: human; feature: oral; material: saliva | place: Philippines | collected 2014... | reverse complement strand
CAAAAATTATATGCTGAGTTCTTCGATGGCAAACCTATGAGCCATAAAGCTCATCACATGTTACATACCACATTTGTGAGCCGTGCAGAAGACTTAGGTCCTAATGGTGCTTGTACGCCTGCTACATGCCCAACATCTGTGCCTAATTTGAAAAAGGCAGCAGAAGCGGCTAAAGCAGCAGCGGAAGCTAATAACTAATAGGTAAAAAATAGTAACAGTAATAATTAACCGTATTTCTAACTGTTAACTGTTGTAATTAGTTGCTATATACTATAAAAGCTCGTATGTGGCTTAAGTTAAAAAGCAGATAGTTGATAATTTATCAGCTATCTGCTTTTTTATTTAGAATATTTAGGCGCCACCTGTATGATATCTAAATGTTGTTGATACTTTCACGCTAATGAATAGTATATATGCCATATACGCATAGTGGTTAGAATATAGAAATTGGTAAATTGTTTAGGAATTATGGTTAGTGTGCTATAATTAAATTATATTTATAGAAGCAATCAATACTGTTTCAGGAGGATCTTCATGGCTTTTAAATTAAAAGGAAAAGAAGAAAAATTTTTCAGTATTTTAGAAAATCATGCTGCTCTTACATATGAAAGTGCAGAGATGATGGAGCGTGTGTTTAAAGGCGAAATCTCTAAAGAAGAGGCTTTTCTTGAAATTGATACAAAGGAAAAAGCTGCCGATGAATTAGTAACCGAAACTGTAGAACGTTTGCGTAAAACATTCATTACCCCAATGGATCGCGAAGATATTCAGCTTCTAATCGACCAATTGGATACTACATTGGATAATATTAAAGAAATTATGGATAAAATGGTTATGTACCACGTTGGTAATCCAAGTGATGGTGCTATCCGTATGAGTGAAATCGTTGTAAAATGCGTTAAGCATATTAACAAATCTATTGGTTATATGGGCAGCCTTAAAAAGGACCATGTAAAGGTAGAAGGCCGTGTACACCAAGTATTGAAACTTGAGTCTGAAGCGGATAATATTTACCACGAAGAAATGGCTAAACTCTTCACTGAGTGTACAGATCCTATTGAAATTATCAAATGGAAGGAAATCCTTAGCGCCATGGAGGATGTAATCGATGGTTGCGAAGATTTGGTAGGTACATTCCGCCGGGTAGTATTGAAATATGCTTGAGTCTCATTATTTAGTATGGCTAGTAGTATTTTTAGCATTAGCCTTCGACTATATCAATGGCTTCCACGATACGGCGAACGCCATTGCCACATCTGTTTCGACCCGTGCTATTGAGCCTAAAAAGGCTATTATGATGACGGCTGCACTCAATTTCTTGGGGGCCATGGTTAGTACAGGGGTTGCAAAGACAATCGGTGGAGATATCGTAATGTCTGCATCTCTTATCAACAGTGGAATCATTTCGGCTGCTCTTATCGGTGCCATTACATGGAACTTGCTTACATGGTATTGGGGGATTCCGAGCTCCTCATCTCATGCGCTTATCGGTGGTATCATCGGTGCTGTAGGCTGGTCCGTAGGCTTTGATGCCTTAAATGAGGCAGGTATTTTAAAAATTTTCTTATCCCTTATTTTATCTCCAATTGTAGCCATGATTGGTGGCTATATTGTGATGAAAGTATTGTTGCTTATCTTTGGTAGATTCTCTCCAATTGTACTAAATGATAGATTTAGATCCATGCAAATTGTATCTGCCATCATGATGGCCTTCTCACATGGCTCTAATGATGCGCAAAAGGCGATGGGGATTATTACGTTAACTTTGCTTAGTGGTGGCTTCATTGATACATTGGATGTACCATTATGGGTTAAACTTTGTTGTGCTACGGCTATGGCTATGGGTACAGCAGTGGGTGGTTGGAAAATCATCTCCACCATGGGGACTAAGATTTTCAAACTAGAAACAATTAATGGTTTTGCTGCTGACTTAAACTCTGCTATCACTATTTTTACAGCTACATTCTTACATTTACCTGTAAGTACGACACACGTTGTAAGTGGTTCCTTGCTTGGCGTAGGTTCCTCTAAACGTCTTAAAGCTGTTAACTGGGGCGTAGCAAGATCGATGGTGTTAGCTTGGTTTGTAACAATTCCATTATCTGGTATTGTAGCGGCTATTGCTTATGAAATCGGTCACTTATTATTTGGTTAATAAATAGCTATATAAAACTAAAAAAGACTGCGAGAGCAGTCTTTTTTTAGTTCTGTTGTTTAAGAATTGGATTAATTGAGTTATACAATTTATCAATTAGATTTTACTATTTTTTTTAGTTTATTATGAACCTGTCATCAAAGAATGTTGATATACACTAGGTTTTAAATACTATATTCTATAAAAGCGATTTATCTATATTTGGCAACGTTAATGTTATAATTCAAGTTGAATATAGAGAAATGCTTATAAATATGTGGTTTTCTTAATTATGCATTTTATTAATAAATACAGTTTATTGCTTGTTTAACAGTTGTTTTAGGATTGTTTATAATGAATAACTGTTGCATACTTATGTAGCAGAGGTTATACTATCGGTAGAAGGAGTTTTTCAAGTGAAAAGTGAGGTATGTATATGGCATGGGGTGGAACTAGACGCGGTGCCGGGCGCCCACGTAATCCGATTAAACGTATTGGTAGAACCATTCGACTAAGTGATGAAGAGTTTCTTTCACTCAAACCATTGATTATGGCCATCAAGGCAAATAATGATAAACGCTATAGGCAACAATGTACTAGAAATGTATAAATAGGCATTGTCACAGCATATAAACATAATAAACTTTTAATCTATTTTACAATAACCCATTATTTAAATCTTTCAACTACAACACATCTCTACTCTCTAACAATATGCTGTGTGCAATACAAGTAGTACGAAAAAGGTCCCAATTCATTGAATTGGGACCTTTTCCGTTACATATAGTATATGTCACAGTATATTTAACTACCTAGGACAAATACTATCTAATACTATATATAATTTTATTAACTTATAGGACTAGTTAATAGAATACTTTCATAGCTGAGTAAATCGTTAGTCGATTTTTACGCCGTGAATTTCTTCAGCTAAACGTTTTAAAGCATCTACTGTACGAACGCCAGGTGTGATCTCAGATAGTTTTACACGAATGAAATGACCTTCTTTTACAGCAGTGATATCTTGAAGTTGAGGGTTAGATTTGATTTTTTCAATTTTTTGTTGGAAATCATCATCGTTGCGAATGGAGTTACCATAGTCAGCAATAATAATGTAATCAGGATTTTGAGCAATTACAGTTTCCCAAGAACCTTTAGCCCATGTTTTATCAACGCCTAAACCGCTCATTACGTTATCAGCGCCGATAAGTTTCAAGATGTTTGTAGTGTAACCTTCGAAGGCTGTGAATGGTTGGCCATCTTCAGAGTCATAAATGAATACCCGTTTACGAGGTAAGTCTTTTAATTTAGCTTGGATAGCTTCTAACGTTTTTCGTTGACCTGCAACCCATTCTTCAGCTTTAGGTTTAACGCCGAAGATTTCACCTAATTTAATCATGTCGTTGAAGTTAGTTTCTAAATCCGCTTTCGTAGACAACATGGATTCAGGAAGCCAAATATTAACCTTTTGAGCGATCATTTTATCTGCAGGAATAGCGCGTTTGCTGAAGGAGTCAGGCCAGCCTGTTGCAAAGTCTGGCTTTACGGACATGAATACTTCGTAGGACGGCCATTTGTCGGATAATACTTTTACCTTGTCATAGGCCGCTTGTAGAGGTGGATAGATTTCTTCTTCTTTGAAAGCTGTACCAGCCATCTTATCTTCAAGACCTAGTTGGAGCATCATTTCTGTAGTTGCTTGGGACATGGATACTGCATGGGTAGGAGCGGATTTTACAGCAAAGTCAGTTTTTGTACCGTCAAATGTTTCACTCCATGTTACCGCATTGCCATTATCAGCAGTATTCTTAGTTGTATCAGAACCACAACCAGCAATAGCAAAGGTTGCGCATGCCATAGCGACTAATAACAATTTTTTTGATTTTCTTAATTTTTGGAACATAGTAAGCCCTTTCTTATGAATTAATAATATAAATGATAGCGCCCTTCATCCCAAGAGGTTTTGAAAGGAACTTCAAATATAGGTTCAAGAATTTCAGGTGTTAACACCTCGGTAGGGGAACCTTCCTTTAGGATGGTTCCCTCGTTCATAACAACAACATGATCGCAATATTGAGCGGCTAAATTCAAGTCGTGTAAGACTACGATAGTTGTGCCTGTAAACGCTCGCAATTGTTTCATCAGTGCTATTTTATATTTCATATCTAGATGGTTTGTAGGCTCATCTAAGAGTAGAATTTGAGGTTTTTGAGTTAATGCTTTGGCGATGAATACCCGTTGCTTTTCGCCACCTGATAAATGATGAATTTCTTCATCTGCTAAATGAGTAATACCTACTTCATGCATATAATGCTCTGCGATTTTTACATCCTCTGAGCTATATGTGCCGAAGTGTTGTTTGTAAGGATAACGACCCATAAGAACGATATCTTTTACGAGAAAATCATCAATCATAGAATCTCTTGATTGTGTTAGAACGGCTACTAATTGAGCAAATTCGCGGCCTTTATACGATTCTAATGGCCTTTGATTCAATATGATTTTATCTTTTGATGGTAGTAGTCGGTAAAGATGGCTCAGTAATGTAGACTTACCACATCCATTTGGCCCGATGATGGCTGTAATTTTATTATTAGGAAATGTTACAGAAATATTCTTTAACACTTCTTTCTTCTCGTAGGAGAAGGACAGCTGATTAATTTGATACATAGTATCTCCTATAGATATGATATACACTAACCATTGTGTTTGTAACGATTCATAATAATCCAAATGAAGAGTGGCGCCCCTAGTAAGGATGTAAGAACACCGATTGGGATTTCTTCCGGACTATATAGGGCTCTTGATAATACATCTGACCATATCATGATGATACTACCGATTAGAGCACTAAAAAGTAATGTGTTTCTATGCTTAGGACCACCTATAATTCTAGCTAGGTGTGGAATTATGAGTCCTATAAAACCGACTACACCCACTTTTGATACTAATGTGGCAATGACAATAGAGGATATAATAACGATGCTTAGCTGTAACTGTTTAACTGATAAGCCCATTTGTGCTGCTTCATGATTACCCAGTAGTAGCACATCAAGATCTTGATTAAACATATAGATGTATAGCATAAACAAGGTTACAATGATAGCCGTTAATGGTAAATCACCCCATTGAATGCCTGCAAAGCTACCTAGGAGCCAGAACATAGCACTACGAACTTGTGCCTCGTGCTTAGCTCCGTAGATGATCATCATAGTTAAAGCCGAGAAAATCCCCGTCATGCCCATACCGATGAGGATAAGTTTTACAGGACTATTGCTTTTACCAACACAGAGCAATACCAAGATAATAGAGAGAGCTGCACCTAGGGCTGCAAAAACAGGTGTATTATAGGCCTCTAGTAGTGGAATACCGCCCATGATGATAGCAAATACGGCACCTGTACTAGCACCCGATGAAACACCTAGTACATAGGGATCTGCTAGAGCATTTCTAGTTACCGTTTGCATTAATAAACCTACAAGGGATAGGCCTATACCTGTTAGTACTGAGTAGATGAGCCTAGGCAAACGAATATCCGTAATAATTGTGTTTGTCATGGACGTGGTCGCATTTGGGTCCATCATAGCCATAAGTGCAGGAATGATTTGATCTAAAGAAATAAATGTGGATCCAAATTGCAAGGCCGTTACCAATGAAATACATAATATTACACAAAGTATTAATGCTTTTATAGAAGTTTGCATAAAATCTCCTTATTCTGTTTTAAAGGTAATATAACCTTATCTAAGTATAGAGAACTTTCTATATATATACAATATACATACGTGTATAGGTATTGATTGTAGTAAATATAATTCTATAGAAGTTCTTTATAGAATTGAGCTCAAAGTGAAATTTGAAATAGGATTTTAGTACTAATAAAAATTTAGAATTGAGGATAAATATTCGTTCGTTAGTTTTGGGTAATCTATTAATAAAATAATAGAAAAATGTTAATTTTATTTATTTTTATTACTGTATTTCTATTTTGTTATATGAAAAAATTCACAGAATGGATATAATAAAAGTATGTACGTAAGTAAATTCAGGAGGTGTTAGCTTGTTACAAGATTTACTATCTGAGGATAATGTATCTTTTCATTATCCTGCAGAAACGTGGGAAGAGGTAATTCGTCACGGTGGCCAACTCATGGTTGATGCTGGTTTTACTGATCCATCTTATACGGAGGCTATGGTTGAAGTAGTACGTGAAATGGGGCCATATATTGTATTGGCACCAGGTCTTGCGATGCCACATGCTCGTCCGGAAAATGGGGCAAAACGTGTAGGTACTGCATTGGTAACCTTAGAAAAACCATTGAATTTTGGTAGTCCTGACAATGATCCTGTGTCTGTTGCGTTGTTTTTATGTGCTCCAAACAAGGATGAACATATTCAGTTGTTGACAGATATTGCTACATTATTTGAAGATGATGAGTTTTTAGATGCGGCTGCTGATTTTGAAAGTATTGAAGATGTACAAGCATTCTTGGCCGAGCATTTAGAAGATCAAGAATACGTTTAGTAGGAGGCAAGTATGATTTCTGTATTAACTGTATGCGGTAATGGCATTGGTTCTAGCTTGATGCTAAAAATGAAAATTGAAGAAATCTGTGCTGAAAATGGTATTGATGCACAAGTTGAATCTATTGATTTTAATGCCGCACAAGGTCGTAAAGCGGACCTTATTGTAACTGTAAAAGAGTTAGCTGAACAATTTGAAGACAAGAATGTCGCTATTGTTCGCAGCTATATTAATAAAAAGAAAATCACTGAAGATATTCTTGATGCATTGAAACAAGCAGCTCAATAATGTAACAACTATATATAGGAGGTAGTGCCATGGAAATGGTATTAGAGTTCTTACGTGATGTGCTGTCTCAACCAGCACTTTTGATTGGTATTATGTCATGTATAGGTTTGATTGCCTTGAAACGCCCGTTTCATAAGGTAATGACTGGTACATTAAAACCTATTCTTGGATACTTGATGCTCGCAGCTGGTGCAGGTGTTATCGTTAACAATCTTGATCCACTAGGTAAGATGATTGAGCATGGCTTCCATATTACTGGTGTAGTACCAAACAACGAAGCTATCGTGGCTGTAGCACAAAAGGTACTTGGCGTTGAAACGATGTCTATTCTCGTAGTAGGCTTATTGATGAACTTATGTATTGCTCGTTTCACCAAGTTCAAATATGTGTTCTTAACAGGTCACCATAGCTTATTTATGGCTTGTCTTATGTCTGCCGTACTCGGTACTGCAGGTTTGTCCGGTATGGAACTCATCCTTGTAGGTGGTTTCTTGATGGGCGCTTGGTCTGCTATTTCTCCAGCAATTGGCCAAAGCTATACATCTAAGGTTACAGAAGGCGATGAAATTGCTATCGGTCACTTTGGTAGTTTAGGTTATTATTTATCCGCTTGGGTTGCCAAATATGTAGGTAAAGCAGACGATAGTACAGAAGACATTGAAATTCCAGAAAAATGGGGTTTCTTGCGTGACTCTACTTTATCTACAGCATTGACTATGATCGTATTCTACTTGATTGCAGCCTTTGCAGCTGGTTCTGAGTTTGTAGCTACTTTATCTGGTGATATGAGTCCTTACTTATACGCTGTTATGAGCGCTATGAACTTTGCTGTAGGTGTAACAATCGTATACTCTGGTGTACGTATGATCTTAGGTGATTTAATTCCTGCATTCCAAGGTATTGCAACAAAAATTATCCCTAATGCTATCCCAGCAGTAGACTGTGCCGTATTCTTTACATATGCTCCAACAGCAGTAGTATTGGGCTTCATTAGCTCCTTTATTGGAGGTATCATTGGTATGCTCATCCTTGGCGCTGTAGGTGGTGTGTTGATCATTCCTGGTCTTGTACCTCATTTCTTCTGCGGTGCAACAGCAGGTATCTATGGTAATGCTACAGGCGGTCGTCGTGGTGCAGCAGTAGGTGCATTCCTTAATGGTTTGGCTATTACTTTCTTGCCAGCATTGGCATTGCCAGTTCTTGGTCAATTAGGTTTCCAAAATACAACATTTGGTGATGCAGACTTTGCCGTAATGGGTCTTGTACTTGGTCATACATTCGAATGGATTGGTATGGCTGGTATCTATGGTATCGTAGCGATTGCAGCTCTTGTACTTATCATTCCAAACTTTATTAAAACAAAAGGTAAAGTTATTAATTATGTAGAAGAGGAGTAATGAAAACAACTGAGCAACATAGTAATGTTGTAATACGATATATATTCCTTACTATAGGGGCTATTAGCTTTGCTCTTGGTACAGCGGGTATCGTATTACCACTATTGCCAACAGTACCTTTTTATATGCTTACCTTATTTTGTTTAGCTAGAGGATCTAAACGTTTTCATAAAATGTTTTTAGAATCTAGTTTATATCAAAAGACTGTTGGTGCTTATGAACGCGATAAAGCGTTAACGTTGCGGACAAAGTTGTCCATTTTCTTATCTGTGAGTACAATAATGGCGATTGGTGCGTATTTTAGTCAAGATATGCCCATTGCACTTGGTGTTATGGCCTTTGTATGGCTTGGTCATGTTATAGCATTAGTCTTTATTGTAAAAACAAAAAAATAAAGAATTATCTCTGATAATTCTAAATATAGCCTTGTAAGTTAGACTGCGTTGGTTTAACTTGCAAGGCTTATTTTATTATAAAATCAATCATACATAGAGTAGACTGTGTAATGAATGGATTTTAATGAATAGAGCGCTATATATTACTGAAATTATCTTATGTGGATTACAAATAGTAGAAACTTATATTTTTAAAGAAAAAATGAATTATTACAAAAATTAATTTGACAATGAATATCAATAAGTATACTATGATAATTGTGTAAGTGATAATTTATATAGTATTTGTGTATATGGTGATAGTATGAATCCACATAATCATGCAATTTCACATGCAGGACTTACTATGTCGAGACATACGGTGTTTGACGGTATCGATCTATTATTTCTGGATGTGAAAGAAGAGTCGGTTCAATTTTATGCTAAATCACATACCAAGACATTTGCCATAAATCATTGTGAAGAGGGGCGCATCGAGTGTAAGTTTACATCTGGGGAATATTTATATATGGGGCCAGGAGATATGTCATTAGGATGGCATACTCATGCTGACTACCAACATAAAAATTATTTCCCTACAAAACTTTTTAAGGGAATTGTATTACTCGTAGATGTAGAAAAAGCGCAACCTGTATTGGATTCGCTTGTTACTGAGTCACGTATTAATTTAACAAGCCTAGCTGAACGATTTTGTGAGCATTCCGAGTACGGTATGATGATGGAAGAAACTGAATCGGTTAGACAGATTTTTTCTAGCTTATATAAAGTGCCTGACCAAATCAAAGGGCACTATTTTAAATTAAAGGTTATTGAGATCTTTTTGTTATTATCTGTAATTTCTACGAGCAATAATGAAAAGAGAGCAACCTATCGGAAACAGCAGGTTGATATTGTGAAAGCTGTTAACGAATATGTATCTACTCAGTTTATGAAGCGTATTACAATTGAGACATTATCTGAACAATTTGATGTACCTACGTCTACATTAAAAAGATGTTTTAAGGGCGTATATGGTACGACGATACATCAATATTTAAAAGAATGTCGTATTAATGCGGCTAAGAGGTTACTCCATGAAACGGATCAATCGATTCTAGAAATTGCTAATGCCGTAGGCTATGAGAATGGCAGTAAGTTTACTAGTGCCTTTAAAGAGGCTACTGGTGTAACTCCAAGTGCTTATCGTAAGATATAACAATTTAATATTGTCCGAAACGTATATTTTTGGTCTTTTCGGAGTAGATATGCAAGATACACTTTGCTAACATTAAAATGTAAATGATATTCAATGTCATTATATGTTGGCAGAGTGTATCTTTTTATTTGAGAGTGAGAGATACAAAACATATAATTAGTTAAAATTTGAGGAGGGCACAATGGACCGGTGGGGACATACGAAGCGCACCATAATTCTGTCTAGTGCAGTTGCCTTGTGGCTTAGCGCACCTCTTGTAGTATGGGCTGAGAATGCAACCGTTACTACAGATGTTGTTCATGTTAAAGGAACATGGGCAGAAGAAGCAGCCAAATTAGACTCACAGCAAGTGCAAATCATTACCAAGAAAGATATTGAGAAAAAGCAGGCGAAGTCCGTCGAAGATATTATTTTTACACAAACTGGCGTCTCTAGAACTGTAGATGCTATGGGCCGTGTAGGTGTATCTATTCGTGGTGCAGAAGCGCGTCACACACTTATTTTAGTAGATGGTCAACCAGTACTAGGCGATTTTGATAAGTACTCCGGTGCAGCAGATGAAGTTCAACGGTTAGGTGCAGAAAATGTTGAACGTATTGAGGTTATCCAAGGGGCAGCCAGTGCAAAATACGGTTCAGATGCTATTGGTGGTGTTGTTAACATCATCACAAAAAAAGCACAGAAGAAACCGATCTTACAATTAAACGCAGAAGGTATGCGTCGTAAGAGTGATGGTGATACATTCCCATTCCAAAACTTCTTTATTCGTGCCGACTCTGGTCAAATGGGTAAGTTAAAGGTTGGTTTGTCAGGCAGTAAACGTGATCTAATGCCTGTTTTAGCATCCGTTAAACGTCGAGATTCTGGCATGGCTTTTGATTATGCAAAACATAATTTTAAGCCAAATGTGCTTCGTTATTATGGTGATGCGGCTGATATCGGTCTTGTAGCAACCTACGAAGCTAATGATAAGAATAAATTTGAAATGCGACTTAACCGCTACACAGAAGACCTTGTACGCGATGTTAAGCACTCCGACTCTGATTTAGAGCCTCAACAACATTTCAAACGTACCGCAGACCGCAATACGGCTAATTTACAATGGTCCTCCCGAGCAGGCAAAAGCGATTGGACTGTTGAAACTAACTACTCCCGCATTAAAGAAAATGATGTAGCCCTCATTAGCTATACAGGTCGCTCCGCCTATGAAGGCTCCAATGAGTTGCGTTATATCGATAACATCGATCATCGTCAATTGGATATTCGAGCTAATGCGAATACACAGCTTAATAAAAATCATTTGCTTAGCTACGGCGTAAGTTATGCTCGTGAAGAAGGTTCTGGTAGCCGCTTAAAGAGTTCTCCTAATACAAGTACCATGTACATTGATCCTTGGGATTACGATAAGAGCTTATTAGTGGATAAACTAGACCGCCTTGTAAGACGTAAAGGCGATAATAGCATCAAGGTTTACTCTCATATCCACGATTATAAATTCATTAATTCCGGTGGTGGTATGCCGCAATGGGATATGGATTATGAATATTATGGTGCAGAAACAGATGCTCAAAAACCAGGTATAACTTATGATGACTATATAAACTATGGTTTGTCTGAAAGTAGATTAAGTGATTGGTCTAGTACATCTCCTAATAATCAACCTGTAACAGATGAGTTCAAAGCTCGTTATAAGGCTTTAGAAGACCGTTTGAAAGCAGAAAATCCTGTATTATCTGCCACACGTGCCAATATTGTAGGTGACTATTTTAAATATGGCGAGTCCAATGATCCTGAGATGCGCAAAAAGGCACCTAAGCTAAATGGTAAAGCCTTCCTAGAAGAATATCGTAGCCGTGATCAACGCTTAACAACTGGTAGCGGTACGATTCGTAAGTTAAATGCTTATGTTTCTGATACATGGCAGGTAAATAAGAACTTAACATTATCCCCAATTCTTCGCTTTGATAACAGCAGCTTATTTGGTTCTAATTTATCTGCGTCCTTAGGCATGACCTATAACGTTAAAGGTAATACTCACCGTAGATTTAAAGCCAATGTAGGGACGGGCTATACAGAACCAGGTATGGGCGAATTGTGGTACAACTGGGAAATGTATGCTTCTAACCCTGTTGGTATTGGGGTTGCAAAACTTGGTTGGTA
>ENA-OWLR01000519-OWLR01000519.1-metagenome-genome-assembly--contig:-NODE-519-length-12104-cov-8.755747_pt1 | contig 12104 bp, 7 predicted proteins | sample MGYA00245352_ERZ651110 | MGnify/ENA primary metagenome ERZ651110 (study PRJEB26857, sample SAMEA4031765) | metagenome | biome: human; feature: oral; material: saliva | place: Philippines | collected 2014 | study... | reverse complement strand
CCCACTCAACCACTGCGTCTTGCTCGACAATCCAAAAATAATTGAGAGGCTAGGATTTTTGTCCCAGCCTCGTTTTTTTCTTGGATCAATTTGAAAAGAAGCGGACCGATCTAAGAGAGGTTGGATGGATGAACACAATGAAAACTTTATGAAAATTTCACCATTTCGGTTGACAGTCTTGAAAAAAAGGAGTAGAATAACCCCTGTTTTATGAAAAGAGGCAGGGAATCCCCGGCCTCATGATCTTTTTTCAAGGAGTTTTTTATGTTTTCAACATTGAAAAAATGGTTTATTGGCCGTCCGTTGAAATCTGGTGCAGAAGGTGAAGGAGGGTTGCTTGGAAAAATGCAGGCCTTGGCCATGCTCTCTAGTGACGCGCTTTCTTCTATCGCCTACGGTCCAGAGCAAGTTATTCTGGTCTTGATGACCGTATCAGCAGGAGCCATTTGGTGGTCCATTCCGATTGGGATTGTGGTCCTGGTTCTCCTAGCCAGTTTAACGATTTCTTATCGCCAGGTCATTCATGCCTACCCTCAAGGGGGAGGGGCTTACATGGTGACTACGGAGAACTTGTCTCCCAAAGCGGGTTTGATCGCTGGTGGTAGTCTCTTAGTCGACTACATGCTGACAGTAGCAGTATCTGTGTCTTCCGGTGCAGATGCCATCACGTCAGCGATTCCATCTCTTCATCCTTATAATCTTCACATTTCCATTTTGTTGGTCTTGATTTTGATGCTGATGAACCTTCGGGGGCTACGCGAATCAGCTACATCCTTGATGATTCCGGTCTATCTGTTCATTGTCAGTACCATTGCCTTGATCGGCTATGGTGTGATCCAAATCTTGACGGGTCACTTGGCCTATAACGCAACTGCTCATGTGGGTCAAACCATTTCAGGGGTTAGTGTCATTCTCTTATTGCGGGCCTTTACGAGTGGATCGGCTTCACTAACAGGGGTTGAAGCCATCTCCAATTCGGTTCCTTTCTTTAAGAAACCAAAAGCAAAGAATGCAGCCTCTACCTTGACCATCATGGCTTTGATTTTGGGGATCATGTTTGCAGGGATTACCTTCCTCAATTACTGGGTGGGTGTCGTTCCGGCAAAAGGGGTAACAACTCTAGCCCAAATGGCCCAAGCCATCTTAGGGAATTCCCCAGTCGGACAAGCCTTCTTTTACGTCTTCCAATTATCAACAGCCTTGATCTTGGCAGTTGCGGCTAATACCGGTTTCTCAGCCTTTCCAATGTTGGCCTTTAACATGGCTAAAAATAAATACATGCCACACATGTATATGGAAAAAGGGGATCGTCTGGGCTATTCTAATGGGATTTTGACCTTGGCGATTGGTGCCATCGTTTTGCTCTTGATCTTTGATGGGCAAACAGAAAGCTTGATTCCGCTTTATACCATTGGGGTCTTCATTCCTTTTGCCCTTTCTCAAACAGGGATGGTGATCCACTGGAAACGCCAATATCAAAAAGGATTTCTTAAGTATTCGCTTGCCAATATCCTGGGGGCAGCCATCTGTTATGGGATTGTCTTGATCCTCTTATTATTCCGTTTGCGTGAGATCTGGCCCTTCTTCCCTATTATTGGTCTCTTGCTTTGGATGTTCTTGAGTATCCGTAATCACTATGATAAAGTTGCAGCCCAATTGCGCTTGGGAGGTAAGATTGAAAAGACAAGTTATGCGGGCAATACCGTGATTGTCCTTGTTGGGAATGTCACTCAGGTAAGTGTGGGAGCTATGAGTTATGCAAATAGCCTAGGAAACGATGTTATAGCTATGCATGTCTCAACGGAAGAAACCAAGGTTAAAGACGCTGAGGTAGCAGAAGAATTTAAGCGGTATTTCCCTCATATTCGCTTTGAAAATGTCATGACCAGTTACCGGGATATTATCCAGCCAACGGTTGAATTTGTCTCAAAAGTAGCTGAGGAGGCCAAGGAAAAAGGCAACACCGTTACAGTCTTAGTCCCTCAATTTATCCCTAAAAAACATTGGCAAAATATTCTCCACAACCAAATGAGTTTGAAATTGAAGTATGCACTTCGTTGGCATGAAGAAGTGGTTGTGGCAAGCTATTCTTACCATTTGTCTGAATAAACACCGTATATAGAAAAGATGTCTGCTTGAGCAGGCATCTTTTTGGATTTTCTTACACGAAAAAAACCACTCGAAAGTCTTGTAAGATACAGCCTTGATCTTGAAAAAATGTTTAAAAAATGCTAGAATAAAAAGAACATTTTAGATTTTGAAAAATTCAAAGTAAGGAAAAAAATGGCAAATTTATTAAAAACAATTATTGAAAATGATCGAGGCGAAATCAAACGCCTTGAAAAAATGGCTGACAAGGTCTTTTCTTATGAAGACCAAATGGCAGCTTTGACGGATGACGAATTAAAAGCGAAAACAGTTGAGTTTAAGCAACGCTACCAAGATGGTGAGTCTTTGGATGATCTCTTGTACGAGGCTTTTGCAGTTGTTCGTGAAGCTGCAAAACGGGTTCTTGGTTTGTTCCCATACAAGGTTCAGGTCATGGGGGGAATCGTCCTTCACCATGGTGACGTACCAGAGATGCGTACAGGGGAAGGAAAAACCCTGACAGCAACCATGCCGGTATACTTGAATGCCTTGTCTGGCAAAGGGGTGCACGTTGTCACCGTCAATGAATACTTGACAGAGCGGGATGCAACAGAGATGGGAGAACTATACTCATGGCTTGGCCTTTCAGTAGGGATCAACCTTGCAGCAAAATCTCCAGCTGAGAAAAAAGAAGCTTACCTCTGTGATATCACTTACTCAACCAACTCAGAGATCGGGTTTGACTACTTGCGTGACAACATGGTTGTGCGTGCAGAAAACATGGTTCAACGTCCATTGAACTATGCCTTGGTCGATGAGGTAGACTCCATCTTGATTGACGAAGCGCGTACGCCGTTGATCGTTTCTGGTCAAACAGCTTCTGATACGAGCCAGCTTTACCACATGGCGGATGCTTATGTGAAGACCTTAAACGAGGATGATTACATTATCGACGTCCCATCTAAAACCATCGGTTTGTCTGATTCAGGAATCGATAAAGCAGAAAGCTACTTTAATCTTGAAAACTTGTACGATATTGAAAACGTAGCTTTGACTCACTTTATCGACAACGCCCTTCGTGCCAACTACATCATGATTTTGGATATCGACTATGTGGTCAGCGAAGATCAAGAAATCTTGATCGTCGACCAATTTACTGGTCGGACCATGGAAGGACGTCGCTATTCTGATGGACTTCACCAAGCGATTGAAGCCAAAGAAGGTGTTCCAGTTCAAGAAGAAACCAAAACATCTGCGTCGATTACTTACCAAAACCTCTTCCGTATGTACAAGAAGTTGTCAGGGATGACAGGGACAGGGAAAACTGAAGAAGAAGAATTCCGTGAAATTTATAACATTCGCGTGATTCCAATTCCAACCAACCGTCCGATTGCCCGTATTGACCATCCAGACCTTCTCTACCCAAGCTTGAAATCAAAATTCAAGGCTGTTGTGGAAGATGTCAAGTCTCGTCATGAAAAAGGTCAACCAGTCCTAGTAGGTACCGTTGCCGTTGAAACCAGTGATTACCTTTCTCAATTGTTGGTTCAAGCAGGTGTCCCTCACGAAGTTTTGAATGCGAAAAACCACTACAAAGAAGCGCAAATTATCATGAACGCTGGTCAACGTGGTGCTGTTACCATTGCTACCAACATGGCCGGACGTGGTACCGACATCAAGCTTGGTGAAGGTGTTCGCGAACTCGGTGGACTTTGTGTCATCGGGACAGAACGTCACGAAAGCCGTCGGATTGATAACCAGCTTCGTGGACGTTCAGGACGTCAAGGGGATCCAGGTGAATCTCAATTCTACTTGTCTCTTGAAGATGAATTGATGCGTCGTTTCGGTTCTGAACGGATCAAAGCAGTGCTTGATCGCTTCAAGTTGAGCGAAGAAGAATCGGTGATCCGTTCAAATATGTTCACCCGTCAGGTAGAGGGTGCTCAAAAACGGGTTGAAGGAAACAACTACGATACCCGTAAACAAGTCCTTCAATACGATGACGTGATGCGTGAACAACGGGAAATTATCTACGCTGAACGCTATGATGTTATCACAGCTAACCGTGACTTGGCACCTGAAATCAAGGCCATGATCAAACGGACCATCAAACGGATTGTTGAAGGAGCCAGCCACTCAAGCAAGGAAGAACGCGTTGAAGCGATTCTGAACTTTGCCAAATACAATTTGGTTCCGGAAGATACGATTTCTGCAAGCGATATTGAAGGAAAATCTGACAAGGAAGTTATCGATTACTTGTATGCACGTGCAGAAGAAATCTATGCTAGCCAAGTAGCGAAATTGCGTGACGAAGAGTCTGTGCAAGAATTCCAAAAAGTCTTGATCCTTCGCGTGGTGGACAGCAAGTGGACGGACCATATTGATGCTTTGGATCAATTGCGAAATGCGGTTGGACTTCGTGGGTATGCGCAAAATAACCCAGTGGTAGAATACCAATCAGAAAGTTTCCGTATGTTTAACGATATGATCGGATCGATTGAATTTGATGTGACTCGTCTCATGATGAAAGCCCAAATTCACGAACAAGAACGTCCACGTACGGAACACAGTATTTCAACAACTGCGACTCGCAACATTGCAGCGCAACAACAAGATATTCCAGCAGATATTGACTTGTCACAAGTGAAACGCAACGATTTATGCCCTTGTGGTTCAGGTAAGAAATTCAAAAACTGTCACGGACGTAAATTTTAAGAGCTCCTCTGAAATAGAAAGAGGATGGGTCTAGGTAGCATAAGGAGGCCGTATGGTATTCATTACGAAGAGCAATAAGATTGATGAGCAAGAGATCACTTCGCTTTACCGCTTGGAAGGTCCAGCCTTGGAGCGCAAAGAAGCGCGTGATCGAGAATTGGAAGCTATTATCAAAGGAGAAGACCAACGGATCCTTCTTGTGATCGGGCCTTGCTCTTCTGATAATGAAGAAGCTGTGATGGACTATGCCCGTCGTTTGGCAGACTTGCAAGAGCAAGTGAAAGATCAAATTTTCATTGTGATGCGGGTCTATACGGCTAAACCTCGGACCAATGGGGATGGCTATAAAGGCTTGATGCACCAACCAGATACACATGCAGCACCAAGCTTTGTGGATGGTTTGAAAGCAGTCCGACATCTCCACTACCGTGTGATTACAGAAACTGGTTTGACAACTGCGGATGAGTTGCTTTATCCAGCAAGTCTTCCGTATGTTGAGGATTTGATTTCTTATCATGCCATTGGAGCGCGTTCAGTTGAAGACCAGGAGCACCGCTTTGTATCTAGTGGGATCTCTGCTCCGACAGGCATGAAGAATCCAACCTCTGGAAATCTTTCTGTCATGTTCAATGCGATTTATGCAGCCCAACATCCCCAAAACTTTTTGTTCAATGCCCAAGCAGTGGAAACATCAGGAAATCCTTTAGCCCATGCGATCCTTCGTGGAGGCTTGGATGCAAGTGGTAAGAATATTCCAAACTACCATTATGAAGATTTGCTAGCGGCAGCAAAACGCTATAGCGAAATGGGCTTGCAACATCCCTTCATCCTGGTGGATACCAACCATGACAATTCTGGCAAACAATTCGAAGAGCAAGTACGCATCGTGAGAGAAACCATGATGAACCGTGCTTGGAACAAGGATTTGGCAACTTTAGTTCGTGGTTTCATGATTGAATCCTATCTAGAAGATGGTCGTCAAAATGAACCAGTGGTTTATGGTCAATCCATCACAGACCCTTGCCTGGGTTGGGAAAAAACACAGGCCTTGGTCAAAGAAATTGCAACGATGAATAAGTAAAAGGCAGGGGCGGAAGGAGTGATTCTTTAGCCCCTTCTCTTTTGTCAGTAAAACGATACTGAAACGATAAATAAGGATAAAACAAGATGATCAAAGGACATGGCATCGATATCGAATCGATCGCTGCGATTGAAAAAGCCTATCAGAAGAATAGTCGATTCGCTGAAAAAGTCTTAACTGAGGCTGAGCGAGAGCGCTTTGAGGAATTGTCTGGAAAACGGAAAATGGAATATTTAACGGGCCGATGGTCCGCCAAAGAAGCCTTTTCAAAGGCAATGGGAACAGGGATTGGACCAGTTGGTTTTCAAGATTTAGAAATTTTAAATGATGCCCACGGAGCTCCCTATTTTTCCAAGTCTCCTTTTTCTGGGAAGGTATGGATTTCGATCAGTCATAAGGGAGACCTAGTGTCGACCAGTGTCATTTTGGAGGAAGAAAATGAAAGCAAGTAAACATAGACCAACTGTTGCTAGAGTCGATTTGGATGCCATTGCCTTTAATGTGCAACAAGTCAGTGACCATATTCCGAGTCAAGCCTTGAAATATGCAGTCGTCAAGGCCAACGCCTATGGTCATGGGGTCGTTGCGGTGACCAAAAAATTGGCACCTCAGGTAGATGGTTTTTGTGTTTCCAATATGGATGAAGCCCTCGAAATCCGTGAAGAAGGCTTGCAACACCCTATTTTGATTTTGGGAGTTGTGCCAAGTGAAACAGTGAATCTAGCCAAAGAGCATGACATCCGCTTAACGGTGGCTAGTCTTGCTTGGTTGGATCAATTGCTTGGACAAGAAGCAGATCTTTCAGGATTGAAGGTCCATATCAAGGTGGATTCAGGAATGGGGCGGATAGGATTCCGAACTATCGAAGATATCAAAGAGGCTGAACGCCTCCTCTTAGCAGCTGGAGCTGAAATTGAAGGAATCTTTACTCATTTTGCGACAGCAGATGAGGCAGATGATCGAAAATTCCAAGCGCAATACCAGTTTTTCAAAGAAGTATTGGCTGCCCTTGAAACCCTTCCTACCATTGTCCATGCTAGTAATTCGGCTACCTCTTTGTGGCATGCGGATACGATTTTCACGGCTGTGCGCTTGGGAGATGTCATGTATGGCTTGAATCCCAGCGGATCTGTGTTAGCCTTGCCATATGAAATTAAGCCAGCCTTGAGTTTGGTGAGCGAATTAGTTCATGTGAAACAGTTGGAAGCTGGTCAAGATATTGGCTACGGGGCAACCTATACGACAGAAGAACCCCAATGGATCGGGACGATTCCTATTGGCTATGCGGATGGTTGGATCCGGGAAATGCAAAATTTCCATGTGCTGATTAAGGGGGACTATTGTCCCATTGTTGGTCGCGTTTCGATGGACCAGATAACGGTTCGCCTTCCTGAAGAATTGCCTCTGGGGGCCAAGGTTACCCTGATTGGACGTGAGGGCGAGAAAGAAATCACGGCAACAGAGGTTGCAGATTACCGTGGTACCATTAATTATGAAGTGGTCTGTCTCTTGAGTGATCGGATTCCTCGTGACTATACAGGTGAAGAATAAGAAGAAGCAGGTGGGATTTTCCCGGATGGACCTGCTTTTTTATAAAAGAAAGGAGGAGAAATGAATCTACACCAACCCTTATCCGTACTGCCTGGAGTCGGTCCAAAATCGGCGGAAAAATTTAAAAAGTTAGGGATTGAAACCTTAGAAGATCTGCTCTTGTATTTCCCTTTTCGCTATGAAGACTTCAAAACGCGCAATGTTTTAGAGTTGGAAGATGGGGAAAAAGCCGTCATCTCTGGGGTGGTAGCAACACCAGCCAACGTCCAATATTATGGCTACAAACGAAATCGCTTACGTTTTTCGATCAAACAGGGTGACCAAGTCATTGCGGTTAATTTTTTCAACCAACCCTATCTAGCAGACAAAATCGAGGTCCAGCAGACAGTGGCGATTTTTGGAAAATGGGACAAGGCCAAGGGGAGTTTGACAGGGATGAAGCTCCTAGCTCAAGTGGAAGATGATTTGCAGCCGGTCTATCGAGTGACGCAAGGAGTCAGCCAAAACAGCCTGGTGAAATTGATCAAAATAGCGTTCGACCAGGGCTTGGACCAGCTTTTAGAAGAGAATGTGCCCCAAATCTTACGAGAGCGTTATCAACTCATGTCTCGTTCCCAAGCAGTGCAAGCTATGCATTTTCCTAAGGATCTGGCAGAGTACAAGCAAGCTCTTCGCCGGGTAAAATTTGAAGAGCTCCTCTTTTTCCAGCTGCAACTCCAAGTGTTAAAGGAAGAAAACCACGATGCCAGCCAAGGGATTTCCTTGGCCTGGGATCCAGAAAAATTAGCAGAACGAAAAAAACAGCTTCCTTTTGAGCTAACGCAAGCTCAAGAAAACAGCCTGAATGAAATCTTGACAGATATGGCCTCTCCTTATCATATGAACCGCCTCTTACAAGGGGATGTGGGAAGCGGGAAGACAGTCGTGGCCGGTCTTGCTATGTATGCAGCCTTAAGCGCTGGGAAGCAAGCAGCCTTGATGGTTCCAACGGAGATTTTGGCAGAGCAGCACAAGGAAAGCTTGCAAAATCTTTTTCCGGACTTACCAATTGCCCTTCTAACAGGAGGATTAAAGGCGGCTGAGAAACGAGAAGTCTTAGAAGAGATCGCATCAGGAACAGCTCAACTGATTGTGGGGACACATGCCTTGATTCAAGAGGGAGTTCACTACCAAGATCTAGGCTTGGTCATTATTGATGAACAGCACCGTTTTGGGGTTTCCCAGCGCCGTATCCTTCGAGAAAAAGGACAAAATCCAGACGTCCTGATGATGACGGCTACCCCTATTCCCCGGACCTTGGCTATTACAGCCTTTGGAGATATGGATGTGTCCATCATTGACCAGATGCCTGCTGGACGAAAGGAAATCATCACACGTTGGGTCAAGCATGAGCAGTTAGAAGTGGTCCTCGACTGGTTAGTCAAAGAACTTGGCAAAGGTTCTCAAGCTTATTTTATTTCTCCCTTGATTGAGGAGTCAGAGGCGCTAGATTTGAAAAACGCCCTTGCTCTCCAAGAAGAGTTAGAGGCCTTCTTTGGGCAGCGGGCACGTGTTTCTCTTCTTCATGGGAAGATGAAAAGTGAAGAAAAAGATGCCATCATGCAGGCCTTTAAAGAGCACCAAGTCGATGTTTTGGTGTCTACGACCGTTATTGAAGTCGGAGTCAACGTACCCAATGCAACCGTTATGGTCATTATGGATGCAGATCGGTTTGGTCTTAGTCAGCTTCACCAGCTACGAGGCCGGGTTGGGCGGGGAAACAAGCAATCCTATGCTATTCTAGTAGCCAACCCTAAGACAGATAGTGGCAAGCAGCGCATGAAAATCATGACAGAGACAACCAATGGGTTTGTGCTGGCGGAAGAAGATTTGAAAATGCGGGGTTCAGGTGAAATCTTTGGAACCCGTCAATCTGGGATTCCAGAATTTCAAGTAGCGGATTTGGTAGAAGATTATCCCATTCTGGAAGAAGCGCGGAAAGTTGCCAGCCAGATCGTAGCCACGCCAGATTGGCGCGAACACCCAGATTGGCATCTGCTCTCGCTTTATTTAGAAAAGAAAGAACATTTAGACTAGAGTATAAAAAGGGAGTAGAGTGGAAATTCTTTGGATTCCACTCTACTCCCTTTAAGATGGCATTTTACGGGCTTTGTATCTTATTAATTGAACACGGGCTGCGGATTGTGTCAAAAAGATGAATCCTCCTAGAATCTTTTGGATTCTTCGTCGTATTCCCTATTTTGACTGTATCCGCTACGCCCTTTGTATCTTATTTTACCCTTCGATATAGTCTTTGAGTTCTTGTCCTTTTAGGCCGGCATTGAGGGCGATGAGGAGTTTGATGCGTGCTTTGGGGGCATTTAATTCCTTGATGAAAAAGACACCTGCTTGATGGAGTTGGACGCCTCCTCCTTCATATGCGTAGACGGGTTCAGCGATTCCATTGAAGCAACGAGATACTAAAGCGATTGGAAGACCTGCATCCATGAATTCTTGGAGTTTATGTGCCGTTTCTTTAGGGATGTTTCCTGCTCCAAAGGCTTCGATAATGAGACCATCGAGCTTTGAAAGATCCAGCATGTCTAGCAGATCGGTTTTCATCCCTGCGTAGGTAGCAATGATCGGAACGAAACCATCGATTGTCTCGAGATCAAAGCGCACTCGTGGCTCAGCTGTTTTAAAGAAGAGGATTTCCTTTTTCATGACCAACCCCAGAGGGCCGTGGGTTGGTGTCTGAAAGGTACTGACATTGGTGGTGTGGGTTTTGGTGACGTACTTAGCCGCATGAATTTCATCGTTCATGACGACTAAGACCCCTTTATCGCGTGCTTTTGGATCGGCAGCTACTCGAAGGGCTGTCAGAAAATTGTAGACACCGTCGCTTCCGAGCTCGTTGGAGCTTCGCATAGCTCCTGTAATGACCATAGCAATCTCTGGTAACTCCATGGTATCCAAAAAATAAGCCGTTTCTTCCAGCGTATCTGTCCCGTGGGTAATAACGATGCCGTCGTAGTTGTGAGCTTCCTCTTTGATTTTTTGATATAGAGCTAACATGTGACGGGGTGTCATTTGAGGGCTGGGAAGGTTGAAGAAGTCCTCTGAGGTGACTGCAATCCCTTCAATTGGTGAAGTAACTTGGGTCATGGGATTGACTTCATTGGTAATCACTGCCCCAGAGTCATCTGCCGCCATCGAAATGGTCCCTCCGGTATGTAGTGCTAAAATTTTCTTAAACATGTGAAGCTCCTTGGAATATGTGATATAATTTATTTTATCATAAAAAGAAAGAAACAGTAGACATGGAAATAAAAGCAGTCTTTTTTGATATCGATGGAACCTTGGTCAATGATAGTCGAGCGGTCCTAAAATCAACAGAAAAAGCCATTCAGTCTTTAAAGGAAGAAGGGATCTATGTAGGCCTTGCGACAGGGCGGGGACCGGCCTTTGTCAAACCGTTTATGGAACGCTATGGTTTTGATTTTGCAGTGACCTATAATGGTCAGTATATTTTGACCAAGGACCGCGTGCTGTTTACTAGCCCAATCGATAAAAAGAGTCTGCACCAACTAATTGACTATGCTCGAGAACACCGTAAGGAAATTGCTCTCGGTACCAAGGATGGGGTATTTGGTTCTCGGATCATGAGTTTTGGGATGAGTCCTATTTCAACCTGGTCCAGTCGCTTTGTGCCCCGTAAAATGGCCCGTACCGTCAGTCGAGGATTTAACAAAGTGGTCAGCAAGGTCGTCCCACAAGATCAGGTCACCCTCTATGCACTAGCGCAAGAACCGATCTACCAAGTGTTGATCTTATCGAGTCCAGAAGAGACTGCAAAAATTGAAAAAGAGTTTCCAGATCTGAAATTCACACGGTCTAGTCCTTTTGCAGCAGATGTCCTCAACCCAGGGATTTCCAAGTTAGAAGGGATCCGCATCGTTGGTCAGGAATTTGGCTTTGACATCGATGAAGTGATGGCTTTTGGAGATTCTGATAATGACTTAGAGATGCTGTCAGGTGTTGGCTTGTCCATTGCGATGGGAAATGGGACGACAAGCGTCAAAGCGATTGCCAAGCATACTACGACTAGTAATGGCAAGGATGGCATTCAAAAGGCCCTGCAACACTTTGGTATTCTTTCAGAGAAAGAACTCTTTCTTTCTAAGGATGATCACTTCAATAAGGTCAAAACCTTCCATGGTGTGATGGATGGGGAAACCCAGGAGAAACCAGTTGTTTGGCAGCCTCAAGACGCCCTTTATCGAACCATGTTCAAGCAAGAGGAGTTGGTAGAATTTGTCCGAGCAGCTAGCACAAGTGAGGAAGAATTTGACCGCTCGGTCGCAGCTCTTCACGAAGCCTTGGATAAGGCTGCAGATAAGGTTCGGAGCAAGCATCCAGCTGAGATCTCCATGGTAGGGCAGGTTGATGCCTTAATTGATACCCTCTATCTGACTTATGGTAGCTTTGTACTAATGGGGGTCGATCCTGAAGAGGTCTTTGAGATTGTTCACCGGGCCAATATGGGCAAGATTTTCCCAGATGGAAAGGCGCACTTTGATCCAGTAACCCACAAAATTCTGAAGCCAGATGATTGGGAAGAAAAATACGCCCCAGAACCAGCCATCAAAAAAGAACTCGATCGCCAGCTCAAGGCCTACGAAAAACATGC
>ENA-OWLR01000514-OWLR01000514.1-metagenome-genome-assembly--contig:-NODE-514-length-12123-cov-5.732267_pt1 | contig 12123 bp, 6 predicted proteins | sample MGYA00245352_ERZ651110 | MGnify/ENA primary metagenome ERZ651110 (study PRJEB26857, sample SAMEA4031765) | metagenome | biome: human; feature: oral; material: saliva | place: Philippines | collected 2014 | study... | reverse complement strand
GTCGTGTGGACGTGGAGTCGGCGCCAGCCGCAAAAAGTCAGGAGCTCAACGATCTTCTCGCCAGGGTGTTCAGGGCCAAGGAGGGTAATGAGGTTACGCCGAGCGGTGCAGTAACGTTTTTGTCGCCGCTGGGCCAGCATGCCGAGGCAGAGTCTATCAGCAGGTACATCTCTCAGTGCGCAGAGTCCGGATGCAAGAGCTTTGCGGTGTACACCTCGGATTCGCAAAGGGTCTGGAACGCGCTTTCGCAAAAACTTGCAGCTAAGGGAATTGCTGCTCACTATAGGCGTTCGATGCGTATTCAAGACTCGCTTGCAGGACGTGCGTTTGCTAGTCTGATTGATGCGTATGTCTCGCTCAGTGAACGCGTAGAACACGAGAAAAACATTGACTATCAGGCATCTGATCACCAGATGGGGGATATGTCGTGGTGGCCGCCGCGTACTCTTACGGACTATTTGATTTCTCCGATTTCAGGCATAAGCGTTGAGCGCGCGTGGATGCTGGATAAAAGTTGGCGTGGTAACAGAACGCTGTATGCTACCAGAGTGCTTGAGACGCTTTCTAAGGCGGCTATGAGCTCGCGTTTGTGCGCAGAGACCATCAAGAGCCTTGAGCTTGGCAGAATTGGATCTGCTGCTCAGCGCATATTTGAATACCTTTCTGCAGAAATATCTGATGAGCAGTCTGAGGCTGCTCAGTCTAAAGAGTTGACGCTTCAGTCTCTTCAAAACCAAGAGTCGCTTAAGGTAATGAGTAAGATTGTTTCTTCTGCACAGGAGCTGCATGAGGCAGGATTAAAGCTCACTCCTCAGACACTCAAATCTTTTATTGAGCTTTGCAAAGACCAGACGGTCATGATGCCTGTTTCTAATGGTATTGAGTCTGATATTCAGGTGCTAATCGCTCCTGTGAACCAAGCTCATTCTTTTGAGCCACATTCTTTTGATGCCGCTATTTTCCAGGGCATGGATACGTTGAATTTTGGCGTCAAAGCATCAGACGGTGCGCTTCAAGAGTTTGTTCGCCATGCGAGTAAAATGCCTAAGGTATCAGAGTTCGCACGATATCAAAGAGATTTTTATACGGCGCTTACAACTGCTTCTACCAGCGTTGCATTTGAGAAGGTTGAGCAAAAAGATGTCTTTAATGCAGTAGCTCTCAGTGAGGTTAAAGCATGCTATCCCAAAGACTATGCAAAGAAGACAGGGGTTGTATGCGGAGAAGAAGAGGTGCTGGTAAACCTGTTGCCTCAAGCTACTGACCCAGAACGTGTTGCAGAACTCCCAACAATCGAGTCTGGTGAGATTGACCCTAAACTCAAAAACATTGTGGTACTTCCACGTCATTTGACCAGGGAGACCCTTGAGCAGGAATTACAGGGTCTTATAGAGGTCTCGCGAGAAGGGCTACCACTTCTTTCCGCTTCTCAGATTGAGACGTATCTTGAATGTCCCTACAAATGGTTCACGCAACGTCGAATCAAAATTTCTCAGGTAGACACTGAGTTTGCTCCAATGCAGATAGGTACCTTTATCCATCGTGTTTTGGAGCTAACACACGCAACACTTTTAGCTGAAGCACTTGGTTGTGATGTGGCTGAAGTTGATTCAGTGGTTGAATCTGCGCTTTTACAAGATATTCCTGGCTCTAGGATTACATCTGATAACCTAGATCATGCAAAACAAGTGTTAGATAGCTGTTTTGTCCAGGTCTGGGATGAGCAATTCAACAACATTAACCGAGCATCTTCAAATGAGCTTATTCCGCATAGCATTCAAGAAAGAAAACAGGTTGAGAATATACGAGAAGATCTCAAGGATCTTCTCGAGTTTGAAGCTTCGCACTTTATTGGCTATCAGCCCAGGTTTTTTGAGCTTCGTTTTGGTAGAGAAGAAAATGTTGTTGAGTATGCAGGAGCTCAATTTACAGGCTCGATTGACCGCGTAGATGTAAACGCTCATGGTCAGGCACTTATTATTGACTATAAACACAAGGCCACAAAAGATCTGAAGGCTTATTCAGCAAAGTTAAGTCTGGATAGTGAGCTTTCAAAAGAGATTCTGCCAAGGCATGTACAGTCTGCAATATATGCTCAGATTATGAGGAAGCAGCTCACCAAGTATAAGCTTGAGCCAGTTGCTGCAATTTATCTGGGCACCAAAGAGCAAAAAGATAAGCCTTCATTTGCTCTTGCAGGCATGGCAACGGAAGCGGCAACAGAACATATTTGGAACATACATCCGGAAGATAAAAAGCTCAGGGACCAGGCAGTTATGGTTGTGTCTCAAAACTCAGCGGAGTTTGCAGACTACTTGGACGCTTGGGAGAGTTTAATTGCTCAGAAGGTTCAAGCCATGCTTTCTGGAGATGTCCGAGCCAATCCTTGCGATAAGGATGCATGTAAGTATTGTCCAGTAAAACTGTGTGACAAGAGGAGGTAAGCTACTATGGCTGATACACGTTATACGCCCGGTCAAGAGAAGACCATCAAGACGCTTGATAAGCCTCTTTTTGTTGCAGCAGGTGCTGGTTCAGGAAAAACTTTTACGCTTACACAGAGAATTGTGTGGGCTTTAAAAGAAGGCTCGGGAGCCGACGGAAAGCCGTACCTGAGTAGTCTTGACCAGGCATTGATTATTACGTTTACCAATGCTGCAGCTACAGAAATTAAGGAGCGCGTTAGGGAAGCTCTAGAAAAAGAAGGTCTGCATAGCGCTGCGTTGCAGGTTGATGATGCATGGATTAGTACTATCCACGGTATGTGCAGCAGAATCTTAAAGATTCATGCACTAGATTTGGGTCTTGATCCTGAGTTTGAAATCATTGACGACATGACCAGAAATCAGCTGGTCAATATATCTATTGAAGAAGTACTCAGAGAGCTTTCTCAAGATGAAAGCTATGCTGAGTTTCTCTCAACCTATGCAGGGAACAGGGATGCACTGAAGTCTCGTATTGAAACGCTGATTTCATATGCTCAGTCATCTCCTGTAGGAATGGATGCTATTTCGTTTGTAGGGGATAGTTCTGACCTGGAAGTTCTGAAAGCAGAACTTGAGAGTCTCTACGGTGCGCTTGAGGAGCTAAAGGCTGCAATTGCCGAAAAGAAACCAGATGAAGCAGATCAGCTACAGAGTGTTCAATCTGAGCTCTCCAACAAATTGCAGCAACACTTGGTTCTCTCGCTCACTGATTTTGACCAGGCGTTTTGGGAGACTCTGGGAAAAGCCGTTAAGGCCGTCCGTTCCACAAAAGAAATAAAAATTGTAAAAGATGAAGCTGCGTACCAGCTTAAAGTTTGTAGCTCTTTATTTGGACTTATTCAGGACATGTCTGAGGGTCAGAGTCTAAAAGATGTTACAGAGCAGGTCTACAAGCTCTTTAAACAGAAGAAACTTGCTGTTGGCGGCCTTGATAACGATGACCTTTTGCATCTAACGGCAAAGGTATTCGAAGAGCATCCAGAGATTGCAGCTGTTTACACGGATAAATTCAAGCTTGTAATGGTTGATGAGTTCCAAGATACGGACCAGCAACAGGTGCAGATGATTAAGAGTCTCTCAGGTAAAGATGCTCAATATCTCACAACAGTTGGTGATGCGCAGCAGTCAATCTATCGATTCCGCGGTGCTGATGTTGATGTGTTCTTTAGACGTCAAGCAGAGGTTTCAGAAGATTTGCAACCCCGTCTTGTAGATAATTTCCGCAGCCACAACGAAATTTTGCGATTTGTTGCAAAGGTTTGCAGCGCTGACGGCATGATACCTAACTTTATGGATTTGTCTGCTGGGCGAGAAGAACCTGCAACTCCGTTCATTGCTCATTCGCCTCGCGTATATTTTGAAGTCACAAAATTTGAAAAGTCAGGAAATTCTAAGCCAGGCGATGACGCCACAAGAAGCCAGCTTGTTGCGTATCAACTTGCAGACAGAATCAACACGCTTATGCAGGATGAGAATATCCAAGCAAAAGATGTTGCAATTTTGATGAAATCAGTTAAAAAGGCACAGCCCTATATTGAGGCACTTCGTACCTTTGGAATTGAAAGCGTGGTTTCTGGAGCTTCAACGTTTGGTGAACAGCCTGAGGTTCAGTTGATTGGCAGTCTTTTACAGACGCTTGCAAATATGTACGATTCATACGAGGGACTGTTTCCTGTACTCTCGAGTGAGATTTTTAGCCTTGATGCGTCTGACCTGCTTCTCCTAGGTACTAATTTTGGAGAAAATGGTCAGAGGATTACCAATAGAGATATTGCAGAGTCAGTGGTAAATGGCGTATGTAATCCACCTTTTGAGATAAGTCCAAAGCTCAAAAATGCTTTAGAGGTGTTGAGTAATGCTCGTAGCTCTCTTTCAAACAAGAGAGTTTCAGACGTTATCAAAAAGGTAGCTCTTGATGCCGGATGGATTTCTCGCCTTGAAAAGATGGGAAATGAGGGACAGTCAAAGATTGCAAATATCTTTGCCGCTCTTGAACAAATTGATAGCTTGCAAAAGGAACTAAGCATTGGTGTAGCTTCAGTCGCAAAAGCGTTTACTCAATGGTGTAACACGGCTAAAGAGTCGCCAAAGGTGCTTCACTGCAGTACTCAAAATGCGGTCACCTTTATGACTATTCATGCTTCTAAGGGACTGGAATTTCCTGTTGTTGCTGTTGTAGGAGCTGTTTCTGGTCCTAAGGCAGGCGCTGGTAGTGAACCATTTTTGCATGTTAGAAAAGACGATTCGTATCAGATTGCATTCTCAAGCAGTTCTAAAAAACTTCATGAATTGTATGACGGCTGTCATGAGGTCCCTACAAGCCTTGAAGAGTGTAAGAACCTTCTTGAGTGGAGAATGTTCCTGGAAACTCAAGAGAATGAGTTTGAAGAGCAGGAGCAGAACCGCCGTCTGTATGTTGCTTTAACACGCGCTCGAGAAGCGGTCATTCTTACTTCAACCATCGATCTTACTAAAGAGGGAATTAGTCCTCGTTATACACGCAAGATTACAAACGCCTTGTTTAAAGAGCCGCCACTTTCTGCTGGTGAGCATCAGTTTGAATATGGTGGAAATCTTGCTGGTTGTATGCGTGTAGTTCAGGGCTCTGGCAAGAAGGATGAGCCTATTCAGGTTGAAGGTTTAGAGTTGGTTGAATCTTTTGGCGACAAGCCCAAACCCTCTGATGGCAACCCAAGTGAAGAGGAAAACTCTCAGGCTGTTGAAACGTTTGACCTCTATGAGAAGATAAGACTAAGTGTTACCTCAGAAACTACTTATGACCAGCGAAAAGGTTTCTTTAGTTACTCATCAGCTCACCAACAAATGGCAGAGAACTTTAAGGGAGAGAATGACCTTCAACCAGTAGCTGAGACTTCCGTTGTTTTGCCTGGTACATTAGCTGATGATGGAGTAGATCCAACCAACCTCGGTTCAGCCTTCCACGAGCTTGCTCAGATTATGGTTGAGACTCAGTCTAAGGTTGATGAACAAACTATCGAAAGACAATGCCTTAAGAATAGCGTTCCTCAGCGCGCGGTAGCACGAGTCAAACAAGCACTTGAACTGTGGAGCAACTCTGCAATTAGACAAGAAGCATTAGCTCATGATGTGGTTATTGCGGAGTCTCCCTTTACGCTGCAGGTTGATTCTGAATATGGGAACTATGTAGAAGGAGCCATCGATCTTCTCGCCTATAATAAGGGAAGCAAAGATGCGCTGGTAGTTGACTATAAAACAGGCGATAAAGGCCTTAGTGCAACTCAGATTTATGAGCATCATCAGATGCAGGCAAACTTCTATGCCTACGTCTTGATGCAACGCGGGTTCACTAAGGTTGAGTGTGCATTTGTTTGTGTTGAGGTTGAAGAAGCTGGTCAGCCACACGTTGCTCGTTACACGTTTGATGTAAACCATCAACCACGGCTTTAAGGAGGCAAGAACGTGCCTTTTGCACATGTTGTTTTAGACATACCAACTCGTGCTCTTTCTGGCACGTTTGACTACGCCATTCCAGAATCTTTGGAAGAGACTGCGGTTGTAGGAACAACAGTCTTGGTGCCGTTTTCTCACAGGCAGGTTGTTGGCTACATTGTGGGTGTCTCAGACCGTGTGTCTTTAGGTTTAGATGTTTCTCGCGTCCTTCCAATAACACAAGTCCTGGCAGATTCAGCGTTTGATGAGCAGTCTGCACAGGTAGCAGAATGGATGAGCAAAGAATATGCCTGTAGTTACGCAGATGCTTTGCATCCTTTTTTAGCGCCTGGCCAAAAGGTTAAAGTCACCAGACAAGATACAGAATCTCCCTGGCAGCTTGTTTGTGAGAAGTCCGGTCCTGTTGATGAGCGATGGGTTGAGCTGACAGAAAAGGCGGCTGACTTTACGCCTGCGGCAAATGCAAGCAAGCAGCGATCGGTGCTTGAGGCTCTGGCACAAGGCGCCATGAGGTTATCCGAGCTCTCGGCCACAATCCCAGGAGCTCGCAGTGCAGTAACTGCACTGCAGAAAAAAGACATCGTTGAGGTGCGCACACAGCGACAAATTCGTGGAAGCCAAGAGGGTCTGGGAACCACGCTTTCAAGTGGCGTAGCACCTCGTCCTCAGCAACTTACTGAGGGGCAAGAGTCTGCTCTTGCAGCAATTAAGACTGCACAAACTGCTGATCAGGGCGATGTTGTGCTTATTGATGGTGTAACAGGCTCAGGTAAAACCGAGGTGTATCTCTCTGCTATTGAGAAGACCTTAGCAGCCGGCAAGGGTGCTGTGGTGCTTGTCCCAGAGATTTCTCTTACCGCGCAAACAGTTGGCCGATTCCGTTCGCGTTTTGGCGAGCAGGTAGCCGTTCTTCACTCAAAGCTTTCGCTTGGCGAGCGCTTTGATCAGTGGGATTTAATCAGACAGGGAAGGGCCCGCGTGGTAGTAGGCGCACGATCTGCTCTGTTTGCGCCCATCCAAAACCCTGGACTGTACATCATTGACGAGGAACACGAGGCTTCATACAAGCAAGATTCGCTCCCACGCTATCACGCAAGAGAAGTAGCTGCTCAGATGGCGCGTCTCCGCGGTGCTGCGCTGGTGCTTGGTTCTGCAACACCTTCGCTTGAGAGCTTATATCGAACGGCTCAAGGAAGCTGGCGTGGCACTAACTGGACACGCGTCGCCATGACCGAGAGGCCTGGCGTGGCGGTTCTTCCGCAGGTCCAGGTAGTTGATATGGCTTCCCAGTTCAAAAACGGAGGCAGATCGGTCTTCTCGGCAGCTCTTGCTCTTGCGCTACAAGAAACAACAGAGCGTGGCGAGAAAAGCGTTCTGCTCCTTAATCGGCGTGGATTTGCAAACTTTTTGATGTGTCGCGAGTGTGGCTGTGTGCCCGAATGTCCGCATTGCTCGACGTCTCTCACGTACCATGAGCGCACGCATTCTCTGGTTTGTCACAGTTGCGGCAGACAGTGGTCTCAGCATGCGTATCCTAACCCTTCTAGCAAATGTCCAAACTGCGGCAGCCGTTATATGGGTGCATATGGCGTGGGAACACAGCGTGTAGAAGATGAGCTCAAACTTCTGCTTGGCAGCGATGCGCCAATTATTCGTATGGACGCCGATACCACGTCCAAAAAGGGCGAACATCAGCGTCTTCTTGAGCTTTTTGATGCAACGCCTGGAGCGGTGCTCATTGGTACGCAGATGATTGCAAAGGGTCTGGATTTTCCTGATGTCACCTTGGTTGGCGTTATCAATGCCGATACCATGCTTAAGTTGCCAGATTTTAGAGCAGCCGAGAGAACATTCGACTTGCTAGAGCAGGTTGCTGGTCGTGCGGGCAGGGGAGAAAAGCCAGGTAAGGTCATCATTCAGTCGTACTGGTCAACACATCCTGCTATTGCTTCTGTTGTGACCCATGACAGACGCCCGTTTCTTGATGCAGAACTTAAAGAGAGAAGAGAGGGGGCTTATCCGCCCTTCTCGCGCTTGTCTAATGTGCTTTTCTGGGGAGTTTCAGAAAAAGAAGTTCGTCGCGTAGCGGATCAGATGGCAGAGGCACTGCATACAAAGTTAGACGCGCAAACAGGATGGGAGATTTTGGGTCCTGCTGATTGTGTAAAAGCTAAGGTAAAAGATAAGTATCGCAGGCATATTTTGGTAAAGGCTCCCGTGGATGCTCAGGTGGGAGAAATTCTTTCTGAGTGTGCTGCTTCACTTGATAAAAGAGTGGGTATCAACATGACATTAGATGTTGATGCTTACGACATGATGTAAGGATAGTTATGAGTTCTGAAGCTGATGATATGGTACTTTGGCCAGACCCTCGTCTGAGCCAAGAGTGCGAAGAGATTGACGATATTAACGACGATGTTCGCAAGATGGCCGAGCATATGCTCAAGGTTATGTATGCCACCGACGGCGTTGGTCTTGCTGGACCTCAGGTTGGCTATATGAAACGCATGGTAGTCATTGATGTTGACTACCCTAATGGCCAAGAGAACCCTTTTGTGCTCATTAATCCAGAGATTAAAGTTGCAGATGGTGAGCCTCGTGTATATGAAGAGGGCTGCCTTTCGTTCCCAGGCATTACCGTTCCTGTTACACGCCCAAGCCACGTTGTCGTTCACGCATATAACCTCGATGGCGATCTTATGCGCTATGAAGCAGAAGGAGACCTTCTCGCCGTTTGTCTGCAGCATGAGATTGACCACATTAATGGCGTAACCATGCCTGACCACCTGGGACCAGGTGCTCGTATGGAGACACTGCAGGAGTACAAAGAGGCACTGGCTTCTGGCGCTCGTCCTGGTCAGACAGACTATTAGGAGTTGGCATGCGCGTAGTCTTTATGGGAACTCCAGACTTTGCTGTTCCGTCGCTCAAAAAACTTGCTCATGACCACCAGGTTGCTTTGGTTATTACAAGGCCAGATGCTGTTCGTGGTCGTGGTAAAACGCTTGAGCCGTCTCCCGTAAAAGAATGCGCACAAGAACTTGGATTGCCTGTTCTTGAGGCAAATCGCATGTCTCCAGAAGTAATTTCTGCTATGCGTGAAGCACAACCAGAAGCGCTCTGCGTGGTTGCTTTTGGCTGCATTTTGCCAGATGAGGTAATCTCTCTTGCGCCTTACGGTGCTCTGAACGTTCACGCATCACTGCTACCTCGCTGGCGAGGAGCTGCTCCAATTCAGCGCGCAATCCTTGCAGGTGATGCTGTTGCTGGCGTTTCTATCATGAAAATTGCACACGAGCTTGATGCGGGAGACTGGTGCAAGCAAGCATCGTGTGAGGTTGGCTCCAAAAATACTGAGCAGCTCACTGATGCTCTAGCACATTTGGGTGCTGACGCACTGTCTGAGGCTCTTTCTGAGCTCAAGGAAGGCTCTCTTGAGTGGCATGCACAGGATGAGCGAGAAGTAACGTTTGCTCCTAAAGTTACCAAGCAAGAAATGAAGCTTGCTCCAGAAGATTCAGCCCAGGTAAATGCGTTGAGGGTTCAAGCCTCGTCTGATACCGCTCCTGCTCGCGTGTCTGTTGGTGGTAGGTCTTTGCGTGTTCTCTCCGCTCAGGTAGCACCAAGTGAAGCCTCTGTTGCCCAAGGTCAGGTTGCTGTTCAAGATCATAGGTTGTTCCTTGGCTGTGCTGAAGGAACTCTTGAGCTTCTTGAGGTGCGTCCAGATGGCAAGCGCTCTATGGATGCTAAATCATTTGCCGCAGGACTTCAGAAGTCCCAGATGACCTGGCAGATGCTTCAATAATGGCCACCTTAACTCCTGCTCGAAGAGTGGCCTATCAGGCATTTTTTGAGTGCAGACGCAATAATCTACGTATTCGTGATTACTTACGAGAGTCAAAAGATTTCTCAGAGCTTTCTGTACAAGATAAAGCTTTTGCTACTCGTCTTGCACTGGGAGCAACGCTCACCAAAGGCAAACTTGATGAGGCTCTAAAGAATCATCTTAAGTCAGGTATTCATCTAGAGCCAAAGGTACAGGACGCTCTCCGCATTGCTGTATTTGAGGTTTTATATTTAGAGACGAGGCGCGACGCCGCCATTAGCCAAGGTGTTGAGCTGGTCAAGTCTATCTCAAAGCGTTCTTCTGGTCTTGCAAATGCTGTGCTTAGAAAAATTTCTGAAAAAGAAGCTCAGCTTACGCGTGCAAAGAATCCCAAAACACCTTCAGAGCTTTCATGGGCGTCAGGCATTCCTGAGTGGATTTGCTTGGAGATTATTGAGTCACTGGGAGAATCTGCTGCTCAAAAACTCATTCTTAATCTTAAAAACCCAGCTCCTGTGTATGTTCTACAAAGAAACGTATCAGAACAACAATTGCAGAGCAGCTCTTTAGAGTTACAGCAAACAGTTCTGTCAGATGTGTATGAGGTAAATAATCCTGCTCAACTTAACGTTGACGCATATGTAAAGAAAGTTCAGCTTGTTCCTGCAGATTTAGCTTCTCAGCTTGTGGCACTTCTCGCGGCATCTTATGTAGACCAAGATATGCTTGAGGTTGGACAAGGCAGAGGAACCAAATCCTTGTTGCTCTCTCACGCATTTGAGGCGCTTGATAAAGAGAATGCCCATATAACCGCTGTTGAACTTGTAAAGGGAAAGTCCCACGTTTCAAAAAGAAGATTGAAAACTGCTGGCCTTTCAGATCAGGTTACATCACTCACGTTTGACGCTACACAGTTTGTGTCACCAGAGGTTCCAGAAGAACTTAATCAGAGCTTTGACGTGGTGTTTATTGACGCTCCCTGTTCTGGTTTGGGCACCCTTCGCCGTCATCCAGAGATTGCGTGGAATTTGTTACCAGAAAGTCTGTATGACGGGGGAGAGCTTACCGCTTTACAAACCAAACTCTTACAAAGCTGTAGCAGCCGTGTAGAGATTGGTGGTTATTTAGTCTATGCAACGTGTTCACTCTCAAATTCAGAGAATCAGCAGGTTATTGACGATTTTCTTGCAAGTTCAGAGGGCTCTCACTTTGAGGTGCAAAGTCTTTTTGAATGCCCCGCACGTGCATGCTTAACCTCAGAAGCACAAGAGTTTCTCGATACGTGCATTACACCAGAGGGATTTTTGCAGACGGCTTTTGCATCTGCTGATTGTGATGCTCACTTTATGGCGGTCCTTAAGCGTAAATAAAAGCTCTTGCTGTGTATCACAACAAGAGCTTCATAGGTGCTGTTGATGAGCGAGCGAAGCATTTAAAACGTCTAGTGTCTTAGAGCGTTGAATTACTTTCCCTTGCTGTCGGTGTTATAAAAACCGCTGCCCTTAAAGACAATGGTTGAGGTGTTGTAAACGCGCTCAGTCTCGTGTCCGCATTTTGGGCACTGAGGAGCTTCAATCTTCAGGCTCATTGGGCGCTCAATCTCAAAGGTATTGTCGCAGTGTGTGCAATGATAGCTATAACGTGCCATGCATCCTCCATGAAAACAATTTATAAACGTGAGATACTTTACCCTACTTAGAGTAGATATTTCACGATTGCAACTAATAAGTTTGTTTACGGAGGCATTATGCAGGTGACCGGTGCAATTTTTGATTGCGATGGAACTCTTGTTGATTCAATGCGCGTTTGGCATAACGTTTTTGGCGCTGTTCTTCCTAAATATGGCAAGACTATTGATTCGGATATTTTTGACCGCGTAGAGGCTGTTTCCCTCATTGGTGGATGTCAGATTTGCGTTGATGAGCTGGATTTGCCTATTACAGCGGAAGCTTTGTATGAAGAGTTCTGCGCGTACGTAACTGATCAGTACCAACATCATGTTTCAATCATTCCCGGTGCAAAGGAGTTCTTACAGGAACTCCACGATGCAGGCATTCCTATGGCCGTTGCTTCGTCAACTCCCGTGCGAGAAGTTCGTGCAGCTCTGGCAGCTCAAGGTATTGAGCACCTCTTTAAAACAGTGGTCTCAACAGAAGATGTGGGGGGAGTGGACAAGGTTGAGCCTGATGTATACCTTGAGGCTCTTCGTCGTCTTGGCACCGATAAAGCAACTACCTGGGTCTTTGAAGACGCTCCGTTTGGGGCACAGACAGCACAAAATGCGGGCTTTCCTGTGGTAGCGCTCTACAACGACCACGACGGCCGCGACCCCGTCTTTATGCGAGAGCACTCTAACATCTTTGCCCACACCTACGGCGA
>ENA-OWLR01000503-OWLR01000503.1-metagenome-genome-assembly--contig:-NODE-503-length-12292-cov-12.867288_pt1 | contig 12292 bp, 14 predicted proteins | sample MGYA00245352_ERZ651110 | MGnify/ENA primary metagenome ERZ651110 (study PRJEB26857, sample SAMEA4031765) | metagenome | biome: human; feature: oral; material: saliva | place: Philippines | collected 2014... | reverse complement strand
CTCTGCTCCTCAATGATATCGGCTAGGATCGTAACCAACTGGCTTTCCCCAATCCGAGTAACACCAATGACCATTTAAGAGAATTAATAAGAATTGAAAAGCAAAGTAATTACGTCAAGCAGTGGCAGCAAAAAAATCCACTCTTACAGAAGAAAGATACTGTGTACCTCAAGGTAGTTAAAGAATAGATAGTTACAATTAGTCATATTTCAATATATTAAATTTATTATTAATAAGTATTTAAGTTTTTACTTTTTCCCTTCCCTATTTGGGGAAGGGTTTTAAATTTAAAAATCTATTTATTATTGAAATAACAATTACAAAAAAAACACATCAAAAATGTATAGAAATCAGAAAATCGTACTGCTGCACACCGAGGAAGAAGATAAATTGCCTGAGTCACTTGAACTGGGTGAATTAGCAGTAAATTGCTTCAAAGATAAAGAGTTTATTTGCCTGAAAAACACTGATAACCAGATAATTAAGATATCACCAAGCAAAGGTGGCGGTGAGAAAATGCCATGGAAAATAGTAGAAGGAAAAGCAAATTCAATAATAAGTGAAGGTAACACATCAAATGCAAATGGTACATTAACACATGGGCAAAGAATGAGAAATGACGGTATGAATTCTTTTGCGATGGGGGCCAACTCTATATTGTTGGAATACTTTGAAAAAAATGGAAAGTCAATTTCAATTCCTCATGAAGATACCCTGCCAAATGACAATGATTATTTCATCGGTGCATTTATAGTTGATAGTGAAGGCAATAAATTAAGTGACGTTGTATCAGTAAGTTACAACCATGACAATGAAATGGACGTCCTTCAACTTACCAATGAAATTGACACAAATATGCCACTTCATATTGAGTTAAAGAATAATGATGGTATAAATAATTTCAATTTCGGTACAAATAACAAAAATAACGGAAATGGGCTTGTAACTTTTGGCAGTTATAACTCCAATACGGGCTATAATAATTTCATAAATGGTACCTCCAATGGTGTCAACACAAATTACAATGCAGTATTTGGCAACAAAAATGAAACGACAAGCCAAAATTCATTGATAAATGGTGAAGGCAATGTTAACCATGGTATGTATAACATAGTAAGTGGGTTTAATAATAATGTAAATGGTAATTATAGTGCTGTCGTTGGTAGTGCGTTGAATACAAAAAATTCATTTGAATCTGCATTTGGTGTACTAAATGACTGTGATTCAGACAATTACGTCTTCACTGTTGGAAATGGAAATGAAACAACAAGACATAACGCATTTGCTATCACTAATAAAGGCGAGGTGTTTATTCAAGAAAAAGCAAAAGAAGAAGGAGAAGAATATCCAAATATGATATCAATTCAGTCATTAATTCAACGTATCAAAGAATTGGAAACAAAATATGATGATTTGAAAAGAAAATATGACGACATTCATTTGTAGTTTTTTTCATTATTTAGTTTCAATATATTTTTAATTTATTTTATTATGTAAGGTACTGATAATCAAGTCAGTACCTTATTTTTTATTTAAAAATTATCTTCTATTGATTATTTTTTGAATTTTGTTAATATTTATATATAAGAATAACAGAAAGGAAAAAATATGAAAAATGAAATAATATGGAAAGACATTCCCAACTACTCAGAAAGATATCAAGTGAGCAATGAAGGGAAAGTAAGAAGCAAGCCATTCATTCGCAAAGGTAAAGGCGGATGTAAATATAACGTCAAGGGCAAAGTATTAAAGGGAACAATCAACAAGTGTACTGGATATATCCAATATATGCTATATGACACAAATGGTAAGAATAAATTGCTTTGCGCACATACGCTTGTCGCTGAGGCATTTTTGGACAAACCTGCTGATAATCAAGACCTTATGGTAATACACAAGGACGGTGACAGAATGAATAATGCTTTGAGTAATTTAAGATACGCTTATAAATCAAATGAAAAGAATATACAAAATAACATTGAAATATTACCAAAGAGAAAGCCAAAGCAACCAAAGTACAGATATGTTATAAAGCAGTTATTTTTAAATGGTCTTTGTTTGGCAGTATATAGTAATTGGTTGGAACTCAACAAGTTAGGATACAAGAAGCAATCAATAATGACTGCTGCAAATGGCAAATATGGACCTGCAAAGAAAGATATATACAAGGGCTTCAAATGGGAAATAATAAGACAAAAAAACAACGTAAATGACTAATACTGAACAATTTAGCACAAACACACAAGCATATATCAAAGGAGTCGAAGAATATTTGACTGATAAATTTGGCGCAATTAAAGAAAACTGGAAAGGACTGATAGAAATGCTTGCAGTTAACTATGAAATATTCTTACAAGCAAAAAAATATATTGACGAAAATGGAATGCTGCAGCCATCAAAGTATGGCATGGTGCCTTCTCCAATGATAAAAGTAATGAATGACGCATCAATACAGGTACAGAAGTTGGTTAATTCGCTGACAATCAGTCCATTAAGTGAGAATAAGTTGAAAGATAAAATGGTAGACAGTGACGAAGAAGATGCCATTAAGACACTGCTTGGATAATTAATATTGAGAAAAATGAAGACGGAAAAAGAAAAAATAATTGAAAGAATAAAACAAGAAATAACCACTTATCCATTTGATGTTATAGATGGGAAAGTGGTTACGTGTGTTTACATCCGTCTTGCATGTCAAAGATTCATCAACTGGTTAGAATTAACAGATAGATATTTTGATGTTGAAGCAGTATTAAAGGTAATCAATTTTATTGAAAAATTACAGCACTTCAAAGGACAATTTGCAGGTCAAAAATTCAAACTTGAACCATGGCAAAAATGGATAATCGCTTCAATTTATGGCTTCAAATGGAAAAAAAATGATTTGCGTGTAATTCGTACATTCATTTTATCAATTGGAAGAAAAAATGGTAAATCATCATTGATTGCAGCAATTGCACTTTATCATTTAATTGGTGATGGTGAGGCAAGTGCGGAGGTTGTTGCCTGTGCTAATTCAAGTGCACAGGCGTCAATTCTTTTCAAAATGTGTTCAAATTATCTGAAAAAACTTGACAAGAAAGGAAAGTATTTCCAATTTTATAGAGATTCGATAAATTTTCCAATCACCGATTCATCATTGAAAATTGTTTCATCAGACGCTTCAAGATTGGACGGATTAAATGTTTCTTTTGCCGTTGAGGATGAAACTGGTGCAGCACCTTCAAGTGAGTTATGGGACGTCCTTGAAACTTCGCAAGGTTCACGTTTACAGCCACTTATATGTTCCTGCAGCACTAGAGGATTTCAACTTAATGGGTTTTATAAAGAACTTGAACAAACTGGAATTGACGTGTTAAATGATATAAAGGAAGATGATACCTTATTCACTGCAATCTATACTTTGGATGATGAAGATGATTATAAAGATGAAAAGAATTGGATAAAAGCAAATCCAAATTTGGGTATTTCAATTAATGAAGAATTTTTACAACAACAAATAAAGAAATGCGAAAATAACCCTATACAAGAAGTTTCTATCCGCACAAAACTATTCAATCAATGGGTTTCAAGTTCATCAACGTGGATTCCATTGCAAAATGTAGCCAATTTAATGGAAGTGGTTGATTTACAGCAATATAAAGGTATGTTCGCTTATGTTGCGTTTGACTTGGCTGCAGTGTCTGATTTAACAGCATTATCAATTATGATAAAATTGGATGATATATATATATTCAAGACATATTACTATCTTCCAGAATCTTGCCTTAAAGATAATGTTAATTCACAATTATATCGTGAATGGCACAAAGGTGGTTATCTTACAATTACCAGTGGTAATGTTACAGATTACAATTATGTATTTAATGATATCAAGAAGATACAGAACACATTGTTAATCAACAAGATAAGTTATGACGATTGGAATAGTCGTGACTTTGTGATTAAGTGTACGGAGGACGGAATGCCAATGGTGCCATTTTCTCAATCAATTGGAAGCATGAATCGACCTACTAAGGAATTACAGCGGTTAATTTTGTCAGAAAAAATCATAATTGACAAAAATCCTATTACATTATTTTGCTTTGAAAATTCCGTCCCAAAATGCGATTGGAATGATAATGTTAAAATTGTAAAGAATACACCAATGCAGAAGATAGATGGTGTAATTGCAATGATAATTGCACTTGGTGGCTATCTGCAAGAAGTGCATTATGATAATGAAATAGCAGTGTCAAATTTTGAATAAATCACTGTCTATCAACTATTTATATATGATATATCAATTTTAATTATGTTAACAAATGTAAAGAAATTCTTTGGCTATGAACTCAAAGAAGACAGAAATATAAGTGAGTATATACCTCCAATGGCATTGAATTATGGAGGGATATACGCCTCATTCGGGGCGATGAATTTGTCTGCAGCATATCGCAGCATTGAATTAATCAGTGATGGAATTGCAATGTTGCCAATTAACATCAAAAGATTAAATTCAAAAGGAAAAAATAACTATTTGAATAATCATTATCTCAATTTACTTTTTGATAATGATAACAAACAGATGTCTAAATATCTGTTAATAAAGCAGTTAATTCAATCAGTGTTGGTGCGTGGTAATGGCTTTGCATACATTGAGAGAGCAAAAGACGGTACACCAATTAATTTGCAATTCATTGATTCAAGTGATGTTGTGATTAATTATGACAAGTATAATGGTACGCTGAATTACACCTGCAGCCAGATATCAGCAATACCAATTCCTCCATCAAATATGATACATCTGAGAAAGAATACTTATGACGGAATTAATGGAATTAGTGTTTTAACATTCGCAAAGCGTAGTTTGGATTTGGCGTCAAATGTAGAAAATAGCGCAAGCGATTTTTACGGCAAAGGTGGCAATGTGTCAGGAATTTTGAAGGTTAACACAAATCTTAACAAAGAGCAAAGGGAGCAAATTCTTTCAACTTGGAATCAATCTTTCACAAATAGTAATACCTCAATAGCAGTGCTGCAAGGAAATATGGAATTTCAGAAGTTATCCCTGAATGCTGAAGAAACTCAGATGCTACAGACACGCCAATATAATGTATCAGATATTGCAAGATTTTTCGGAATTAACCCAGTTTTGCTTGGTCAAAAAGATTCTTCATCGTATACGACATTGGAAATGGTACAAAGTGATTTTCTTATCCACACATTGATGCCTTATATTGCAATGTTAGAGGAAGAATTTAAGTTGAAATTGAATCCAGACAAGAATATCAAAATTGAATTTGATGTTAATTATATGCTGAAAACAACCAAGCAGACGGAAGCAAGTTATTATTCAACTTTGGTATCAAATGGTATAATGACAGTTAACGAAGTACGCAAAGAGTTAGGCCTCAGTGAAATTGAAGGCGGTGATAAACTGACAATGGCATTCACGGACGTCAATCAGAATACAATTGCTGATGCTTCCAAGTCAGATGATAAAGTTAATTCAAATAATGAAGAAAAAAATTAACATAAGGATATGGAAATTGAAAAAGAAATACGAAATGTACAGTCAGAAGTGAAAAATGAAGACAGACATGTAAGTGGGTATGCAATACGCTTCAATGAAGAATCAAATTTTCTTGGATTTTATGAAATCATTCTTCCAAGTGCTATTGATGATGACACAATAAAGAGAAGTGACATATTTGCCCTGTTAAATCATGACAGTGAGAAGGTATTGGCACGCTGCAAATATGGTGTTGGCAACTTAAAATTAACCATTGATAATCAAGGTGTTAAGTATGATTTTGACGTGCTTGATAATGAACTTGGTGATACACTATTATCTTACATTAGAAGTGGTATCATTGACAGTTCATCATTCGCTTTCTCTTTACCAACTGATGATGATGAGTGTCAAAAATGGACTAAAAACACAAAGACAGGCAAAATTAAAAGATATATCAAGAAGATTGATAAACTATACGATGTGTCACCAGTATATCAGCCAGCATATAGCACGGCAACATGTAGTTGCAGAAGTTATGACAAATTTCTTGAGGAAGAAAAGCGAAAAAAAGAAGAATTGTCCAAGAAATATGATGATTTTTTGGATGAAATTAATAAATTATAATAAGAAAATAGTTATTTTTTCTTAAATCGAAATATTTATAAATATGAAAGACAAATTGAAAGACAAAATCAATGAGATAGTCAATGCAGCGAAGAATGAAGGACGTGAATTGACTGAAGATGAGCAACTGTTGGTTGATGCATTAACTTTTCAATTAAAATCACTTGCTGATGATGATAAAGATGCGGAAGTATCTGATACAGAGGAAGTTAAAGAAGAAAAGAAAGATGAAGAAACTGAAAAACCTGATACAGAAGATGATTCCAAGTCAGATGAAGATGAAGATGTAAAGGAAGTTGACGAATCTAAAGAAGAAACTGATACCCCTGATGCAGACGACACCAAGAAAGAAGATGATACGGAAGTACCTGAAAATGAGGAGGTTGAAGAAGAAGATAAAGACAAAACTAATAAAGATAATCGAAATATTAATATTAAGATGAATAAAGAATTTAAACTTATTCGTGCCATCAACCAGATGGCAAACGGCAAAGCAGTTGATGAAGTAACTGCTGCAGTATGTGCTGCAGGACAAAATGAAATGAGAAGTGCAGGCCTGACAGCAGAAGGTGCACTTGTCATCCCAAGCGAGACACGTGGAATTAACGTAACTGATAGTGTTGGTGCAACTGTAGGTGTGGATGTTGCTGACATTTTGGCACCTTTGCGTGACAACTTGGTACTTGCAAAGGCAGGTGCAAAATTCATGACTGGTTTGAAAAATGACCTTAAGTTACCTTCACTTGCAGGAGGTGAAGCAAAGTGGGAAAGTGAAGTTGGAGAAGTTACAAAAGATACTACTGCTGCGATTAATGGTGTAACTTTAACACCAAAACGTATCAGCGTTGTTCTTCCAGTATCAAAGCAGTTCCTCATCCAGTCAAGTGACTCAGCAGAGGCAATTTTGAAAGAAAATATTATGAATGCAATTGCCGAGAAACTGCAAAAGACAATTTTAAGTTCAAATGTTGCAGACCCGAAGGCACCAAAGGGTATCTTTGCTGCAACTCCAGTAAGCGCAAAGACATTTGCAAAGTTGTGCGATATGGAGGCAGCAGCCGACGCAAAGAATGTTGGTGAAAAAAGATGCTATATTGTAGGCAACAAGGCAAAGGCAGCGCTCAGACAGTTACAGAAGGGTACAGCAAACACACAAATGGTATATGATAGAGGTGAAATTGACGGAACTCCTTGTTTATCAACTACTTCTGCGCCTGAGAATGGCGTATTATATGGTGATTTCACAAATCTTTACATTGGTCAGTTTGGTGGCACTGAAATTGTCGTGGATAGTTACACACGTGCTGCATTCGGTGAAGTTGTACTGACAGTTAATGCTTACTTTGATGCTGCACTTGCACGTGACGGTGTTATTGTATCTGGTGACGTTACAAAGGCATAATTTAATATTAATTCAAATTAAATCAACAATAAAAAAGGGTGGTGACAGATTTTGCCACCATCCTTTAATTTTATAACACATTGAAAATGAATCATTTAACACTAAAATTAATTAAAGAACATCTTAATCTTGATAATGACTTCACGATGGATGATGAATATTTATCCATGTTAGGTGATGTTGTTGAAAAAGTTGTAGAACGTCATATTGATGATTCATTTGCTTATCTTGCCAATGCTAATGGTGGCAAATTGCCAGCACCATTAATTCAGGCAATGTTATTGTTGCTGGGCACATATTACTCTAATAGGGAGCATATTGCATTTAATGCCAACTATGAAGTTGGTAATTCATACACTTTCTTAATTGATTTATATCGGAACTATTCTGCAAGTCACTCTGATTCAACCAATTACACACTTATTAACTCAATTGATGAGTTGATGAAGAAGAATAAAGAACTGAATGATAAGTTGGAAATTATCAAATCTGAAAATTCTGAACACTTATCAACAATTTCAACTTCAATTCAAAGTATGAAAGAAAAAGTTGATAATAATGAAAGAGAAATTGGACAATTCCATGTTGATATGTCGTCAGTGATGTCAATGGTAAATGGGCATGAAAGTCAGTTGAGTCAATTGGATGTAGTACATGGTGAAGTTGAAGTATTAAAGTCAGATGTGAATGAATTAAAAGAAAAAACAATAGAAAGTACTGATTCTGTGGAAGTTACAGTTGATGGAATTACAACTAAATTGGATGTTAACGAAATTAATGGAGGAAAATTCTAATGCGTGCAGGGTTATTATCAGAAATAATTACAATTAAAAGACGTGTCACCAAAGTAAATGAATCTGGTCAAAAAGAGCATAAATATACAGATTTAAGGACAACACGTGCAAGGGTGATATATACCAGTGGTGCCCGTGACATTGAGAATAAAGATATAGTTTGGGAATATCAATATAAATTCGAGGTATGGGATTACGTTGATGTTACTGAGAAAGATATAATCGAATACGATTCAAAAGAATATAGAATCAAAACAATAAACCACGATAAGAAGCAACAGAAGAAGATAATAACCACAGAATTAATTACTGAATAAAATGGAAAACACTGGAATTTGTTGGTTTTCAAATGGTTATGATGTTTGGCTTGACAATATTAATCCAAGCAAACTGAAAACTGCTTTGAGAAGTGGCTTGAAAAAGACGTTACAAATTGTCAAGAAAGAAGCGCAAAATAATCTCAAAAGTGTAACATCAAATTATAATTCTGGGCGCAATCAATGGGGACTTCGACTAATTAAGGGTGTCATGGTCAAGTTATACAAGGCGCAAAAAAATGATGTCAGGGGTGTAGTCGAGATAATGGGTAAAGGCAAGTCAGCAGATTTTCGATTGAAATTCTTTGAAAATGGCACCCAGGCAAGATACACCAAGAATGGCTGGCACCGTGGTAAGATGAAATCAACACCATTTTTTAACCCAGCAGTTGAATCAACGAAGGGAGAAGTTGAAGCATCATTGGATGGTAACTATCAAGAAGCACTTGAAAATGCATATAACAAGTTTATTATCAATAGTTTAAAGAAAAGTTAAATATGAGTGGAATATCAATTGATTCAAAGATATACAAGATTCTAAAAGAAAGCACAAAGATTCAATCAATCGTTGGCGATGAAATATATCCAATAGTCAAGAATACTGACAAAATTGATGGTCCTTTCATAGTTTATCAAAAGGATAGTGTAACGCCTACAACCGTTAAAGGTCTATCCGTTGCAGATGAAGTTTCTTTTGGTTTTCTGATAGTTTACAAAAATCTTGACAAAACATTGGAAATTGCTGAAATTATCAGAAATTTATTTGAATTAAGACAAGATGATTTCTTCTATCGGTGTGACTTGACTGGCACGGCGGAATATTACACAAATGATATGTACTGCCAGGAGTTAACATTTAAAGCAATTACTACAAGATAAGAATAAAAAATAATTTACAAAATAATCTTTATAAAATTTTATAAATATGAGCAAAATAATTATGGGCGAGAACGTACAACTCTGGGTATCAGGGTCTTGTCTCGCAATGGCTACTAACTTATCAGTTGAAATGTCTGCTGATGCAGTTGATATTAGTTCAAAGGACCACGGCCGTTGGTCAGCATCAAGATTGGGCAAGATATCATGGACTGCAAGTTCAGATGACCTTTTCACTTTGGATGATTACAACAAGTTGGTTGATTGTATGGTGAAGAACTTACCGATTGACCTTGTGTTTGCTACTGTTGCAAATGGTGCTGCAATTAAGGCACCAGATGAAGATGGTCTTGTTGTACCTACAGCAGGTTGGAAAGCAAACAATAACATGTATGGTGGCAAGGCGGTTATCACATCATTGAGTTTGAGCGCTAATAACGGTGCAGTTGCTACTTATACCGTGAAGTTCAATGGTGTTGGACCACTTACAAAGGGTAATGGAACACCAACTGCTTAATTACCAATTAGTTACGAAATTTAAGAGAAAAGGTTGAAAAATCTTTTCTCTTTTTTTATTTTTCATACTATTTATATATAGTATAAATAAGATTAAAAAAAAGATTAACACAATGAAGATTAAAATTAAAGATTTGGAAATTACTCTCAAAAACTCATTTAGAAGTTTGATAATTTACGAGGCAATGACAAAAAAAACATTTAAACCAGAAACAATCACTGATGTAATTGTTTATTTCTTCTCAGTAATTAGTGCATCTGCTAATCCTCAGCAGGTAGATTGGGACGACTTCATGAATTGGCTTGACGAAAATCCAAATGCAATTGCTGAATTTCAAAATTGGCTGACTTCAACTATGACATTCAATGGTCAGTTTGGTGGTGACGCAAAAAAAAAGGTGAAGATGTAATTGAATATACGTATACTGACTTGATGATAAAATTATGTGTGGAATACGGCTGTGTATCAGTGGGTTATTACCTTGATACGATGCAGCCGTATGAACTTTATCCGATATTGTCCAATTTACACCTAAAGGTAAAAGGAGATTGGGAAAGAACAAGAAATATCATGTACGCTGTATGTCAGTCACAATCAACCAAGCATCTAAAGGTGACTGATATAATGTCATTGCCATGGGATGATGTTGAAAATCAGACAATTAGAAATATAAAGAAAGTAGAATTAACAAAAGAATATATTGAGAGAATGAAAAATGAAGCAATTAAACATAAGGAAGAATACATCAATTCAGGTTTAATTGAAAAATAATTACAAAGAAAAACACAAATAGACAATGGCAAATGGTAGATATGTGGCGGAATTAAGTGTTGAAACTGGCAAATTAGAAAGTGGTGTCAATAAAGCAAAAGCAGCGCTTGATGATTTGCAGAAAAAAGGTGACATGAAGAAATTACAGTCCAGTATCAAGGATGCAACTGGACTTTTGGATAATTTTACTTCCAAAATTGGCATATCTACCAGTGCCCTTTCTCAGTTAGCAACACCACTTGGTGCAATTGGTCTTATCGGTGGCGCCATTGCTGGTATTGGTGTGGCAAGCGTCAAGGCAGCAGCAGATTTGGAAACGTTGGACACTAATCTTGGTACCCTACTGGGTAGTATGGATAAAGGTGTTGCACTTCGCAAAGAGTTGCAACAATATGGACAGTCAACACCTTATGACACTGAAGGTCTGGCAAATGCTGCCAAGACCATGCTTGGTTATGGCGTTGCGAGTGAACGAATTATGCCAGTAATGCGACAGTTGGGTGATATTGCTATGGGCAATAAGGACCACTTGAATGCACTTGCATTGGCGTATGGACAGATGACTGCATCTGGAAAGGTAATGAAGCAGGACTTGAATCAGATGGCAAACGCTGGTTTTGGCGTCAATCAAATTGCTGCCTCAATGGGCGTTAGTGTCGGAAAATTTTTCAATTTGCTTTCAGATGGTAAGGTAAAGATTGAAGATGTTAACAAAGCGTTAAATGATGCGACATCTGCAGGAGGTTTATTTTATCACTCTGCAATTAATTCTTCAAGCACATTTGAAGGCGTAATGTCCAATTTGGGGGAGGCAGCAAAAAATACACTTGCCAATATTGGTACGTCATTGCTTCCAATGGTAAAGGAGGCAGCACAAGGTCTTGTTCAAGTTTTTGAATTTCTTTCAACTGCAGTTCAGGCACTAACATCACCATCAGAGAATTTAAATAATTCATTTGGTTCATTTGGTAATACAATTTCTTTGGCAAAAGATGCCCTTTCAACTTTATTTGATGCACTTGGAAATCTGTATGATGCTGTAGTTCAGGTATTTACAGAAATGTTTGCTGGTTCAGGCATTTTCCAATCATTCGGAGAAATGGTATTGACTGTTGCAAAATATGTAGTTGAATTTGTCAGCACAATAATTAACTTCACTGCAAATTTGATACGTGCAGCAGCAAGTACAGAAGAATTCAAAAATCATTTGAAAATATTTAAAGGAATCATTGATATTCTTACTTCAACTTGGAATATACTGGTAAAGGCATTCAAATTAGGTGTACATTATATAAGTGGTGTTAGTGGCTCTTTAAATGGTTTGAAAAATTACTTTACAGCATTGACAGGCCCTATTAATTGGGTAATTAGCAGATTCAAAATGTTAATTGACGTTCTTAAAGTGTCTATGTCCTTGATTAACAAGGTGCTAGACAAAAAGATGAAAGATGAAGGAATTGGAGAAAAGAAAAAGACACCAAAAAAAGAAGACAAAAA
>ENA-OWLR01000489-OWLR01000489.1-metagenome-genome-assembly--contig:-NODE-489-length-12471-cov-6.438789_pt1 | contig 12471 bp, 10 predicted proteins | sample MGYA00245352_ERZ651110 | MGnify/ENA primary metagenome ERZ651110 (study PRJEB26857, sample SAMEA4031765) | metagenome | biome: human; feature: oral; material: saliva | place: Philippines | collected 2014... | reverse complement strand
AAAAATTATCCCCGCCTATACCAAAATGCGCAGTCGCGTATATCGCGTATTTGCGCGTTACCAGAATTTGTGAAAACGGTTAGAACTAGCTTTTCCTGGTTTACGCGCTAAGCGGTATTTTGTTAAATTTTAGCAGCGGTAACTATTTGCACGCGGGATACTCAAAATTTTAGATTAGCTGGGCACGCTAATTACAGCGGTAGTGATAAATTTTGACGTTGGCGCTTCAAATTGCAGCGGTAGCGGTTTGTTCGCAGCAGCTAGAATTTTTAATCGGAGTGAAACGCTTATTACAGCGGTAGTGATAAAGTTTGACGTTGGCGTTTTGAATTGCAGCGGTAACAACGGATATAATGTTATGTTAGTTATTTGCTTATTTCTTTGCACTACGTTAAAGTTGCTTAAAAATATTTATGACTCAATGACCTACGTAGCTTTTTAGTGGCAAGTGTAAATTGGCAGGTCGCCTCACGCCGCACTCTAAGTCCTCAAAACTCATTCAATTTTTCGATTTCCTCAAATAGTTCCACGAAAATAAAAGTCAAGAGTTTTTAATCGGTACGCAAAATTGTTTAAAAAGCCAGGCAGGCTCCGCGCCGTTAGGTCGGCACTATGAAATTAGGAAATGGCTTGGGGGCGTCGGGTGCGTATTTTTTGAAAGTTTTTTTTGTGGCGGGGCAAGTTGAGCGGTCGGTCTGTTCTGAGGAGTGAGCAAGTTGCTCCGCTCTGGTGTGACAGAGTTGGTTAACGATTGTTAACAACGCTCTCGGTTGAGTGAGCAAGTTGGCGTGTTCTGAGGAGTGTGCACAAGTTGCAATCTTTAATGTTTGCTACAAGTGGCGGATTTGTTCAGTTTGACAAGTTGCGTGAGAACGTATGAATGGTTGCCCATATGTCATTGAGCGAACGATGCAATCTCTTTCCCTTCTTCGGGAGGGTGGTTTGAGGAACGACGCGGCGGGAGCCGCGTTGTGACGAACCCGACCGTATGCGTGCGCGATAGACGTGTGTCAATTATTGACTATGGTTATCGCTGACGTGTGTCGGGAATTGAGTTTTCATCTTTAATGTTTGCAACGAATAGCGGATTTGTTCGCTTTAACAAGTTGTGATATGTGTTAGCGTAGGCTAACTTTTACAAGTGGTATGCTTACCCGAATTGACGCAACGTTTACCCGATAGCGATTGCGCGATGCGGTCTTGTTGAAAATCAACAACTTGTTATCGCGCGTGACTATCGGGTGATAAGTTTTTATCTTTAATCTTTGCAACGAGTGGCGGATTTGTTCAGTTTAACAAGTTGCAACGACAACATATGAGCGATTGCTCATATGTCAATAGTGTGTCGCTATGAATTAGTTTTGGCAAGTTGCATATTTAGTTAAACTTTTGATGTATTAAATTCAGAACAACCGAGTGGACATTTGTCCACTCTTGTTTGCGTGACGATGTGTTAACTATAGCTAACTTTGTTAACATAATGGAAACAATTGGTGGCGGCAAGTTGCTGAGACAACATATGAATAGTTGTTCATATGTCATGAACACAAGCGCGTGAGCGCTCAGCGTGACGAGTGCCCGACCCTAACGAGTTTGCGATAGGCGTGGGTCAATGATTGACAACTCGTATCGCAAACGTGTGTCGGAAAAAAAACGCTGTCAATTGTTCGAAAATTGTGCAAATTTTGCATGCGTACAATTTTGTAATCTTTAATCTTTGCAACGATTGGCGGATTTGTTCGATTGAATATTCGGTTCGCTTCGCTCACACGGCGCGCGTTTGTCGCTGGCGCTCCAAACCAATTCGCGCCTTAGTCAAGGGAAGCACGGAGTGTGTTTGTTGGACGCGATGGCAAGTATGTGTCCAACTATGGTGTTTGTTGGACACGGAATTAACAAATGTTTGTAGTGATATGCGCCAGGAATGTATGAATGTTTGCTCACTGAGCGTGATAACATATGAGCGATTGCTCATATGCCGTGATGAGTAATCACAAGTTAACCGTGGCTAACTTGTGTCAAGAGTAATTCAATGTGAACTAATTTTGCCGATAACGGCAAAATTCATACGTGTATGTACAATGTATGTACACTGTATACCACGGCAGTTGGCGTGATTTTACCACGGCAGTTGGCGTGTTTTCGATACGTGTTCTGTTCGCTTCGCTCACACGGCACACGCTTCGCTTATGGGCGCTTACGCGCCCAAGCGCTCAGCCAACCGTGCCTTGTCATGGGAAGGGCGTGTCGTTTGCGCCGTAAATAGTTAAACTTTTGATGTAACGTATATGGGTCAAGCGATTGCTCGATGTGCGCTGAGATAAGTTAACCACGGCTAACTTATGCGATAAAAAAACGCCGATGTGGGCGCGATGATGTTATGACTCATCAATGAGTTTGCGTAACTCGCGCTTTGTTTTGCGGCGGTTATACTTTGTATCGCCTATCACGCCGTGTCCTGTTTGATAGGGATTGAATTTAGGCATTTTGCGAAGGGTGTTTTCCGTAGCGGATAGGTGGTACACGCTGAGTGACTTCTTTTTTGGCATGATGTTCTCGATTCGTGTCAGCGGGTTAGTGTTAGCGGGAAAGTGTTAGCGGGGAAATGTTGGTGGTTCGAGCGTTCGTGGGCAATAGTTAAATTTTTGATATAACTATTGTAGGGCGAGCGATTTATCGAACGTTTGTTCGAGAACGTTGGTTCGTGGAAGTGTTCTGTTCGCTTCGCTCGCACGGCACACGCGATAAAGCTAGGTCAATAATTGACAAAGTTTATCGCGAACGTGTTAGTGTGGAAGTGTTCTGTTCGCTTCGCTCACACGGCACACGCTTCGCTTATGGGCGCTTACGCGCCCAAGCGCTCAGCCAACCGTGCCTTGTCATGCGAAGCAAGCGTCTAATCCAGGATTCGCGCTTATGATGTGTGTGGTGGAGGTTGTAGTAGGTCATGGTGGAGAGCCTTTCTGATGATTGAATAGATGCTAACGTAAACAAGAATTGCTACAAATACTGGTGTGTTGTAGTATGTGGCAACCATAAGACAAAGCAAATTCGATACCATGAGCGCAATTGATTGCTCGTACTTCGTGTAGTTGTGGTCGTAATAATCCTCAATCGTTCGCGGACTTAGGAACCACGCGATACTTGCGCCTAGTGGTATGGAGAGCAGATACAACAGATTCATATCAATCACGGTAATGTATGCTGCGATTGCAAGCATGAGTACAAGCTCCATGATTGGAACGATTATGAGGTGTAGTGGATAGTGTTTAGGGGTGGGCATTGGTGGGTTTCTTTCTATGTTAGTTACGAGTATCATTAAATATTTAGTAGCGGTGATATTAACAAATAAATGATGTTTGATACGCCCGTAATAAACAATGGCAAAATCAGTAAACCTACATCGCTTCCGATTAAAATTTCAATCGTGCTGCCGATAGTATGTAACACTGATGCACCATCGTCATCAGAATATACTTCTTGCATTGCGCGTGCAAGTATGAGAAGCGTAGCTGCTGAAAGATACGCTATCAAGAGAATGATTGGCTGCATTGTGTTTTGAATCATGATGGTAGCTTCTTTCTATTCATAACTATAAGAACGGGAGGTTGTGCGTCCGTTTGATAATTCTTCTAAATCGCGTAAAATCATCATTACTTTATTATAAATAATGCCCTCTTCGTCGTACTCATTGTCTGGTAAACGGTTGATTTGAATGTCCAGCGTTGTGCTAACGGCAATTTCGATTTCAATATCAAGTTTGTTGTCTTTACTGTCAAAATTATAAAGACTAATCCATTCGTCACTAAGAGTTGGTTCGTTAATACGTACGTTGCGATTCTCAGAGTCAACTTTGCTAATCGTTTCTAGCAGCACGTTCTTCACGTGTGCGAGTTCCTCTTGATATGCTGGAAGTCCGTCTGCTTCGGTTTCATCACCCTCGCCATATGGGATAGACTTGAGTCCGAAATCCTTTGAGGTGTACTTACGTCGATTGTCTACATATACAAATGTGAAATTGACTTCAACTGTTTTTACTGTTGACATGATTGTTTCCTTTCGGTAAGTTTACTTTTCTGTTGCACCACAGTTAGGATTAAGTGGAAACCACAATTTACAATACTTGACAGCCGCTTCGCGTCTAATAGTTTCTGCATATTCGTGGTCACGAACCATACTATCATGAAGCATCTTTTTACCATGCTCAGATAAATAATCTGTTACATTGATGTGGGGATAATATGATTTGAAATCTGATTTATTTTCGTTAGTCATTGCGATTTCCTTTTGTGGTTTGTGATAGTTAGGATAAGGCTCTTACTACATCTAACAGTCGGTAGCCAATATCTTGAGAGATAATTAGTGTGCCAATTGCAAGCATACATAGAACGACGAGAAAAACTACTCTCGCCCTCTTTTCTTCTTTAGTTTCTTCTCTTGGTGGAGATTCTCTAAAGTATCTTGGTCGCTCTGGTTCAGAGGTGTTGCGGTGTCCTAGACAGTAACCTAGTAAAAATTCGAGCATTGTTGTCCTTCGTTATTTTGATTTTAGGACGTGATAAGCCTTCACGCCGCCAGCCATCAAACCAAGAAGCGCAATGCCGCAAAGTGTAAGTGCAGCCATAAACGGGGCGATTATAAGCGCACCAATCATTTCGTATTCGTGCGCGGCTGCGTTCCCGAAGCATTGCAAAATGGTGAAGTGATAGAAATTTGGGAAGATAATATTCAGTGTAATGAGAGACAATACCCATGCGGATAAAATGTATAGACATTCTGTAATGTTTTCATAGTCACGTTTTGCATTAGACAATTTCTTACCATCTTGCTCATCGTTATTCATTGTCTCAATAGCTTCTTGATATTTAATCTTTACGTCCTTGTTGAACAGATATTTTCCATAGAGAGCAATGATGACAACGTGAAGCGTGAAAATTGCATACTCATTGTAGGCGTCAACAATGAATTTACCCGCCGCATTAAATAAGTCGTAAAGTGCATAAATAGCTACGGTTACGGCAGTCTTAATTGCTTCTGGCAGCCACGGAACCATATTGCTAATTGGATTTAGTAACATGAAAATGACTGCAACCGCAAATAGAATTACGTTGAAAATTGGTGGGTAGCGTTTAGACATTTGGTAATTCCAATCTACTCATAAAGTCTTAATTATTGAATATTCAAGTATTTGCGACAATTTGCAAACACAAGCTGCTGAATACGATTTAGGTCGACGGTGCCTTTTTTCTTTTTGAAGTGACCCCAAAATTCTTCTTCCATGAGGTCGTTTAGGCAAAGATTGAGAAACATGCCGATTGACTTTTTGTCATTTACCCATTCGTCCATGTCCAGTGTATTCATAATCTTTGCTTGACATTTGCTCATGAATGAATCTGTGCAGAAGGTGTTTACAAAATTTTCTTCATTTTGTCCAGCGAGAATTGGTTTCTTTGGCATGGACTTTTGCTGGAGATATTCATCGCGTACAATTTTTGCGATTTGAATATGACCATACTCGTCTCTGAATTTGTAATTCTTGATAACGATACCCTCACCTTTTGAATTTGGCTTGAGGTTGTAATCAGTTTTGTCAAGGAGCGACTGAACTTCCTCACGAGACGGATTATGAAATGTTCCAATTACAGGAATAATTTTGTCATAATCCCCAAATTCGCTCTTGTAGGTATCGTATGGAATGTACTCATCCGTTGCTGTGTCAAATACGTCAAAGATGAAAAATCCATGATTGAGATACTCTTTGATATGACCAGGGAATCGTTCACCATCTGCGCCAAGCCATTCGCCATATACGATGTGGTCGGGGTGTGATTCAAGATACTGAATAATCTGAGGAAACTCTTTCTCTCCATTAAGTGTAAGAGTTTTGCAGAAATTAGCGTTGTCTTTGTTCATGTTAATCTCACGAGTGCGTGAGCCAGCATGGACAGTTCCATCTTTCATGAATAGGCATGCGTTTGTGCCGTCCAACTTTGGCATGACAACTACATCTCCGCAGAGGATGCCTTGAACCTCGTCTTTATCGATACGTAATACGTGTGTGTATGACTTATATTGAGCCATGTTAGTTCCTTTCTTCTTTGTACAAATAAAGTGTAGCACGATTTCTCATGCTACACAATATTTACACAAAGTTTTATTGTGTTTTAGCGACGCATTTTGCGTGCGGTTGCAATAGTTGTCAGACCAAAGAGAATCATACCGCCAAGCATTGCAATAGACGTTGCGTTGTCGCCCGTGTTAGGTAGAACAGCTACCTTCTTGGTGTGAGTAGATTTCTTCTGCTCGGACTGTTTAGGTGAGTCCTCAGATGGCTTCTGTGGTTTCTCGGATGGCTCGGAAGGAGTCTCTGGTGTATTTGGATTCACAGGAGTCTCTGGCTGGTTTGGTTGTGGCTGAGGAGTATTTGGGTTCTCGGGAGTCACAGGAGTTGTTGGATTCTCTGGTTGTGGGTTGATTGGATTCTCTGGCTGAGGATTGTCTGGCACAACTGGAGTATCTGGGTTGTTTGGTGTAGGCGGATTCTCTGGCTCTGGGTTTGGAGTCGGAGTTGGCTCGGGAGTTGGTTGAGGTTCTGGCTCTGGTGTAGGCTGTGGCTGTGGGTTCACAGGCTCGTCTGGATTGACTGGTGTCACAGGGTTATCTGGGTTAGGATTGTGATTGTCGCCATTATCGCCAGGGTTCTCAGTATTACCATTGTCGGTGTTGCCAGGAGTCTCTGGCGTTGCGGGGTCAGATGGATTCTCAGTACCGTTACCACGACCGCCAGAGTTAGCAGCTACATAAGACCATGCACTTGAGCGGGTACGCTCGGTTGAAGTAAGTGTGATTGAGTTATCAATGTGGTCTGAGAAAGTAGTCTCATACTCAATCCAGTACATGTTGTTTTCGTCAAATGGAAGTGCCGACAAGTCCCATGTAAAGGAGTGACCGTCCTCAGCAATTACTGGCTTAGTGGTTGTGTCGGTAATCTTTACCCAACCTGGGGTTGGAAGTACATTGCCCTTGCTATCCATCATAACGTGATAAATGCGGAATGAGCCAGGGACATAGGTTGAGGAGTTCTCAATAGTGTCGGCAAGATTGACATTATGAAGCGTAGTACCAGCGTTGTTGAGACGTACCTTCCAAAGAACGGTGTTGTGGTCTGTCTTAACTCCCCACTTAGCGATGTTCTCGTCAGTAAGCTCACCATCGGTAAACGCACTGATATGGAGGTCGCTAGAGAAGTGAGTGTTGATGTCAATTACGCTGAGTGTCTGGTCGCCTTGTGGTGTACCAGCCTTCATGTGTGCAGCAAGCCAAAGGGTGCCGTGAATGTCTGACTTGTTTTCTACCCAGTCATTGAACGTAATGCGAACACGACCTGGGTTTCCCGCTGTGACATTTGCGGTTCCCATCTCAGCGCCATCGGGTGCATAAATTGGGAATGACGTTCCCTCTGTTGACGGGAATTTTAGCTGTGTTGGTAGTTCCAGTTCAAGATAGTCGCCGTTATGTACGTCAGCGTCCGTTTGAGTTACCTTCCAACCAACCTTAATGTAGAAGTCTGAGTTAGTGTTAACTCGTGTGATGGCTTCCTTGTTGAGGTTGGTCAGGCTAAACTCCGTAATGGTTGTCGCCACGGGCGATGCTGCAGCAAGTGCTGGAACAGCTAGTCCAACCATTGCTACGAGAGTTAGCAAAAACAGTTTTACTTTTCCCAGCATTTGTTACATCCTTTCTTTTTGATGGACTTTGTGTTTCCATACTAGCAAATAACTTTGTGTATTTGTTTTGGTTCACAAAATCTACATACAGTATAGCGGAAAATCCCCAGTTAAACAACTAGGGATTTTATTAGCTCGATATTACTTTTGTTTCTTGCGAATACCCAATGCTACAAGAATTGTTCCGATTGTTCCCAGAACACTCGATACTGTAGCAGTATCTCCTGTGTTAGGGAGTACAGATTTCTTAGTATTCTCTTGACGATTGGTTACCTCAGTAGTCTGAGTTTGTTTGGTATTGCTTTCTTGTGTTTGAACGCCGTCTTGAACTGGAGCTGGAGTCTCGCGGTTTGAGTCCTCAGTAGGAGTTGCAGGTTGAGAAGGCTCTGGCGTAGGCTCTGGTTCGGGAGTTGGAGTTGGATTTGGAGTTGGCTCCGTGTCATCCGCTTCAAAGATTGGTGTGATTGCGTTGAACCAAGTGTCGGCGCGTGAATAGCTGGTTGCACCGTCAGCCATGATGCGAGTATGTGTTAACTCAGCAAGCGAGAGTACCGCATTTCCGTCAGTTGTGAAATCAACTGGTACGTCTTGGTTGTACTTATCGGTGCGGAAAGCCTTAATGTGATAGCCTTCTTTTGTTGGCAGAGACGATTTAGGAATAATAAAACCGTTACCCATTTCTTCGGCAGAAGGCGTGAACACGGCAGCAGGGTCATTAGATGCGTACTCGCCGTTACCCTTGTTGATTTGCAATTTGAAGTTGTCGTAAGCTGCCCATGACTTCATCCATGTTGCTGCAATTCCGCCATAAATGTTTACATTACCGTCAACGTCTTGAGAGTTTTGGTTGAACGTATCTCCAACATTGATATGTGTCACACCGTTCTCATCAATGGTATAAGGGAGTGAGTCCGAGTAGTCATCTTCCCATGAGTTAGTCTCGTAGTTACCAGCTGCATTATCAATCTTAGTATAGCCAGTCATTGCCATGCCGCCATGGTTAGGATTGAAGTTAGCTTTGAATGTGGCTTCGTTCGTATCTTTGTTATATGTGAGAACGGGTACGGTGAAATCGTTTGTTGCTTCATCTTTAGAGCCATTGCCAGAAACGACAATGTGAACGGTGGTTGTACCGCCATTGTCATTTGTGTAATGTACATCACCATTAGCGTCTGGCGTTAAAACGTCGCCAGTATTTGTTGCCGAGATAGTTGTCGGCGTTGCCGTGTCAGTTGTCTCGGCAATAGCTGGCGTGGCGGCTGCAAAGGTAGCAAGTATGCCAAGAGCAAGACCAGCGGTTACTGCCGTGGGTGCTTTGCGTTTGAGCATGCGCTCTCCTTTCTATAAGATAAAAGGCTCCCACCGTGCGTGGGTGAGAGCCTTAGAGGTTGGTACATTAAGCGTGATTACTGGTTCTTACGCTTACGAGAAAGTCCAAGAGAAGCGAGGATTGCTCCGATACCTGCAATGATGCCTGTTGCTGAAGCTGCGTCGCCTGTGTTTGGAAGTGCGTTTCTGTGAACGCGCTTACGTACCCAGCGTCCCTGTGGAGCGTTGTCAGATTGAGTCTGAGTAGTTGTTCCACCGTTACCAGTGTTAACGTATTCTGGAGCGCCTTGGGTGTGGTGAATTGGAATGCCCAAGTAGTTATCGCCATCGGTACCAGGAGTTACTGGATTATCTGGTGTTACAGTACCAGTTCCGCCGCCAGGCTCACCAGGAGTGATGTTACCGTTATGACCACCAGGAGTATCTGGGTTAACTGGGTTAACAGGATTATCTGGTGTTGGTGGGGTAACAGGATTGTCTGGTGTTACCTCGTTTTTCTGCCAGACAGCATAGACGTCATAGACGACAATGACCTTTGATGGGTCTTTAGGGTCGGTCATCTCGCTACGCTTGCCGATGCTCTTGAGGTTAACCATGTTGTTGTTAACGATGACGTTTACCTCGGTGTCAAGACCATTTCGTGACCAGCCCTTGAAGGTGTAGCCCTCGCGAGTAAAGGTTGGACGAACTGGAAGGTCAGTGGCAGATGGGTCGCCAGAGATTGCGTACACAGTTTCACCATGCTCGCCCTTACCACCATTAGCGTGGAAGTGGAGCTGAATGTGAGAGACATTCTGAGGATAGTTCTGTGTTGGGTCATAGTCTGGTGGAGTAGCTGTTACATAGTCAGCGACAAAGACTTTATCCTTAATGGAGTCAGCGTCATAGTGACCACCTGGCAGCAGAATGATGGTGCCGTCGGTGGAAATCCAACGCTTAACCATAGTGCCGTCAGCGAGAGAATACTCGCGGTTAGGTGCTACAACGTCAGCGTGCTCACCTGTGTTGGTAACGCTCGTCTCGCCCTTGTTCAGCTTGCCAGAGTAGAACATAATAGTGTTTTTACCTGCGACTGGCTCAAGAGTTGGTGGAACGCCGTCAGTTGGGACGTGCTCGCCAGTGCCAGGAGTAGGTGGTGTAACTGGGGTGTCTGGTGTTGCGACCTTGTAGACCGCATAGACCTTGTAGACATGAATTACACTACCGTCAGTATCGTTCTCAACGGTGAAGCCAACGCTAGAGAAGTCTACATGGTCGTTACCAAGAACGAATGTAGTGGACGCGCCTGGGTCTTTTGCCCAACCAACGAAGGTGTAGCCAGCCTTCTCAGCCTTTGGAGCTGCAACATTAGTTGCTCCAGTTGGGTCGGCATCGGAAATGGTTGAGGTTGTGTCGGTGGAGCCAGTAATGGTGCCGCCGTTAGCATCAAAGATGTAAGTGTTCTTGTGCTGGGTAGCAGGAGTGTTCTGTTTCCAGATAGCATAGACGCGACGGGTGTGAATATCGGTAGTACCGTCAACGGACTCGTCAGCAGTGATACCAGAGAAGTTTGCGGAGTTTACACCGAGAGACTCTGCTTCGGTTGAAGTGTTAGAAGCTCCCCAACCGACGAAGGTGTAGCCGTCACGAACCATTGCTGGTGCAGAAATTGCAGCTACATCGCTATCGTTGCCGCGAACAACGGTAAAATGAATTACGTTTGCGTCATCTGCAACGTGTCCGCCATTGCCCATAAAGACATAGCGATACTCGTCGGTGCGTGCCTGGGAGTTATCTTTCCAGATAGCATAGAGGGTATAAACCTCGTCAGTCTTGGTTGGAAGCGCGCCGTCAGTAGTGTGACCTGGAATGTGCTCTGCGTCACGAGTGCCCATTGCTTCGGTCAGAGTTTTGGCTGCTGCAATGGTTGCGCTCTTATCATTGGAGAAACCAGCGAGAGTGTAGCCATCGCGAGTGACCTTGGTCGCAGCCTTTACATTTGGCATGTCGGCTACAAGGAAGTCATGACGCTCGTTCATTACGTCAACACCACCCTCGAAATGACCGCCGTTAGCATTGATGACAAGTCGATACTGAACATCTTTACCGTTATCCTGTGGCTGCCAGACAGCATGGAAGGTTAGACCGTTAAGCTCGTCAATAGAGCGAGTCTCACCAGGAGCCATTGAATCGCTACCGTCTGCGGTTACCCACTTAACGACGGTATGACCGTCTGGGTCGGTTAGACCAGATGGAGCCGTGACCTTCGTACCCTCGTCACCAACAAACTTAGTACCATTGAGCGAAACGTCACTTACGAATTGTGTAGCAAATTTATCTGCTGGTACGTTCTCACGAGCGCCTGGAATGTTGCCTTGAGTGAAGGTAATATTCGTAGATGTTGGAGCAGCAGTTGGTGTAGTTGTTGGATTTGTGGTAGTGGTACCTGCTGGAGTTGCAGCCTGCTTCCAAATAGCGTAAACGGTGTGATATACATGACCGTCGTGGCCGCGCTCAAGTGTCATTGGCTTCTCGTCAGCGATAGCTGGCAAAAAGTTAACATTAGTTACACCAAGGTTAGACGTTGCAGTAGAGCTTGAACTCTTACCCCAACCAACAAAGTCATACCCGTCGCGAACAACAGTTGGTGCTGGTACGTTATCATCGGTCATACCAGCGGTTGCTGGCACCTCAACGATTGTGTCAGTACCGTTAGCCGCGTGACCACCATTAGCGTCAAAACGATAGACTGGCTGTTCAGTCGCGCCAGTAATGTTAATGTTGAGCTTATATACGGCATATAGTGTGCGAGTGTGGGTTACATTACCATTTGCGTCAGTAGTGCTCGTCTCATATGCGTTACTTGCGTCAACAGTATAAACACCCTTAGTACCTCTAGCATCAGAGTTTTGAATGTCTGCCCAGCCAACGAATGTCATTCCTGGCTTAGATGGTGTAGCTGGTGCATTTACAGAAGCACTATAAGAATCTAGAGTAACAGTCTTAGTAGTTGAACCATCATCGAAGGTTGCTGGAACGTCATCGTTCATTGGCACACGGCTGTTGCCTTCAGTAAATTCAGGCTTACCTGTTTGAGTTTGACCTTGTTTACCTGTTGATGTTGTTGGTTCAGCAGTTGGTGTAACTGGAGTTACAGTTGGTGTGTATGTTGCAGTAACTGGAGTACCGTTCTTATCAACACGTTTCACGGTTACACCTGTACCTGTTCCTGTGAATGATTTTTCTGGTACGAAGGTTACTGTTCCGTCTGGAGCAACTGTGTAAGTTCCTTCGCCTGGAATGGTCTTCGTAGTTGTTCCATCTTCAAAGGTTGCTGGAACATCATCATCCATTGGGATTGCAGGGTTACCAGGTGTGAAGCTTGGTGTACCTGTTTGAGTTTTACCTTGGATATCTGTAGATGTTGCAGGGTCAG
>ENA-OWLR01000487-OWLR01000487.1-metagenome-genome-assembly--contig:-NODE-487-length-12476-cov-6.430320_pt1 | contig 12476 bp, 9 predicted proteins | sample MGYA00245352_ERZ651110 | MGnify/ENA primary metagenome ERZ651110 (study PRJEB26857, sample SAMEA4031765) | metagenome | biome: human; feature: oral; material: saliva | place: Philippines | collected 2014 | study... | reverse complement strand
GGAGGCCTTGAGAATCTCATCTATTGGGTACTCTGCTACATACAATTTTTCCGTTTCTTATTTTGAATAATTGATGAAATTACAGAGCAAAATCGTAATTCAATTGTAAGCCCTTGCAAAACAATAATATTTCACATATAATACAATTGTGATACAACAATCTATTTTAAGGAGGTCTAACGATGTTTAAATATTATAAAAAATTATTTTTTGCATTAGTTGCTCTATTCTCAGTCTTCATACTGGCTTCTTGTTCTCAAGATCAAAGCGCCTCTCAAACAGAAGCCCCAAAAGTAGAAACCATTGATGGTGAATGGGAATTAGTCAATGCTGTCGATGCGTTATCGGACTCCATCGGAGCTTATCCCCTTAACGCACTCAACTTTGCACGCTTGCTTGACTCTGTCAAAGACTTCAAAATGGACTTGAAGATTGAAAACAATACGGCAACGATTAAATACGATTATAATATTGATAACTTTAGTAAAGCTTTCTATAAGTTTTCACAATCCGCTAAAGGAAAGACTGAAGAAGAGTTCAAAAAAGCCCTATATGACTCTCACGAAAAATTTGCAGGTGACTTTAAGAAATACAAAGTCAGCATGAATAAAGATACAGGCGTATTTAGCTATGAAGCGACAGGTTCTATTGATCAAGATGCGAAAACCATGACTTTTGAAGAAGGAATTTCAGTAACAAACTCATTCTTCTTCCCACTCAGTGAAAACAACTTGTCGCCAAACACCTATCATTACGAACTAAAAGATGACATGCTTTATATTACGATTGAAGGGAAATCGAAAAGAGATAACCTTCCCGTTCACTATGAACTACACTTCAAACGTAAAGGAAGCACTACTCAAAAAGACCCTGTTCCAATTGAAGGAAAGTGGCAAGCTATCGACTTCAGACCAACTCTTGAACGTAGCTTAGCCTATAAAGATTTCGACTATGATGATTCGGCTTTCAAGCATCTCTATCCTGAGGCATGGAAAGATTTGAAACCAACGTTGAACATTACGGGTACATCTGTTGAATTCGACTATACTGTATCTCTAGCAGATGGTTTTGGAAGATTCTACGATTACTTAAAACAACTAGATGCATCTAAATTGACGGAAACAAAAGATGAATTTATTAAAAATCAATTTACTAAATTATCATCAACTCTACAAGCTGGCGCTAAAGACTCCCAAAATATAACTTATGAATTTGATAAAGATAATTACAAAATTCATTCTGTATTGAAAAATGGTAAATTAGATACAACAAACCAAACGATTGTCTTCCCAGAAGCGATCAATATTGTGGATCTTGTAATCATGTCCATTGGTCCTGCCAATGAGGAAACGACGTATAAATACTCTATTGATGGAGATATTTTAACGTTAACGATTGAGCAAAGCGATGCAAAGAATAATGTAAATACCATTATTTCAGCAAAATTCAAAAAAGTATCTGATAAAACGAGCAATTAGTCTCCCACCTCCGCACAGTTGAGTAGGGCTGTAAAAGCTGATGAAATCAGCCTAGTAGAGCCCACTCAACCACTGCGTCTTGCTCGACAATCCAAAGACAATTGAGAGGCTAGGACTTTTGTCCCAGCCTCTTGGTTTTTTGCTTATAAGGGAACTCCGAATACCTCTAGGAACTTGAGTTCAGAAGGATGGAGTCTCCGCCATTCTCCCAATTGAAGAGTGGAATCTAGCGTTAGAGGACCCATCGAGATCCGCTCTAAATCCACCACTTCCTTGCCACAGGCAGCGACCATGCGCTTGACCTGATGGAATTTTCCTTCAGCAATTTCAATTTCGACATAGGAACTGGCGCTGGCCTCATCCACCTCTAAGATCTGCAATCTCGCAGGCAAAGTCGTGAAATCTTTGAGGGCAATGCCTGCTTCAAAACGGGCCACATCTGCCTCATCCATGATCCCAGCCACCTGGGCACGGTAGACCTTCGACACATGCTTCTTCGGCGACAGCATGGCATGGGCGAGCTTACCATTATTGGTCAAAAGGAGCAAGCCATGGGTATCGATATCTAGGCGCCCGACAGGAAAGACTTCCTTGTGACGGGCTGTCTCATCCAATAGATCCAAGACAGTTTGGTGATGATCATCCTCAGTCGCTGAGATGACTCCAGCTGGTTTATGAAGCAGATAGTACACAAAGGTTTCATGGACCGGATTTTCCCCCATAAAGGTCACCTGATCCTTGTCTGGATCAATCTGTAGCTTCCCTGCTGTCTCTTTTTTTCCATTCACTGCGATTTTATTTTGCTTGAGAAGCTGCTTGACCTCGGTCCTACTCCCCACGCCACAATCCACTAAAAATTTATCTAGCCGCATGATGTCTTCCCGCTCTTTCGCACAATCCAAAGGCTAAAAAAGGAAATCAGGATCATGAGGATACCAGAAAATCCAAAAATAAAGGCAGGAGTTGAGGAGACAGTTCCTAAGAGGCTGAGAACAAAGGTCGTTGCGATCGAACCTGTACTACATCCCAAAACCGCAATGGACGTTGCCTGGCTCAAGACCCCTGCTGGCATCTGATCAGATAAGACATTATAAACAGTTGTGAGAGCCACACTATAGGCAAAACCTGCAAGGATGGTCACAATGGCGAGCATCCAGAGATTGGTAGAAACCCCGATCAACATTTGGGTCAAGCCATAGGCCACTCCCGAAACTACCAACAAGCGATCGCGGAAGAGCTGGGTTAATGGGGAGAAGGCTAATCCTGCAAGGATTCCGACAAATTGCATAGCTGCTAAAATAAGCCCTGCAGTTTGGGCAGTGCCATGACCAACTTGCTCCACTACACTTGGAATCCGGATGGTTATCATGACATTAGACAAGACGATTGACGCCGCGACGACTGCTAGGCCAAGCGCTGTCCGCCATTGACTAGCTGTCATTTGATCATTCCGATGTTTCTCCTCTGCATCCACTGTTTTCGAACCATAAGGGACAAATAAGAGATACAAGAGCAAGATAGGAATACTGATTCCATAGACGAGAAAGGCAGCCTGCCAGCCAAAGCGGATCAAAAGGCTAACCCCAAAGGTCAGAACTGCTGTCCCGACAACTTCTGCAGAGCCACGAATGCCAAGTGTTTGGACACGTTCTTTTCCTTTATAGCGCTCACTGATAATGGCAATGGCAGAAACATTGAGTAAGCCAACCGCCATCCCGAAAATAATCCGAGACAAAAAGACAACCGGATAAGCTGGACTGATTAAGGGAATAAAGCCACATAGAGCGTAAGCGACTAGGCCTATCACAATCATCTGACGCTCTGAAAATAGTCGCCCAATCCATTTATTGAAAATGAGTGAAACCATGATCCCTGCAGAAGGAAGCGAGACCAAGAGCTCAATCATGCTGTGAGGAATTCCCTTGTAATAGGCAAACATGGCCGACTGCGCACTCGAAATCGAAAACGAGGTCGTCAAAATAAATGAAAGCGCGAGAATACTCACTTTCTCCATGATTCTTTTCATTATTTTTTCCTTTAAACTATTCTTTTTTTCACACTCCTCCTATAATAACACGAGCTAGTGACAGGACGCAATAGATTGAATTAAAAAAACGAAATGATTTCTCCATCATTTCGTTCGTGCTAGTAATTGTGAGGCGAAGACTCCTGTTAGGAGCATCAAAGCACCAATCAAGATAAAGAGCAGATGATTGGAAGGAGCTAGTGGCGTCACCAACTGGATGAAGAAAGAAGAGACGGCTGATCCAAGATTGCAGCCGATCAAGACCAGCGAGGTCGCAAGATTCAGGAGATTAGTCGGAATTTTTTCAGATAAGTGATAGAAGATACTGGTTACTCCCGTACTGTAGGTAAATCCTGCCAAGAGGGTTCCTAGAACCAGGCTCCACAGCTGTCCAGACAAGCCAATCAAGGCTAACGCTAGACCGAAACCAAAGCACATGATCATGAGCAAGTTCTTTTTGAAAACATGTGTCAAACTAGCAAATCCTACTCCTGCTACAATCCCTGTCAATTGCATCAGACTCAAGACGGTTCCAGCTGTTGTCGCCGTTCCCATACGAGCGTCAACAATGATATCCGGCACGCGCAGGCTAATGATGGAATTGAAACAAATGATGATACCAGCAATCACGGCTAGCATCAGACTAAAACGCCATTGAGGGGAGCGAAGGCGTGCGGAACCTTTCTTTTTCTCCTTCAAGCTAGCCTGTTTTTTCCCCTTAGGATAGGGGACAAAAAGGATATAGAAGAGTAAAATCAAGTAACCACCTCCATATACGGCAAAGATCGCTGGCCAGCCTAGGGGTAAGAGTTGTCCAACAATAAAAGTCAAGATGGCAGAGCCCACCACTTCAGCAGACCCCCGATAGCCCAGCATCCGAGTCTTGTCATTGCCTGAGTACCGTTCACTGATAATCGAAATAGCCTTAGCATTGATCATTCCTGTCCCCAAACCAAAGAGAATACGACTCAGAAAGATGAGAGGATAGTCCTGCACGACCAAAGGCACAAGGCCGCTAGTTGAAAAGAGCAAAAGCCCTGCGACAATCATCTGGCGCTCACTCATCCACCGCTCGATCAGGCTATTTAAAAAGAGCATGGCCACAACCGCAAAGGCCGGCAGGGAAACCAAGAGTTCCACCTGGCTTGCTGAATATCCGAATTGGCTAAAATAGGCCTTCATAGCTGGCAAACCGGCTGTAATTGAAAAAGATGAGATCAGCATGAGCGACAAGCTCAAGAGACTGATTCTTTCCATTGTTTTTTTCATTTTTTATTTCCTACACTTTACTGGTAACATTTGACTTTACTAATTTATTTAGAAAAGATTCAAACTGGTATTTTCAATAGAATCCTAGTATAATCAATTTAGAAAGAGAAAAACAGGACATTTGTCCTATTTTAGGAGGTTGAGATGAAAAAAATTTCCCCATCTACGAAACTCATGAAGATCATCACTGATTACCAATTGGATCAGATCTTTCCAGGTGACTGTCTTAGTCAGCTGGGCCTCGTTCTCTATCAGGCTGGAGAGTATATCTGCCGCCAGGGTTCTGACCAAGATGTCATTCCTTATTTTCTCAAAGGCCGGCTCAAGATCGTCCACAGTCTTGAAAATGGTAGCGACACCATCCTTGAAATCCAAGAAAAACCTGGACTGTTAGGAGAGATTGAGCTCCTGCTCGATCGGGTCTGTATCACATCGGTCATTGCAGACCAAGACTCACTAGTCGTCCAGCTCTCTGCTCGGCATTTCAAGGACCGCCTACTGCTGGACCCGACCTTTTTGCGTTCTACGGCCAAGACCTTGGCTGAGAAATTGCACCAGATCAACTATTTGGCTCCTGCTAACTTTCATTATTCGGTCAAGGAGCGCCTCGCTACACATTTTTTGGAACATGGTGATGAAAACGGGATCCTCAAGCCCAAGATGAATCAACTGGCCCTGCATTTTGGGATCAGCTACCGCCACCTTAGCCGTGTCATCAAGCAGATGATTGACGAGGGGTTGATCCAAAGAGAAGGGCGAATCTATACGATTTTAGACCGAAAAAGAATGAATGATTTGTCCATCAAACATTCGGAAACCGCCGACAGATAACTTTAATTTTAGGCTCTTTTGTGTTATCATGGAGGTTAGAAAGAAAGTGAGAGTAAGACAATGAAAGCAATTGAAAAAGTTACAAGAGCATCCCATTTGATTGATATGGATGACATTATCCGCGAAGGAAATCCAACACTTCGAGCTGTTGCGGAAGATGTGACCTTCCCTTTGTCTGATCAGGAAATTATCCTGGGTGAAAAAATGATGCAATTCTTGCACCATTCTCAAGACCCTGTTATGGCTGAAAAACTTGGCCTCCGTGGAGGAGTGGGGCTCGCTGCCCCTCAGCTGGATATCTCTAAACGAATCATCGCTGTTTTGGTTCCCAATCCAGAAGATGCCGATGGCAACCCACCAAAAGAAGCCTATAGTCTTCAAGAAGTCATGTACAATCCAAAGGTTGTCGCCCATTCTGTGCAAGATGCAGCTCTTGGCGACGGGGAAGGCTGTCTCTCAGTAGACCGCAACGTCCCAGGATATGTGGTTCGCCATGCCCGCGTGACTGTTGAGTATTTCACAAAAGATGGGGAAAAGAAACGCATCAAACTCAAAGGCTACAACTCCATCGTCGTTCAACATGAAATCGACCACACCAACGGCATCATGTTCTATGACCGCATCAACCCAAACAACCCATTTGAAATCAAAGAAGGACTTTTGATTTTAGAATAGCGTAAATGACAAAAAAGTAAGGTAGTAGTGATGATTCACTACTACCTTACTTTTTTTACGAGACTGCGTCTACCGATTTCTGTCTCTTAGCACAGTGGTTGATTAGAACTACTCCTACCTGCGGTACTCGTACTTCCTAATCAACTGTGCGGGGGCAAAACTACGAAATCAAACTCTTCGAGTTACTGATTTCTGTTTTGCTCCCTATATTGCCCAATCTCCGTTACGGAAGACTGGGACGCGAGTGCCGTCTTCTCGGATGCCGTCGATATCCATTTGGCTTGAGCCGATCATGAAGTCGACGTGGACGTCTGAGCGGTTGAGGCCGGCTGCTTCGAGTTCTTCTTCTGTGAACTCTGCACCACCTTCTACGCTGGTTGCATAGGCTGCCCCGATGGCCAAGTGGTTAGAGGCATTTTCATCAAAGAGAGTGTTAAAGAAGGTAATGCCTGATTGGGAAATTGGGCTTGGATCTGGTACGAGGGCACATTCACCCAAGGCACGCGCTCCCTTGTTTTTGAAGACCAAATCTTTCATGACTTGATCGCCTTTTTCTGCTGTGATATCTACGATTTCTCCATTTTCAAAGGTCACTTTGATGCCTTCGATAATATTTCCATTGTAGCTAAGAGGTTTTGTAGACGTTACATAACCTTCTGCGCGACGGAAGTCAGGAGCTGTGAAGACCTCTTCTGTCGGCATGTTTGGCAAGAAGCTTTCGCCTTGGGCATTGATGGCTCCGGCAGATTCCCAGACGTGGTTTTTCGGCAAGCCAAGAGTCAAATCTGTTCCAGGCGCTGTGTAATGAAGGGCTGAGAATTGTTCCTTATTCAGTGTATCTGCCTTGCTCTTGAGAATAGCTGCATGCTTTTCCCAAGCCTTGACTGGATCTTCCTCGTAAACTCGGCAAGTCTTGAAGATTTGATCCCACAGAAGATCCACTGCTTCTTCATCGCTCGTCGCATTTGGGAAGACCTTTTTCGCCCATTCTAAACCTGCTGCTGCTGCCACTGTCCAGCTGACCTTGTTGGATTGAGTAGCGATGCGCATTGGTTTCATGGCTATGCCCAAGGCCTTGGCAGAGGCAGAAAGCTTCTCTGCATCAACACCATTTAAGGCACCTGGATCAGAAGAACGGACACCAAGACGACTGGCTTTGTGTTCCAAGAGGTAGTTCATCTCTGCAATCTTGTAGTCAGGCACGTTGTCCAAGCGATCCATCGGTGCATGGAGGAATTTTTCCCGGGTAGTGAAGTCATCTGCCCATTGGATGATCACTTCGTGCGCACCCAAGGCATAGGCTTCCTTCACAATCAAGTGGGCCAATTCTCTTTGTTCCACATCAATGTTCAAGACCAAGGTATGGCCAGGTTGCACGTTGATGCCATTTGCTACCAACAATTTTGCGTATTTTTCAAGGTTTTCTTTAAAATTTGGTAAAACCATTTTTTTCTCCTTCATAAGTGAATGATCTCTTCCTAGTATACCATAAGTCCATGTAGAATTCTTTTAGAACGTAAACAACCTTTTTTAATATAAGATAGGTTAAGTGATTCTGAAAAGAAATAAAAATGAGTTCTTTTTAGAACGAATCAAGAAATACCGAAACTTTCCGCTGTGAGAAAAGTGCCTGAAACTTAATAGTTTCAGGCACTCGGAATTATTGAGACCTTAGGCTCAATAATTAGTCATGGAACTTCGTAGAAGTTCGCTGACGTCCGTACTCACCTAAGGAAAGTTTCTAAGAAGACTTTGTCTTCAACTGAAAGGATTCCGCTCCTGCAGAATCCTAATTCTTCTTTCTCGATCAAGGAAGAACATAGCCTTGATCATCCACGGTATGGGGTTGTTCAGAATTACTATTCTCTCTCAAAGCTTCCAAATCTTGATCCAAAATGGAATTGTAGTCTGTACTTCCTTCACGGGTTACCCGAGTTGATACTTGGCGCAAGAGTTTTTCATTGAGATTGCGAACCCAGCGACCATTACTATGGTCATTGGCACGCATATAATTCCCTTTCACAATCTCTCCATAAAGAGCTTCATTGACTTGGTAGCCTTGCTTACGCAATCCTAACAGACCGATCTCCACGATCTCATCTGGGCTGTAGTCTTCAAAATCAAATGTAGTCGGGATCCGGCTTTGCAGACCTGAATTGACCTGCAAGAAGTCGTGCATCTCTTTCGTATAACCGGCAAAGATTATAACGATATCGCGACGGTGGTCCTCCATAAATTTGAGGACTTCATCCAAGGCTTCTTTCCCAAAATCATCATTTGAACCGGTAAAGAGCGTATAGGCCTCATCGATAAAGAGGACTCCACCCAGTGCACTCTCCAAAACTTCACGCGTCTTCAAGGCTGTTTGACCTTGGTAGCCTCCAACCAGATTGCTCCGCGATACTTCGATGAATTTCTTCTGATTGATCACCCCTTTTTGGAAAAGGATATTACCTAAAATGCGGGCCACTGTTGTCTTTCCTGTACCGGGATTTCCAAGAAATAGGGAGTGCAAGGTCGTATCTTCAACGATGCCACCTTGTTCAGCCCGTTTTTGGTTGAACTCAGCCATGGCTACGAATTGTTCGACTTGCTCTTTCACCTTGGCAATTCCAACCAAACGGTTAAGGGCGGCCATTCCATCTTCTTCCTTGTCGGCTCCTGCCTGGTACTTGCCTTGGTTCAGGACGGCATCGATATCGCTGTTCAAAATAGTCTCAATATCGTCAGAACCTTGGGCCACTACCCGATCTGCCATGGTCTTGGTCAATTGTTCATCCAGGTTACGGATCCAGCGACCATTGCTCTTATCGAGCGAGCCATCATAGGCCCGTTTGACATGACGCGCATAGTAGTCTCGGTCTTCGAGCTTATAGTCTCCTTTGCTTAAAATCATTTCCCCTAGTTGGACAATCTCATCTCCTGTGAAATCTTCAAAGATGAAATTATTTGGCACCCGAGAACGAAGGCCTGGATTGGTCTTTAAGAACTCCTCCATTTCCTTGGTATAGCCGGCAAAGATAATCATGATGTCGTCACGATTGTCCTCCATAAATTTGAGGATGGTATTGATCGCCTCGATCCCAAAGTCCGCACCGCTGTCCTTTTTATCCAAGCTATAGGCTTCATCAATAAAGAGGATGCCTCCTCGCGCTTTTTCAAGCAGGGCTTGGGTCTGTTCAGCTGTTCCTCCAATATTCGAAGAGATCAGATCGGACTCCGTTGCTTCCACGAAACGGAATTCTTCCCCTGAGAGGACACCTGCATCAAAGAGCACTTGTCCCAATAGACGGGCCACAGTGGTTTTCCCTGTACCAGGATTTCCCATAAAGGCAGCATGAAGGGTTTGTTTTTCAGGAGCCTTGCCACTGGCGATTCGTTTCTTGTTAAATTCCACCATGTTGATCATTTTCTTGATCTCATGTTTGACTTTCTCAAGACCGATCAGACTATTGAGCTCTTGAAGAGCATCGTGTTTCTTTTCTGGCTCAGACCCACTTGTAGGGATTGGAGCCACTGTTGCATCCGATACTGGTCCCGTAGAAGCTACTTGCACATTGCCCTTAGCCACTTCTCTACCGACAAGATAGTCACAGTCATCCTCAATTTCCTTGGTCAGATCACGCGCATCCCCTTGCTTATAGGTCATGGTGCCCACCTTCGCAAAGGCTCCACCTTGAAGCCGTATATTGGGATCCGCAATCTTATGACAAATCATATGCTCAGCCATCAGCACACCATCATCAAAAACTCCAAATGAAATGGTTTCGGCATTCTCATTCAAGAAGGTTGTTTCTCCAGTCAGGGAAGCAAAGGATTCTTCATAGACGCATAAAAATTCTGAAAATGTAGCTTGATGAGCTCGGATCATACTATTGTATGAATTGATGGAGGTCATACGATCCGAATCCGAATTGAATTGAACATTATTATCAAGACAGACCCCAGTACCGGTAGGTAGCTCAATTTTACAGTTTTCAGACTCCCAGATGACATTCCTCAACCAAACTGGTGGAAAATCCTTTTCCAGATCCCCGCCTGTAATCGTTGAATTTTTTGCGATCACTTCTGAGTCCTTGGCATGGATCGTATTATTCCCAAATATTTCAATATGGACATTTTCTAAGGCCAATTTAGATCCTTCTGACAGATCAATCTTAGAAAAAATCGTTGAATTGCGAATAGACAATTCCGAAGCGGACATACCGATGGCACTTTGGTGTTTTTCCGGAACCTTCATCCCGACTCCTTCCAGTGTCAACTTCGAATGCGTATCCATATAGATAAAAAATTCATTATTTGTTGGAGTGGTTACTTCAAAATAGACCTGTTTACAGGTGATATCTGAGCTATTCCATAAGAGCAAGGTAGTGTAATTCCCACCAACTTTAAACCACAGATCTTCAAATGTCACCTGAGCTCCCTCTACAAATCGGAAGGAAGCCTCAATCGTGTTGTTAAACATGCGCCCATTGCCATTTGGATTTGGGACCACATGCCCCACAAAATGAAGGTTCTTGTCGATCTCGATCACTTTATTTGTCGGCCATTGAAAGACATACCCATTTTCAAACTCGATGGTATCCCCATCCTGCGCTTTTTCAATCGCATCCATAAAGTTCCAACTATTGTTGTAAGGCCCTACTAAATATCTTGCCACGCGCATTTCCTCTGTTTCATCTTTTCTGTTTCCTTGTTATAAACACTTGTTACTAAAAATTGTAACACATTATAGGGCCAAATAAAACACTTATCAGATCTGAAAGGACTGAAAAACCTCTATTTTCAACAGGAAAATAGAGGCTGTCAGTTAATCTTTCAAGGCTGAAAACAAGCCGGCTAGAGCAATCGCTCCTGAGATCATGGCTGTGGAAAGGAGCAGCACATGGTCTGCCACTTCTAGCTTGTACTCAAAGACTTTTTCAGCTGGTTTGTCTTCTGCAAAAATTTCTACCTTCATATTCTTCTCCTTTGTTTCTAGAACAAATCATCAAAGAGGCTCAACTGGTTATCCTCTGGCATATTGCCAAGAATGCCCATCTCATCCATCTTTTCAACCAGGGTGGACGAAACACCACCACGCTTCCGGAGCTCGGTCTTAGAAAGGAATTCTCCTTCTTCACGCGCCCGCACGATTTGCTTGGCAACGTTCTCTCCTAGACCATCCATCGCGACAAATGGTGGAATGAGGGTGTCCCCATCGATCAAGAATTCTGTTGCCTGACTGCGATAGAGGTCTAGCTTGCCAAACTTGAAGCCCCGCTCCCACATCTCATTGACAATCTCAAGGGTGGTGTAGAGATCGATCTCTACGTTGGAAGCTTCGTTGTTCTTGCGTTTCTCGGCGATTTCCTTCATCCGCGCTTTCACGGCTTCAAGGCCGGCTCCCATGGTCTTGATGTCAAAGGCCTTGGCCCGAATCGAGAAGTAAGCACAGTAGTAATAAAGTGGATGATGCACCTTAAAGTAGGCCACACGAAGGGCCATCATAACATAGGCCGCCGCATGGGCTTTCGGGAACATGTACTTGATCTTACCACAGGACTCGATGTACCATTCAGGAACATTGTTTTCCTTCATGGCTTGGATATAACCATTGCGCTCTTCTTCTGAGATCTTGAGCCACATGCCTTTCCGCACGCGCTCCATGATGGTAAAGGCCATCTTAGGCTCGAGCCCTGCGTGCATGAGGTAAACCATGATGTCGTCCCGACACCCAATAACGGTTGATAGATCGGCAATGCCTGCCTTAATCAAGTCTTGGGCATTTCCCAACCACACGTCGGTACCGTGAGACAGACCAGAGAGCTGAAGTAACTCTGCGAAGGTCGTCGGATGGGTCTCTTCGACCATGCCCCGAACAAAGTTGGTCCCAAACTCTGGAATCCCCAGCATCCCTGTCGGCGTTCCAATCTGCTCGGCTGTCACCCCTAGCACTTCTGTCCCAGAAAAGAGGGCCATAACCCCTGGATCATCCATAGGGATATCATTTGGATCAATGCCTGACAAGTCTTGGAGCTTCCGAATCATGGTCGGATCATCATGTCCCAGGACATCGAGCTTGAGGACGTTCTCATCGATATCGTGGAAGTTAAAGTGAGTAGTCTGCCATTCAGCGGTCACATCATCTGCCGGATACTGAACCGGAGTAAAGTCATAGACATCCATATAGTTTGGAATAACAACGATTCCCCCCG
>ENA-OWLR01000485-OWLR01000485.1-metagenome-genome-assembly--contig:-NODE-485-length-12482-cov-4.456426_pt1 | contig 12482 bp, 22 predicted proteins | sample MGYA00245352_ERZ651110 | MGnify/ENA primary metagenome ERZ651110 (study PRJEB26857, sample SAMEA4031765) | metagenome | biome: human; feature: oral; material: saliva | place: Philippines | collected 2014... | reverse complement strand
CAATAGCGCACTGTCCATTAAGCTGATATCGACATCATCAAAATGTGAACGATATCCGAAGCCACCATTCGAGCCGATATTTCTCTTGTCGCAGTTTGTTACAACTTTAGAAAGCGATGGCTGCCCAGAGTGGCAAATTGTTTTTTGGTAGATGCCTTGCTCCCACATCGCATTAGCCACGATTATCTCTTTAACCGTAGGCAGCACGACATTCTTAATCCTGTACTCTCTTAATTCGTCATCTAGTACCTTCTGACCAGAAGCTCCATCGATAACAATTTGAGCGATGTTTGCTTTTTTAAGAAATGACACAATCCAGTCATTCCCATTTCTAACAGATTGGCAATCGACTGCCTCAACGAATATATCTCCATAATCTGTTTTAACTGCGATACTTAATGCAACGTTCGTACCATCTTGACCATACTTAATACCAGCGAATAGCTGCCCTTTAAATTTAGGCATTTCTTCAATTCTCAATGCTTCCCATTCTGTCTCTGAGATAGCTGATTTCTGATTATATTTAGGCCAAAAACCAAGCCGCTGCACGTTATGATCGAGCTTATCATCACCAAGCTCTGCCTCAATCTTCCGCTCGTCTAAGTGATATCCCATTGATGGGTTTGATTGATACCAGGCTTCTACATCGTTAATATCTCTCTCTTCTGGAACTGACCACTCCGCCCATCCAGAATACTTTGCTCTACCAAATAGGCATGCTTCCCTAAATTTAGAGAATACCGTTCCACTTGATACTGGAGTTGGAGGTGTTCCACATAGAATAGTGATAGGATTGTCACTGTCTGTGACTGTATATTTAAGAGCTGATTCTTGCTCTGTCGTGTACTCTTGCGCTTCATCGATAACTAAGATATCGAATCCCTCACCGAGTCCTCCGTTCGATGTTCTCGTTCTGAACTGGATAACTCCTCCAGTAGCGTACAGCTCGATACGTTCTTGCCCTTTAGCTCGAATAGAGTTGAAGTCTTCTCCATCCACATATCCCATTTTTTCAAGATACTTTTTCATCTTTTCGAATGATGAATGCGATGTACTGATTCTGTGTGCTGTATGCAGGATGTTCAATCCTTTATGCAGCGCCCATAATTCAACTATATAGAGAATTTCAGATTTTCCGTTCCGCCGTGGGATTGAATATCCAAACTTTTGATGAACCCACAGTCCTTTTTTATCCAAAGCCATAACAGGCTCCAGAAGCTTTTTCTGCCATGTATAGCATGACAGTCCTGTCTTCTCGTATATCTCAATGGCTTCTTTAGCTAGAGAACGCTTTTTGACAAATGGCAAGAGGACAGCTTGTGTAGGAATTTGATTCCCATATTTCTTCCTAGCCACTCAATCATCCTTTCTATTTCCCAGCCTTTTTAGCAGCTTTATCTTTCAATTCAAGATATGCTGCGCTCTTTTGATTTTTTTGATTCACAAAATCTTGTAATGAGATGTTATTCATTGCTGATCGTCCAAGCTTCTTCACAATGGCTTGATATTCTCGTCTGTCTTCTGAGGCTAGATTATCTGCCACATCACTCTCACGCTGCTTGTTGAATGCAGCACGCGTATTCACCTCATTACTCCACTTCTTAGACCAGGCATTCTGCTTCTTGCCATCGCCTGGATGATAATCAATAGTGCATGTACATCTATCATGCCGTCTGAATACATCTCTACTCACGCCAGGATAGTGATACACTCCAGCGATTCTGTCGCACCACTCGCAGCAATTTCCATCCGTGCTGCGGATGATTTTCGGCTGCAGTCCAGCGTTGTAATGGAAGTCTGCATTAATTTGAATATGCTTATCTACTACATTTTTGCTGAAATTCACTACTGGCTCGCCTAGAATCCATGAAACATCATCAAATGTATTCTCATAAGCTATTCGATTGATTAAGCTGTCTATTCTCGCTTGATTTATAGGCGCTTGAATCGACTTCAATCCAATTCCAGCTTCTTTGTTAAGCGTTTCTTGCACTCTCATAGCATAAGAACTAACCATCCTGTGGTTAGTTCCTAGTACATCGTTTAAGATACGCTCTGCAATGTTGTAATACATTTTTCCGTCTGGCAGCACAGCGCTGCTAATGTTCTGCTGTAGGGCCTCTGAGATTAGCCTCCCGAGAGATACGGCAAATTCGTGCGCATCGATGAAGTTAGCTTTACCATTTGTTAACAGAAGCAGCAATCTTTTTAATTCTGGATTATTCTCAGCAGCTTCAAAGAAATCTTTTTGAATTTTTTCAAGCAAGCCTGGAACAATATCATCCATTCATATCAGCTCCTTTCACATTTCTTGCTAACACATCTTTATTCAGCAGTTTTATCTTCAATTTTAGTTTTATTCAACATTTCTGTTGCTTCTGCCTCGCTCATTCCTGTTGACATAAGCAGCGTGATTCCATTTTCTTTAGAAAGTACACCTTTCTGGTAATTACTGAGCAGTGAAGTTATCTCATAAGTTGAGATAATTCTATTTTTCTGTTTATCAGCTCCATTATCACTAACTGCCGTTTTTGGCTCTATTACATCTTGTACAGGTTTAACATCCATATTTCCTTTAATTCCGCTCAAATCGTAGATAATATCTGGAGTTAAGAAGTTAGGCATTGCTTGATTAAATTTAGAAACGGCATCACCTAATAGCGATAGTGCCGATACATCCGCTTCAAACAACGGTTCCCACTTAAGTACTGTATTAGAGAATTCTTTTCTCAAGTAACGTACTTCATCACGTAGACATACAGATACATACGCTACATTAAGAAGTCCAGAGCCTAGAGAACGCTGTGCTGCCTTTCCTGCAAGTCTCAAGTTCTCGTGACTCGCTTTGATAGCTTCAACGCTTGATGGATTATCTGACACGAATCCTAAATCATCTAGTGTTAATCCAGTTTCTCCAGCAAATCCAGCAGCAGCCATCTTAAGCTGCTCTACAAATGGAGTCATACTTGCTGCGCTGAACTGCCCTACAGTTGGCTTGTCTCTATCATCGTCCTTAGTAAACATGATGAAGCTTGAGATAGTAGCTTTCCAGCTTTCCATCGGCTGCGCATCCTGGCTAACTCCAAGCACATATTTCTGAGGGAATGAATAAAACTCAGCAGTTACTTCCGAACGCTCAATAGTGCGCTGTGCTGTCTTCTGATAATCAATCCCAGAGCGCGTGATACGCGAGCGGCCAAATGGTCTAGAAGCGTCTGGCCTGTGAATCACTGGCACCAGCAATGGAATTCCAGTAGGATTTTCAATAGAGTAAGGTTCTCCATTCTTTGGATAGAAAATTGTCTCTTCTGGAGTGAAGTATGCTTCCAGCGTAGGAGTGTTGTTATCTCCTCTCTGTAGCACTGCATAGCCTTCTGTTAGTAAGTTAGTGATTGGATCTAGAACACCAGTTGCATTACTGGCCTCGATGACTTGCAAGCGTGGCATTCCTTCTTCATCCTTCGATATATAAATGAAGCAGCATGAACCAATCAACGCTGACAGGATTGCTGAATCAAAGAAGATATCTGGATTGTTAAATCGGAATATTTCATTAGCGTTAAAATTGTCGTTTGCAAATTCTCTGAACACTAATCTATCAGCTAGGCTGTCTACTGCTTTTGTAGTCCAGCCAAGTACTGTCTTGTATTTATCTCTAATCTGTGCTGGAATCGTAATTCCATCCGAATTATCAAGTTTCTGCATTGAATAGTAGTCATATCGCATTAATACTCTGCTTCGATATAGATCCAGCTTCTTCTGCAGATATGCTTTCCCTTTTAGTTCCATTTCTTTCTCCTTTTCGTGTTTTTGGCGCGAGAAAATATGTACAGTGACTGCGTGAAGGTCGCGAGAGCTGCAGGGTAGGTACCCTCCCCCCTATCAGTCAGGAACGTAATTTGTCCAATCTTTAGTTTGTGGCAAATTTCGGTTTCCTACAGTATTTTTGATTTCTCGTGCTTGATTGAATAATTTATCTGATTTCTCTCTGTTGCATGTCCAGTGTGCGAGCTGGAGGTTATCGATGTCGCTTGGATGTCCTCCCTTGTTAATTGGAATGATGTGGTCAATCACTGGTGATAGTGGGTGTGGATGTTTTAATCTTGTATCAACAGGTTTCCCACAGATTCCACAGATATTCTGAGTCTTCAGTATTATCTTCTTGTTCTTCTCGAATGCGACTCGATGGGGGCCAATTCTATCTGGGCGGGCCATTTGAAATGCCATCTCCTTTCATTTGAGGGGTGGGGGGTATTTTTTTATTGTATAAACATTAAAAAAAGCCACTATCAGAGCGTGTCTGTGCATATAGCTAGTGGCAGTTTGGCATCTTGTTTTAGGACTCTTCGGAGTCTCTTTGAATTTATCATATCTTATATTGTGTTAAATTCGAGCAACGCTCGAACTCGTTGATATAACAATGTTTTTTTAACTTTCCTTTTTTGAATTTACATTTTCTCATTATGTTAAATTGAACATCGTTATAAGTAGAAATCGTCCATTGATTTATCCTGTTGATCCTGTTGAATTCCGATGTATCGAAGTGTAATGTCTGGGCTTGCGTGGTTGAATAGAATCATCAACATAGCCACATCTTTATTATTCTTATAGTGGTGGTATCCAAATGTTTTTCTCATCGTGTGAGTTCCAACGTTCTCAATGCCGATATCTTCCGCTGCAGCTTTCAAAATGTAGTAAGCTGCTTCTCTAGTTATCGGCTTGTTCTTTCCCTTACGGCTTTTTAATAGATAATCTTGAGGATTCATGCTGCCGATGTACTCTTGCACTTCTCTTCTTAGAGAGCGATTCATTTTCCGCTTTAATATCTTTCCTGTCTTCATCTCTCTAATGTTTACGTATTGGCCCTGCACATCCTTTACTTTTAGCTTAATGATGTCGCTTATTCTTAATCCTAGGTTAATTCCGAACATGAACAGCATATAGTTTCGCTCGTTCCATTCCTTCAGATAATCTTTCATAGCTTGCACATCGTCTGGATCTCGAATCGGTTCCACATAATTCATGCTGCTTGTCCTTTCTAAAAACTAAAGAGCGCACCTTGCAGCACGCTCTTTGACAGTTTTTGTTGATTTATTAGGGGAATTGCCGCGAGTGGACTCGAACCACTCTCATAATTCCTATGCGGCACTTGCCAGCAGTCGTCCATGCTGCTGACTTGTATACACCTTTTCCAGGACTGGCTTTGATGTAGCTGTTTCCGCAACTTCATCTTTGTTTCCCTACTTTTTCTATATTAACATTATAACTCATTTCTATATTGTTAAACTTTCAAATTACTTTCAAAGTTCTCCCAAAAACGAGAACAAGTCCTCTATATTCTTTCCTTTCTCGTACTTCAAGAATGAGCCTCCATCATAATAATGCGCAAATTCTATCATTGCTTTATCCAGCAATCTGTAAAATTCAGTCGATGAATAACCTAAGTCCATATATACAGCAATGTCACTCACATTACTCTTAATATATTTTTCAACAATAACCTGCCTGAGATATGGATCATGTATCTTATTAACAGCTTGTTCTATTTTATCCATGTAGCTTCTGGATGTTTCTTGTCTGACGATATGTTCTTCAATCGGATTGCGCACAGTTCCTGTGTAGCTTCTAGGCTCGAATGAGAATACTGCTGTAATCTTGCTTACATAATTCTCTCCTGCAATCTTCTTGAGAGTCTTGTAATGTTCTAAGACTTCCGCTACACCTTTAATCGTGGCCTTAGTGTCTAGCTTCATCTAACTCCTCCCTTAGAACGGTAAGTCATCCTCGCTGAATTCGATTGGCTCAGATTCGTTGCTGCTGAATACAGGCTGATTGTTTCTTGCTTCCACGACTTTCTTAGTCTCTAATAGTGAGAAGCCTTCTGCTAATACTTCTGTGATATAGACTGCCTTTCCGTCCTTCTCGTAGCTGCGCGTTTGAATTCTTCCCTCAATCCCAACAAGTGAGCCTTTGTCTGTGAATTTAACAAAGTTCTCTGCAGCATTTCGCCACATTAAACAATTAATAAAATCTGCTTCATACTCTCCGCTCTTGTTCTTGAAATTGCGCTGCGTTGCAACGCTGAACTGAGTGTATTTAGTTCCAGTTGATGTAAATTTAAGCTCTGGCTTTCTAGTAAGTCTGCCAACAACTACTACATGATTAATCATTATCTTTCCCCTCCAATAGATATTTCTCGTGTGCTTTCAAATCACCTTTAAGAATTCGAGTCACTCTGTTAAATTCTTTGATTGCTTGTGACTTCATTGGCTTAATGCCTTCTCTTCGAGCTTCGTCTGTTTCTGGAATGTAATATCCTGTTCTTCCGTTACGTTCACCAATGATTACAATTCCATAACGATTGACTAATGTGTCTATGATTTTCTTAACTCGTCTCTCTGAGAGTTTAGTGATGTTTGAAATGTCCACTCTGTTAATTCGTCTAGTGTCGCTGTTTGGAATTAATCTCAATACCATTCTTTCCTCTGCACCCATTCGTTCCATTAGCGGCTCTCCTTCAACTCTTCTAATCTGTCTAAATTATATCCAGACCAGGCATTTTCGAAATAATCATCTAACGCCACTACAGGAAGCTGCTGGAAGCCGTTTAATTTAATTTCTTCTAGCTTCTCTGGATGCTCAAATACATCTACTGACTCGTACTGAATTTTATTTTGATCTAGCCAAATTTTAGTCATCTCACATTGGATGCAATTTGGTTTAGAATAAACTGTTAACATCAAAATCCTCCTTATCGACAGATAAGCCTATCAAACTGTTGGAGCTAAAAATCGCCCTTTTCTTCTTGCCATCAGACGCACTTACATAATTAAATGTAATAAGGCTCGTCACATATGATTCTTGTTCTAAATCAGTTACATTTTCAAATCTTAGTGTTTTTCCGTTTCCTAAATATAAAGTTAATTCCATTTTTTTATCCTCTCATATTCTTCTGGATTGACATCACAATCCCTGCGATTGAACCAATTAACATCAGAATTGATATAATTGCTAAATGTGTGAACAATGGCAGCATGACTGCATACCATGTGATTGGAACTCCAAGTATTTTAATGATTGCTAAAATCGTGCTTAGGCTTAATGCTGCTACAAACATATATGTTAGTAGTCCTATTTTTTTACCATCCATGATAGTGATTTCCCCTTTTCAATAATTTCTTGATATGATTCTTGTACAAAATATTTTTCACCTAAATTAGTTGTGATTTTTGTAAACTTAGCACATCCATTTTTGGGTTTTTGTTTATATCCAAAGAGTTCATTAAGTTTAAGTGTCTGTTTGTCTGAATCAGTCATGCAACCTTCTTCAATGTGCGCGATAGCATAAACTGATAAATATAACTTTTTGCCATCGTTCTTTGTTATCTCAATAAATTTCATATATTTCACCTACTTAATAAACTGTTGAAAAAATACAATGTCTGGATAAAGGAATGGAGATACTACAAGAATTATCATCGTTAACACTCCTATAACAATCAAAAACTTAGTTAACACTTTCAATCTTTTGCCTGCATCTTTTTTAACACTTCCATCCCAAGATGAACCCATTGAATAGTTCATATAATCTACAAACATAAAGACCATTGCTCCAACTCCTAAACACAATAGTCCAGCTAGTATGTTCTGTGTTAACGAGTAGAAAACAGCCTCTGTTCTTAGCTGCGGATATAATTCGATTGCTTTTTCAACACTGACTTGCAGCAAGTCTGCGATTTTGCTTAAAATTTCTGAATTCATTATTTTCCTCCACTTTTACATAAAAATATCTTTTTTAATTCTGATAACTATCGTATTATCAATGTGTCCTTCTTCCACTGTTGCACTTCCTTTTGGCAGTTCGGCGAGTATATCGTATAGTGCCTTATCATAATCCACTTTTTCATCGCCTGTTCGCTTAATCAACATTTTTAAATGCTTTTCAGCCTTTCTCAAATCTTCATTCATCTTGCCCTTAGAAGGTGCGCGCAGCACGTACTTCAAGATATTCCCTACTAGATAACCATCAATCGCATTTTCGTATTTCGGCAGAAAATTATCCATTACTTCAAAAACTTCTAATCCGTTAACTCCTTTGTAATGGCTTGGATGGTTAACAGCGCTGTTGCTGCGAGATTTATCCCATTGTTTTTGCCTTTTTTGTGCTATTTCTTCATCTATTTCCAGCTCCTTCAAAGTATGATTCCAATCTATCCATTATTTTCTTTCTAGTCTGCCATCCAATTTCATACGGATTTCTTAAAAATACATTCAATGTGACTGTTCTTACTTGCAAGATGTCTCTAGCCATGTGTCTAAAATTGTTTTCTGAATCAGCAATCATCTCTTCGATATCGTCTCTAGTCTTCAATAAGACTGAATCGTACCAGGCATCCATTCTGTTATGCCCAATGTTGCTATCCATCTTGTTAATTTTGAACGGCTTAGGCGCTGCAGCCACTTCAACTACATTGCCTGTCACTCCATGCTCTTTCATGAATTTGCGTGCAGCTCCATAATTTTTGAATGTCATTGCTTCATTTTGACTTGCTTTGAATTCAAAAGTGTAAACTGGATGGTGTCTGTTAAGATATCCCATCATGCTGCTATGATCATTAATTTTTTTAAAGTACATATTGCCATGTTTAATTACAAATACCATACTCATTCTCCAACTCTGCCATTATTTCGATATGGCTTCTAATTTTTCTCATAATGTCGCTATGTGGTTCATTCGTTTGGTAAGTGGCCATAATTACACTATTTCTGTCTTCAATCAGACGGAAGCCGTATAGTTTTTCTAGTTGGGCCACTTCCAAAGCTTGCCAGATAGCCTTGTCTTTCTGTTCCTTCTGCTGCTCAATGTATGCTGCTGCATAAGGAAGGTGCTGATACATGCTCATGCTCTTAATGTTCTTCTGGCATTGTTTAGCTTCCTGCAGCATAACCATTACAGCTCTTGAAGTCTTCAATCCTTCAGACTTCATTATCTTTTCGAATTCTATCGCGTTCATCATCTTAAAACTCCTCTACAAAGTCCATTCTGGCTTTAAAGAATTTAAAAGTAGAATCCATCAAATCGCCTTCTCTATTCTTCTTGATTGAAAATTTAACTCGTTGATAGCCTTCATGATTCGCTTCTGTTTCTTCATTGCTCAAGAATCCGACCACATTCGAATCTTGCTCAATAGAGCCAGACTCTCTCAAGTCGCTTAGCACTGGTGACTTATCCTGCCGCTGCTCCACTCCTCGTGATAGTTGCGATAGGATTACGATAGGCACTTGCTGCTCATTTGCTAAGTTCTTCAATTCGCGTGTAATCTGCTCAATTTGTAGCCTTCTGTCGCGATTGTTATTTACTTTGATAAGTCCTACATAATCAATGACAGCTAAGTATTTTCCTGGTGCTTGCCCTGCAGCTCGTTCCTTGATAATTCCAAGGATGTGATTCAATTCAGATACTGTGTCATATACTTTTAAGTCTTTACTCTTAAAGTATTCAATAGTCGCTCTCACTAGCTTCTTATCGCTATCTTTAAGCATCTTGTTCATTTTCCGTAAGTAGTAAGTGTTGAGTGTAGTCATCTTAGACACGAATCTGGAGAACACTTCTTTTTTACTCATCTCCAAGCTGAATAAATCTACTCTTAATCCTTCATTTCGTCTTAGCGCTCTATCGATTAGATTAATTGCCCATGCACTCTTTCCAACCGATGGACGAGCTCCAACAGTAACGAGCATTCCAGGGCCGATGCCTCCTCCTAGAGCAGCATCCAGTCCGCTAAATGTCTTAATGCCGTCTTCAATATCATGCTCAAGCTCGTACTCTATCTGCTCAAATGTTTCAGCTAAATCACCAACATTCTTTTTGCGTGAGAGCTTAGAAATAGCGTTCAATAACTCTAGCATTTCAGCCTCAAGCTGCTTAGTTGGAAATGCTGTATGTTCTGCTTTTACTTTCTCCAACTTAGCTCTTAAATACTCATGATGTAGCTGGTTAGCTAGATAATCCAATCCGCTTGTAGTTGCATTCTCTTGCTGTAGTGCTAGTAGATACTCATATCCGATAGAATTATCCTTCAACTCAGCTCTTGCTTTAGCGAATAGTTCCATTAATCCATCTAGACGGCTGCCGTTATTATTCAAAATTTCAAAGATCGTTTTGAAATGATTATCTGTAAACCACTCAGCTTGCAGATATGTTGATTGTGCTTTGTTAAAGTCTTGCAGCAATGCTGCTATGATTGACTTCTCTAATTCATAGTTATTCATATCAACCCTGCCATTCTGAGCCATATAGCTCTCTCATCTTATCTGCCACTAATTGCCCAGAAGATGCTTGCTGCACTCTAGCTGGGGCCTCGTTTAAGTAGTCCTCGAATTTCTCGCTGAATAGCGTTCGTGGTCTGAGATATTGATTCATTTTCTCGTTGTTTAACCATTGCTTACACTTGATATCAATCACTCTCTCGAAGTCTTCGACTGTGAAGCCGTTATCAAGTAGCTTGTGGATTAACTGTGCTGTCTTCTTGGTCTTAACAGAGTACTTCTTACCTGTTCGTTTATTTAAATAATCAATGATATGTCTAGTCTCCTCAGTCCATACAACCTTGAGCGGTTTCTCCTCGAAGACATTATTACTATTCTCTGCAGTACTCTCCTGGTAGTCTCTGGTATAGGTCTGTTCATTTTGAACAAATCCATCTGTTCTATTTGAACACATCGTCTGTTCATTTTGAACACATCGTCTGTTCACTCGTTGGTAGTCGATTGTATACCATTTCGTCTTGTCAAATTTCTTTTTGTTAAAATTCCCTATTTTAATGATTTTTTGTTTTTCTAAGCTTCCTACAGTTCTTCTTATAGTCATCGCTGACCAGAATGGGAATTCTGTTTGCCAATCTTCTAATGTTTTATAAAACCATTTGACTCCTTCAAACTCATTGCTGCTCTTAAGCAGCCAATAGTGCATTTGCTGAAGCATTATGGCCTCGTTTAAACCAATCTCTCTAGCAAGTGATGGCAGTACTTGAAGAGGTGGCTCATCTATTAATAGTCTGCTCATTGCTTTTCCCCTAATTTATGCTATAATTTAGTTAGTTAATTTATGGATGGCGGCTGTTTTAAGTCGTCATCTTTTATTTTTCTAGCAGCTCCAGTGCAGTCTCATAAGCATCCTCTAGACTGTGATGTGTGCTGCTGCTTTTATATATTCCATTGATAACACTTAGATGATACTTACCATTCAAGAATTTAATAGTCCCTACAGTCTCTGTGTTATTCATTAAATCAAATTCAGTGCTATCAAATAGATTTTCTATCAAGCTAATCATCGAAAATCACACCTTGTCTAATGGCATCCACTTTATCTAAGTGCTGGTTAACTGCTCCAACCCATAAGTGCATAAATGCAATTATTCCAATGATTGCTAATGTTGAAAAACCTAAAAATTTGAAGTATTTCTTAATGAAGTTCTTATTGAACTCTTTCCAGAAAGCTTTTCTTTTAAGCTTCTTAGTTCTTGATATTTCAACTCTACTCATCTTCTTCTATCCTTCCGTTCATCCCACACTTTCTGTATGGCTTCGATATGATCCGCTTTATATTTATATGGCCTTGTATCAACTCGTCTAGCAGCAACGACTACAGGATGATTTCTCACATCGCTTTTGAGCCACGCGCTGGAACTCGTTCCGATTTCAGCACATAATTCTTCAGTTGTTATCCATCTTTGTCTACTTCTTGAATCAATAAATGGCTTTATTAAATCAACAAATTTCTCTGGGTTTCTTCTTACTACTTCTAAAAATATTGGCTCGTAGTAATCGAGTGTTGCTTTCTCCATTTTTGCCTCCTTTCTAGATTTTATCTAACATGTTAGATTTTCTTCTTAAAAAAATAATTCTGATACTTTTACATTAAAAAATATTGCTAATTTCTTTAATGTTGCCGTTGAAGTTTCTTGAATTGTTCCTGTTTCTAATCCAGAAATCAATGCACGGCTTACACCAGATTTTGCTGCTAATTCTTCTTGCGAGATTTTCATTTTTTCTCTTAATTCCTTGATTTTGTAATTTACAATCATATTAGACTCCTCTCTTTTAATATGAACAACATGTTAGACAGTTGCTTTAAAAATAAAAGGTTTAATTAACCTTACGAGAACAGTATAACATGTTAGACGATATGTGTCAACAATGTTAGACATTAAAATTTGAAAAAGTTTTTTCAGTTCATTATAATATGTACAAGATGTTAAACAAGGAGGTTAATTATCATGCATCTTGGAGAAATTATTAAAGAGTTTCGTGAAGCAAATAAATTGAGTATGGCAAAATTCGCTGAAATGGCTAATGTTAGTAAAGCGTATATTTCCGTATTAGAACGTAATAAACGACCAGACACAGAAAAGCCTGTTATTCCTTCTATTCCTGTAATTAAGAATGTTCCTGAAGCAACGGGAATGTCATTTGATGATTTA
>ENA-OWLR01000484-OWLR01000484.1-metagenome-genome-assembly--contig:-NODE-484-length-12496-cov-6.062374_pt1 | contig 12496 bp, 9 predicted proteins | sample MGYA00245352_ERZ651110 | MGnify/ENA primary metagenome ERZ651110 (study PRJEB26857, sample SAMEA4031765) | metagenome | biome: human; feature: oral; material: saliva | place: Philippines | collected 2014 | study... | reverse complement strand
AGGTGAAAATAATGCGTCGCAGAATCAGCAGGATTGTAATTAACACAGGAAAAGTATTATCTTTAGTTATTCCTGTGTTCGCCATCGGCTCAGTAGGAGCCGTGTTAGGTGCGGCGATTTTAGCAATTTTGGCGGATATCGCGGGATTTACTATACTGACCGCGGTTAAGATTGGTTCTCTAATTGGAGCAATCTCAGCCTGCGCCATGGTAATCAACCATTGTCTCCACTGTCGCAATTGCGACGACAATTGCTGGGCAATCTAATAAAGCCCGCAGAAGACAGCTCGCCTGGAAGGCTGTAAAGCCTCGGCGTAGCGCCCTGCGGGCTGTTTTCTTTGCATAAAAAAATCGCCCAAAATGGACGATTATCACCTGAAGCTGCCTCTGGTACCGCGGGCCGGACTTGAACCGGCACGAGCTATTGCTCACCAGATTTTGAGTCTAGCGCGTCTACCAATTCCGCCACCGCGGCACAAGAGAACGCTCCAAGCTACCGTATGATTGTAGCACAACCAGCGATTTCTCACAAGCACGACTTTTATTTGATATCAATTTGACGTATAATAGAAGAAGTTATGTATCCGACGGATGATCAATCAAACGGTCGAGTGGGCATGCCGGTACCAGATCAGCGCCGATCTCTCACGCCGCCAACTCGCGACTCAGCAGCCTCACGAAATGCCGCTGCTGATGTTATTCGTGGGCAGCTTGACGCTATTTATTCCAGAACAGAAGAGCAAAGTTCTGCGCCAGAAAAAACTCAGACGCAATCATTTTCCACTCAATTGCAATCAAAACCCGAAGTCAGGTCAGAACAACCTAAGGCACAAATAGCCAAACCTCAGCAAATCTCAACAACGCCACAGTTAGAACAAAAAAAAGACTCTGCTAATCACGCTATGCGGACGACGCCAATTGCCCAAACCCAGATTCAGCCAGAGCCGCAAATTAGCAATTCCGCTCCCGCAAACCAAACCGCTCAAACTCAAAATTCAGCCGTCCACACTCAAGTTTCGGCTGACCAATGGAAGCAATACCACAGCGCTTGGCAGAAATATTATCAGATGTATTATGAGCGTTACTACGCTGGCGACATTGCGGCAAAGAACCGTGAGATTTCTCGATTAACGAGGGAAAATCAGAATATCACGCCAGTAGTCAGCGAAGACGAGCCTCTGGACCCGCAAAAAGCAGCCATCAAAGAACTCCGCAGTCAAATTCAGCAGAAGGTTCGCGACTCCGCAAATAAGGTGAAAAAATCCCGACATTTCGTTCCGGCGATTGCTGGATTATCGGTGTTATTAGTCTTCATGTTTTTGCAATATAACCGCGTTATTTTCGGCGCGGTCGCAGCCTATACAACACCTGGCGCAATTAACCCGCAAAACATCATCGTTGACGCCTCCACTGACGTAACCGTCGGACCAGAACCTAGGATTATCATCCCAAAGATTAACGTTGACGCGCCGGTCATTTACGGCGCCGCCAGCGACACAAAATCGCAATCAAAAGCCATGGAGAAGGGAGTAGCTCACTTTTCAATTCCTGGCGCCAGCGCCGTGCCAGGCGAAGTCGGAAATGCCGTATTTGCCGCACACTCCAGTAACGACGCTTTTGCTGGTGGCGATTATAAATTCGTCTTTGCTCAGAATGAAAAGTTGGTCAAGGGCGACATTATTTACATGAATTACAACGGGAAACGCTACACTTATAAGGTAACTTCAACAGAAGTTGTTATGCCAACCGAGGTTTCAAAAGTTCAGATTAATACAGATAAGCCAATGTTGACGCTTGTAAGTTGCGTGCCTTTGGGAACCGCAGAAAAGCGACTTCTTATCTTCGCAGAACAAATCAGCCCAGACCCAAATAAAGCCACTGCGACATCAGAATCCAGCTCAAATCAACAACAAAGCAACAAATCAAATATTCCAGGAAAACCCGAGCCGACTTTGCTTGAGAAATTATTCGGCGGTCAATAAACTAGCTATTTAATTAAATAGCCCAACAGATCCATTGTCCATATTCATTTTACTCAGGACAATTTTTCCAGAAGCGTTAGTCGTCAATCCGTAAACGTATTGCTGGTTCGAAGACAAAACAGAATCCAAACCAGGCTTAACACTTATCAACGTATGAGCGTTCGTGCCGTCAAACTCGCGAATCTCCATTTTTCCCGACGCAGAAACGCTACGAATGTAGAAATTGTCAAGCCACTTCACTTCCTGCGCCACACCGATATTAAACACGCTCGACAATTCTTTACGCTCCAAGTCATAAGTCTGCAATGTCGCACCGCTTTGCGCCACGATAAATCGCCCAGCATTGTCCATCGTTATGTTCGTAATCGTATTATCAGTCTTAATAATCTTTGCCGTTTTTAAGAACTCTTTTTGGCGGTCCTTAGAATCCGAAATGTCGCCTCTGTAAATTGTCATATTTTTACCATCAGTCAAAACCACCGTGTCTTTATTGAAATAGCGAGAAATTCGAATTACCGGAGTAGAACCAGTAGCAAAAGTGCCGATCACAAATGGCTCTTTCCAATCTCGCTTCCAAATTCCTGCCACTTTTTTACCGTCAATAACAGCCAGGTAGGACAAACGATCGTCGCCGTAAAGCTTGAAAGATTCGACGCCAGTCAAGATTGGGCTGGAAATTGTCGAGCTATCAAGATCAACTCGTCTCAATTCGCCAGTTTCCTGCAAGGCGTAAGCCGTGTGCGCGCCAGTCCCCGCAAAGCCGATTTGCTTAATTCCAAAACCGGTCATCGCCGTTACGTCAATAATTTTCTCTGGATTTTCTCTATCAAAAACCAACCACTGCACGCCCGTAGCATTATTTTCCGTTGGATACGAATGTTTCACTAGCGCGTAACGAGAATCGCGGTCCCACTCCGACACAGTAAACGTATGATTGTCAGAAGACAGGGAATAGCCAGCCAAAACGCTCGTGCTTAATGCGTGTTCCGTGAATTTTTCCTTATCTTTGTTCGTGTCGCGAATGTCGCCAATTGTCAAAATCGGAGTTTTATCTTTAACGCCAAATCCCATCAAGAAATTACCAGCTGGCGACAGAGAAACAGATTGTAATGAGTCAAACGTTTTTACCTCGGTAGTTTCGCGTTTTGTCGGAATCAATCTGGCGTAATTCAAATTCGTAACGGTATCGGACTTGATATTCAACGTTTTTTGCCACGGTTCGTATTTATCCAATTTCATCGAAAAAGTGTGCTTGCCAGGAAGAACAGTGCTTTTCGTTGGAGTGCGGCGCAGCTCCATATCGTCAACATAAACCAACGCCCCGCCAGGATGTGATTCATATTGGACAAGTCCAGTTTGTTGCAATTCTTTCGTATTTGGATCAAACGTATAGCCGAGCATTCTAAACGTCAAAAACGTAAGAAGAATTATAAGTGATAATGTCATCAGCGTGTACACAAAGGTCCGCCGTGCGAGCTCTTTAGTGCGATTCTTTTTCTGGTACATAATTACGGAAATTATAACATATTTTTACACTTGAAAAAACCTTAGGCGATTTGTAATATAATATACAGGAATAAACATTAGGGGGATTAATGGCAAGTAAAAACTACGTGGTTATCAATGGACGAGCTTACAATACTATTACCGGAATGGTGATGGATAGTATTGACGTGAAAGAAACTGAGATAAAAAAAGAGCAATTGATCAACAGGCGCGGTACATCTGTATCAAATATTCACGCCGCACATATCCAAAAGTCCAGCACATTAAATCGTCGCCACGTTAAAATGCCACAACGCACAGCCTTGGCATCAAAACCCCAGAAAACTCACATTGCTGTGCAACAACATTCTGCTGTAAAGAAATTTTCTACGCCAATTGCCAATAGTTCAGCCCCTGAAAAAATCTCTATTAATCGCCCAGCAGAGACTCATCCTGTTATTCGCCGAGCTCAACAAAGACCACTTAGCGTCAACAGTCAGTTGAGAAAGGATCGCCGACCAATAACTTCAAATATTCAGCCACTTGTCGCTCCACAAAAAATAGAAAAGCCAATTGTCGCAAAAACTTCTAAGCAATTGAAAAATGAAGCAATCGAAAAAGCTCTGTCGAATGAGATTATCAGCAATAAAAAAGCACGTCGACGCCAGAAAAAGGGCGGTGCCTTGCGTTGGTTGAATACGTTTTCTGTGGGATTTGCGGTGATGCTACTCGGTGGCTATTTAACATATCTGAGCATGCCAAATATATCCATAAAAATGGCAGCCGTTCAATCAGGAATTGATGCCAAATATCCAGGTTACAAGCCAGACGGCTACGCCCTAAACGGCCCTATCAAATTCAAATCAGGCGAAGTCTCTATGAAATATGCCTACGCCGACGGAAGCTCAGGGTACACCATAACTCAGCAAAAAAGCGGCTGGAATTCATCAGCAGTGAAAGAATTCTTCTCTGAAAAGCACAAGAATCCAAACACCACGATGATCGATGGATTGACAATTTACAGCGGCGGGAAAGAAGCGGCTTGGGTGAACGGCGGAATCTTATATCAAATCAGTGGCGACGCGAACCTCTCAAGCAGCCAAATTGAAAAAATCGCCACTAGTCTGTAACTCATCAGATAACGTGTTATAATTTACTTATGACTATTAGAACTCGTTTTGCGCCAAGTCCGACTGGCTATATTCACTTAGGCAACGTTCGTACCGCGCTATACACATACCTTGTTGCCAGGGCGCATCAGGGAGATTTCATCTTACGCATCGAAGACACGGACCAAGCTCGGTTCGTCGAAGGCGCAGAAGAAATGATTTTGGAAACCTTAAATTGGCTAGGGCTAAATTGGGATGAGGGACCAACTCTTAACAATCCAAAAGAAGAGTCTGGCAATTTTGGTCCATATCACCAAACAGATCGCCGCGACATTTACATAAAGTGGGCAAAGAAAATGATTAGCGAAGGGCTAGCTTACGCCGATCCGTACACGCCTGAAGAAGTGCAAGTTTTCCGCGACAAAGCCAAGGCTGAAAAACGAGCATTTTTATATCGCGACCATCGCCCGGAAAATCCGCCAGAGTGGCAACTTGGAATGCCGCTGCGCTTCAAAGTTCCGGAAATTAAGCGATATTCTTGGACGGACGCCGTTATGGGCGAGTTGTCGGCCGGCCCAGAAGCTTTGGACGATTTCATTCTGATCAAAGCGGATGGTCTACCGACCTACAATTTTGCGCACATCATTGACGATTTTGAGATGCAAGTTACGCACGTGATTCGCGGCTCGGAATATATTGCCAGCACGCCTAAATATCTATCGCTTTACGAGGCGCTTAAAATTACACCACCAATTCTGGCGCACGTGCCACACATTATGGCGCCATCGGGAAATAAAAAACTTGGCAAGCGTGACGGCGCTAAAAGCGTAACTGAATATCGATCAGAGGGAATTTTGCCGGAAGCGATGCTTAATTTCTTAGCGCAACTTGGCTGGAATGACGGCACGGAGCAAGAAATTTTCAGTAAAGCCGAATTAATTGAAAAGTTCTCGCTTGATCGCGTTCAAAAATCTGGCGCGCGATTTGACGAACAACGACTCATTTGGCTGAACGGTCAATGGATTCGCTCACTTAGCTTGGACGATCTTTATTCTCGCTGCCAATCATTCTGGGGCGAAGAAGCCAAAAACGCCGACGAATCTTATAAAAAGTGCGTTCTGGAATTGGCGCAAGACCGCTTGAAGACACTGCAAGATTTGCCAAAATTAACAAGTTATTTCTTCGTCGAGCCTGAAATTGACACGGAATTGATTGACGGAAATAAGCAACTTCGCAAATTGACCGACGACGAACGACGAGATTTATTGTCAATTGCGCGCCAAGAATTCGAGAAAATTACAGATTGGACGCCAGAAACAATTCAGAATTGCCTTAATGAATTACTAGAAACGACGGGGCAGAAGCCGGGGATTTTGTTTAGTCTGGTGAGAATTGTGACGACGTGGGCGCCGTTTAGTCCGCAACTTAACGACACATTGGCACTGATTGGCAAAGAAAAAACTCTGCAAAGAATCGATAATTATCTACAAAAATAGTTTATTCGTGCGCCGAAAATGCTATACTAAGCATAAGCATGAATGTTGAAAAAATAGATAAATCAGGACAAAAAAAGAACGCTCGTTGGGAGTCGTTCAAAGAATGGATAAAAAAGCATATTCTGGCGATCGTGCTCGTGGTGAGTGCGACGGTTATTGCTGGAGTTTTCATAATTGCAATTCATTCCATAAAATACGAGCAGGCCGCTAGCGTGGAACTGAAATTGCCAGCCAAAAAACCTGCGCCGAAGAAGTTTTATTCGCCATTGACTGGAATGGAAATCGCGAACGAAGCCGCCGCGAAGTTGCCTGTAACTGGCGTGATGATTGAGAATAGTCCAGCCGCCAGACCGCAGTCAGGACTGAAGAAAGCTGGCGTGGTTTATGAAGCCGTGGCAGAGGGCGGAATTACTAGGTTTTTGGCCCTGTACCAGGGAGAAAAGCCGGCGCTAATTGGTCCAGTGCGAAGCTTGAGATTGTACTATTTGAGCTGGGCGGCGCCGTATCAGGCGTCAATCGCGCACGTTGGCGGAAGTCCAAACGCTTTATCCCAAGTCAGAAACGGTAATTATCGCGACATCGACCAGTTCTTTAACGACGGATCGTATTGGAGATCTCGCGACCGCTACGCGCCGCACAACGTCTATACTTCAGGAGAAAAACTTGACCAATTGAACAGCGCAAAAGGCTATAACAATTCCGGATTCACCAGCTTCGCGCGAGCAGACGGCAAGCCTGTTGAATCGCCAAACGCCACATCTGTAAACATAAACCTCAGCGGCTCACTCTACAACACCTCATACACTTACGACAAGGCGTCAAATTCTTACCTTAGGAGCATGGCTGGCGCGCCACATACCGACAGGGAAGATGGGCAAATTGCTCCAAACACTGTCATAGCTATGGAAGTTGGCGTTGAAGCTCGGGCTCAAAATTACGATGGCTACGAAGACATCAAAACGACAGGATCCGGCAAAGCTTACATTTTCCAAAACGGCACAGTCGCCACTGCCACTTGGTCAAAAGCGGACATAAATTCGCCACTTAAATTGACAGACGAATCCGGAAAAGACGTCGCCTTAAATCGCGGACAAACATGGATTGCAGCCTTCACGCCAGGAAGGGGAAGTGTTTCATGGCAATAGATCCGGCATCTAAAACTTTGCGCGAGTACAAACAATATTATTACCGAAAAGTCATATTAGTCCTATTATCAGCGAGCGCCTGCATCATATTAGGACTGGGAATCGCACTCCATTTCACGGCAATTTCCATATTCCAGCTAAATTTTTGGATTATCATTTTAATTACCGCCATCTTGCAAATCCTATTTTCAATTTCTATCGTTAAAATCATCGCCGCACCGCTTAATAAAATTCTGGCGGCGCTTTCTCATAAAATTGGCGAATTAACCACCGACACTCCGCCAAATCCCAACGATAAACGCTACGAAAAAACTGGATTTAAGACGGCGCTTCAGGCAATTTATGGCGATTATCAGCCAGAGCAAAAACCAGCTAGCGACAACGACAAGCCAAAAATCCCGCTGACTCAAGCCCTGAATCAAGCCAGCACCGGCGTAGTAATTCTTAATTCTAATCAGAAAATTATCTTCGCCAATTCCGCCGCCCCGATTTCCAGGAACGCAAAAGGCGAGGATTTTCTGGCGCTTGATTTTATAAATGAACCAAGCATTTCCGATTGGCTTCACGAAATCTCCAATGAGAAAATTAAAGCCGAACGTCGCTGGCAACGCATTAGCACCAACCCCGACATCATCCAAAAAACGCGAATATTCGACATTGTGGCTTCATTTGAGAAAGGCGCCGCCGCTGAAACTGTCATTTTCCTCATCGACAAGTCTAAAGGATATCTACCCGAAGAAGAGGACCTCAATTTTATCTCATTTGCTGCTCACGAACTTCGCGGACCGATTACAGTTATTCGTGGCTATCTGGACATTATCAACGAAGAGTTTTCTGGACGCTTGCAGGGCGACGAAAGACAGCTTCTTGATAGGCTGATCGTTTCGTCCAACCGCTTATCCAGCTATATAGACAACATTCTTAACGTCGCCAGATATGATAGGCACCACTTGAAGGTTTATTTATTAGAAGACACTGTCGCTAATATTTACGCCTCGATTGCCGACGATATGCAGCTTCGCGCATCGACTCAACACAGAATGCTCAGCGTCAATATTCCAGATGATCTGCCGACAGTAGCCGCTGATCACGGAAGTATCGGGGAAGTAATTGGTAATCTGATCGACAATGCCATTAAATACAGCTTTGAGGGCGGGTCCGTAACCGTTTCCGCCGAACAAAAGGGCGACTTCGTGGAAGTGTCCGTCGCCGATAACGGAATTGGTATGCCGGCGAATGTCGTGGATAATTTGTTCCACAAGTTCTATCGATCGCACAGATCACGCGAAGCCGTGGCTGGGACGGGAATTGGACTTTACATTTGCAAAGCCTTTGTCGAATCTCACGGCGGCTCGATAATCGCTCGATCCCGCGAAAACGAAGGCTCGGTTTTCTCGTTCACTTTGCCAATTTATGCTACAGTTAAAGACAAATTGTTAGAAGACGGGCAATTAAATAACCAATTGATACGAAAGGGCGGCGGCTGGATAAAAAATCACGCTATGTATAAGGGCTAGGAGGAATTATGATAAAGACAATTTTATGCGTGGAAGATGACCGATTTATTGGCGAAATGTACGTCAGAAGTCTGCAAAAAGCGGGATATGACGTGACGTGGGTGGTTGACGGGAACGACGGGCTAGTGGCGGCGCGTAACCAAACTTTTGACCTGATAATCTTAGATTTGATGCTACCAGAGCAACGCGGTGACCAGATTTTAGACGCGCTGAGAAATAATAATGTCGATTTGGTTCCGAATAGTAAGATTTTGATTATGACCAATTTTGAGCAGGACGAAGCTTCGCGTAAATCAGTTATGAGTCGTGTCGACGGATATCTGATTAAGGCTGACATTACGCCGCGGAATTTGATAGATGTCGTTAAGCAGATGGGTAGCAACGACTAGATCTTATGTATCGGAAGTAATGTTAAATAAAGCTGACGAGCATCAAGCTATTTATGCTATAATAGTAATGTATGACACAAGAAATCCACCTAGATCCAAAAACAACAGATTTTAGACTAGGAGAATTATACTGTGGACCTGGAGGTCTAGCGTATGGCGCACTAAGAGCGAAAAGTAAAGATGGCAGATACTCTGTCTCGCATGCCTGGGCTAATGACTACGATTCAGACACTTGTGAAACATATAGAAAAAACCTCTGTCCAGACAATCCAGAATCCGTTATATGCGACGACGTGCGCAATATCAATATCGATCAACTCGGAGATATTGACGCTTTTGCATATGGATTTCCATGTAATTCATTCTCGCAAGTAGGTAAGCGCCAAGGAATAGCCAATGAAAAGTTCGGACAATTATACTGGTATGGTGTTGAAGTTCTTAGAAAATACCACCCAAAATGGTTCATAGCAGAAAACGTTTCCGGTATTCGGAGTGCTGGCAGTGGCGACTTTCAGACAATCCTAAAAGACCTTCAGGAATCTGGATATAGACTGGTCTGCAACCTATATAAATCAGAGCAATATGGGGTCCCTCAAACGCGCCATAGGGTTGTCATAGTTGGAATTCGTAGTGATTTAAATATAGAGTTTAAGGTTCCAGATCCAAAAATATACACCAAATGCGACATATCATCTCGCACCGCATTAGCAAACATCCCAAAGAAAGCACCAAATAATCAAGAGAGGAAATTATCCGAAAAAGTCACTAAGAGACTTTCATACATTAAGCCAGGAGAGAATGTGTGGCAAGCAGAAGACGCTGGGCGCCTGCCAGAAGAGCTAAAAATCCACACAAAGACAAGAATTAGTCAAATATACAAAAAACTAGACCCCTTAAAACCAGCCTACACAGTAACAGCATCCGGAGGTGGAGGAACATTCATGTATCACTGGACAAATCGCGAATTGACAAATCGCGAGCGAGCGAGATTGCAGACATTTCCAGACGACTTCGAGTTTGTTGGTAGCTATTCTTCTGTAAGAAAACAAATAGGCATGGCTGTCCCCTGCAACCTAGCGGAGATCATAACTACTGCAATATTGGATTGTTTTGCGGGAATAGAATACCCCAGCATTAATCCTAACCTAAATATACATATAGATAGCAAGGTGTAATTGTGTTGTACTATAACAATATTGAGGACCCCATTCTTCTTACCCCAGCCAAGACTTGCAACAAGCTACAAATCATTACGGGATTCACTGATTGTGAACGAATTTCCACTCACCTAATCAAGCTAACTGATGGCGCAAAAGAAAATATTTATCAAAGAAACATTGAGATAGAAATGATTCTTGGAATGTACAAGGGCGCATCTATCACCGAGAGAAAACACCAACGAATACAAAGGTTGTTATCTTACACTTTGCCATCATCAAACATGCCAAAATTCAGTTGTAGATATATTATTCAGAATAAAGAAGTGCACAGTAAACTCTACATCTGGTCAAAAGACAACGAACCACAAATAGCTTTTTGTGGTTCGGCAAATTACAGCATCAATGCATTCCAGAATCGTCGAGAATGCATGACTGAGTGCAATGCAAAGCAGGCGGAACATTATTACCAATCTCTATTCGCAGATTCAATGGACTGCCTCGATGACAATATTAAGCAAAACCTAAAGTTCATTAAACAGCAAAAAACCGTTAGTGAATTTGACGATCCAGATAATGATAGCTACACTGACTACAACAACAAAACACCATTAGAAACAGCAACCATCTCCCTCCTGACAGCCGACGGCAGAATAGGCTACGGCTCGTCTGTAAATTGGGGAATTAGGCAAAATGGCACAAAAAGAGATCCAAACCAAGCCTATATCCCATACAATTCTGCAGATAAGAAACCCGGCTTCTTTCCGGATAGGGTTAACCCTAATGACAAAAACTGCCCAATCTTTCGCGTAATAACAAAGCATGGCGGAACATTCCATATGAGAATGGCTCAAGCGAACAACAAAGCGCTACATTCGGCAGAAAGCAACAGTATTCTTGGTCAATGGATACGAAATGAGATGAAAGTTCCGTCGGGAACATTTATTACAAAACAGATGCTAGAGAATTACGGAAAAACATACGTAACTTTTCGCAAATATGCCGACGGTACGTACCTATTAGACTTTTAATTTCAAACTACGACCTAAGATAATAAAAAAGAGCCTTTTACAGACTCTAAAATGACATTCTTGGTGACCCCACCGGGAATCGAACCCGGGTTGCCAGGATGAGAACCTGGTGTCCTAACCGCTAGACGATAGGGCCGTAACTCTATGGATTATACCATGGAAAGGGAAGGCTTGTCTACTTTTCCGCATCCACACAACCTCTACGTCATATTTATCACTTGAGATTTTTCTGAAAATTCGCCATAATAAAACTATGGAAAAGGGCGGGATTTACTTTAAGCCTCACGCAATTTCCAGATTTTGGCTGAGGAGATTGTGTGAAGTGGCATTACTGAGCTGTTTCACGATCATTCTTTTATATGCATGGGCGCGATTTATACCGACTGGTTATCGATTGCCAATCGGATTATCTGTCTCAGACTTAGCGGCTGGCGTAGCAGGAATCGGTAGCTTAATTGTGCTGATTTTATGTTTTTGGCTTCCCAGAAAACACGAAACTGAAATTGGAATTTTCGTATATTTGTTAACCGTCACCGTCGCCACAACCACCATAATTACCAGCGGCGGAGTCGTTTCACCATTCCTGGTTATGTGGATTATCGTGGCAATTTTCGCAGGATTTTTCGGCGCAATAATCTTAGGAATAATGGGGCTTTTGGTTATTCTGCAAATTATAGCTACCAGCGTTCAACAGGGAATAAACATACAATTCATCATCGGCTACCTATTCTTCGGATTTTTACCTTTGATTTTCAGCCTTGTTTTATGGGTTCGCCGCCAAAAAACTGACGACAATACATCCAGCTTGGAGAATAAACTTTCTGCCGTTGAAAGTAAGTCTGATGTAGTGATTAATGCCATCGACGACGGTGTTTTAGCGATCTCCAAAGACGGCAACATCGAACTGATAAATCCATCCGCCCAACAAATCATCGGCTGGGACCAAGGCGACGCTCTCGGACTTAATTGGAAAAGCGTCTTAAAACTCGTTACCTCAGACGGAAAAGACGTAGAGGACCTCGAGAATCCAATAGCCCAATCTTTATCAAAAAACCAGCCAACACACAACGATAAATTATTCCTATTGACCAGCTCTGAAAAACGCATTTTAGTGTCAATCGTCAGCTCTCCAGTCGGCACGGACGGCGAAGGAATCATTATAGTTTTCCGCGACATCACCAAGGAA
>ENA-OWLR01000469-OWLR01000469.1-metagenome-genome-assembly--contig:-NODE-469-length-12681-cov-5.977744_pt1 | contig 12681 bp, 14 predicted proteins | sample MGYA00245352_ERZ651110 | MGnify/ENA primary metagenome ERZ651110 (study PRJEB26857, sample SAMEA4031765) | metagenome | biome: human; feature: oral; material: saliva | place: Philippines | collected 2014... | reverse complement strand
TAGATGGTGTTGTTTGTTCGGCTCAGGAAGTGCAAGTCATCAAGCAGGCTACCAGTCCAGAGTTTATCTGTCTGACACCGGGTATTCGTCCAGCAGGAGCTGCAGTTGGAGATCAAAAACGAGTCATGACACCTGCTGATGCCTATCAAATCGGTAGTGACTATATCGTAGTGGGACGTCCCATTACCCAAGCTGAGGATCCTGTTGCAGCTTATCATGCTATCAAGGATGAATGGAACCAAGACTGAAATTAAAGAAATAGATTATAAAAACAAAAGGAGAATACTATGACACTTGCTAAAGATATCGCTAGCCACCTCTTGAAAATCCAAGCCGTTTACCTCAAACCAGAGGAGCCTTTCACTTGGGCATCTGGTATCAAATCGCCGATTTATACGGACAACCGTGTGACGCTTGCCTATCCAGAAACTCGTAGCTTGATTGAAAATGGTTTTGTGGAAGCTATTAAAGCAGAATTTCCAGAAGTAGAAGTGATTGCAGGAACTGCAACAGCAGGGATTCCACACGGAGCTATCATCGCTGACAAGATGAACTTGCCTTTTGCCTACATCCGTAGCAAACCAAAAGACCACGGTGCTGGTAATCAAATCGAAGGTCGTGTAGCTCAAGGTCAAAAAATGGTAGTGGTTGAAGACCTCATTTCAACGGGTGGGTCTGTTCTTGAAGCCGTAGCAGCTGCTAAACGCGAAGGAGCCGATGTTCTTGGTGTCGTAGCGATTTTCAGTTATCAATTGCCAAAATCAGATAAGAACTTCGCAGACGCAGGTGTGAAATTGGTGACTCTTTCAAACTACAGTGAACTCATTCACCTAGCCCAAGAAGAAGGCTATATCACACCAGAAGGACTCGACCTTCTAAAACGCTTTAAAGAAGACCAAGAAAATTGGCAAAATGCTTAAAACATAGAAAATCAGGTAGTCACTAGGATTACCTGATTTTGTTTTTAATACTAAAGTTGAGCGATAACTTCCTCAGTTGTCAAAACTTGGTTGGCAATGTAGCCATAGTTTGTCAGGGCAGCTTGGTAGGCTTCTTCACCTGGAGCACCGACAGCATCGTTAACAACAATGACATTGTAGCCTAATTCTATGAGTTCACGCATGTGTGAATCCACGCAGAGATTAGCATTCATACCAGCCAAGATGACGGTGTCGATACCATTTTTGCGGAGTTGAAGGTTAAGGTCGTTGCTTTCTGGGCCAAAGATTTTATGTCCGTTGACAACAATAGTATCTTCATCCAAAAATGGTTTAATCTCTTCAATCATATCTGCTCCAGAGCCTTCTGGAATTGCTGAATACTGGCTATCACGCCAAAACATTTCGTTTTCAATCATCATCGTTTCACCAGCAGCTTTAAATTGCCACTTGTGATCGTGTGGATAGAAGTAGTGCGGTGAGATAAAACGCTTGTAGCCACGCTCTTTAGCAAGAGCGAAAAGCTTTGTCAGATTTTCAATAGTATTAACTTTTTCAAGAACATCTTTAGTTGCTCCGAATCCTTTACCAGTAGATTTTAAGAATTCAACTTGCGGGTCTGTGATAACAAATGCGACATTTTTCTGATTGAACATGAGGTTCCTCCTAATATGATTTGATTAACAGCCAATAGGAATTTAGACTGTTAGTTTGATGATTTTCCAAATGGTAGTTTTAGTTACATACTGACCGTTCGGTACAATTATAATAACATCTAGAATTGAATTTGTAAATCAATTTGCTCAGAACAAAAATTTTAATGATAAAACAGTGGCAAAAGGAGGTGATTTCAATGGTTTGGTCCCAGACTCTGAATATGCTATAATAGTAAAAAAGAGAGGTGAGCAGATGAGCGTTAAAGAGCGTATTTTACAAAGTGCTGAGGAATTGATTTATCAGAAGGGTTATGTGGCCACCTCCATCAGTGACATCATGGAGGCAGCTGATGTTGGCAAGGGGCAGCTTTATTATTATTTCAAATCTAAGAAGGAAATTGGTTTGACGGTCATTCAAGATATTTTAGCAAATTGGCGAAAAGAGCTTTTTGAAGATATTTTTGAAGCAGACAAGTCTGACAGTGACAAGTTTTCGGATATGATTGACTGGGTTTATCAATTTCATGAAAGTCAGACGGTCTTTTATGGTTGCCCAATTGGTAATCTGATTGTGGAATTGTCCACAGAAGATGAGAACTTCCGCTGTCCTCTCAATGATTTTATGACCCAGTGGACAGAGAAGTTAGCCAGCCTCTTGCAAGACCTGCATGCTGACTGGTCAGAAGAGCGGGCGCAGTTGCAGGCCCGTCAAGTCATCTCCAGTATTCAAGGCAGCATTGTCATTCTCAAAGTCAGCCAAGACATCCAAGTTTTGGAAAATAATATGACGGATTTGAAAAAGAATTATTGTTAATTTATGGATTGTGGTTAAGAGGTAAGAATGACAACAGATATTAAAACTGAAATTGGTCATAGAGTAAGACAGGAACGTGAACGTCACAAATTGACGAGAGAAGAGATCTGTGGACAGAAGCTGACTTAATAATCAAACAGCTGATGCGTACTGAGCTTGGGCAATCCTTGCCAACAATTACTAAGTTACAATATTTATCTAAGCGATTAGAAGTTCCGATAGATACTTTTCTTGAAAATAAAGAACTAGCTCTTCCTGAGGAATACTTTAAGATAAAGTACTGTATCATGAAGTCTCCAGTATAGTATATGGAGATTCCAAGCGTATTACGGAAAAACTAACTTTAATTGAGGAAGTTTATAATTGTTACGGTGACATCCTTCCTGAAGAAGAGTTGCTGAGTCTAGACTTGATTTATAGAAGAGAGCATTAGATGATTTTCGGATTAAGTTGTTGAAACAGCAATTAGTTAGTGATGAAATGTATAATGTAGAGCTACTATCAGTTCTTTGTGCCATAGCGGGTGTTTATGTTGTTCGTAATGACTATAAGCATATGATATCTCTAGTAAAAAAGATGAATGAAATTTTATCAGTAACAATGTTGCAAGTCTATAAACCTGGAATTTCAGTATTTGAAGCTAAGTGCTATCTTTATTTTGAAAATGATAAAAATAAAGCAAAGGAACTTTATCACTCAGCAACTATACTAGCTGAACAATTTGATGATAAAGTATTTGATAAAAAACATTTACTAACTTTCCGAAAAATTGGTCTTTTTCGGAAAGTTATTTTAATGAAATTGCGTATGTCCTTGAGGCTCTAGGGTTTTTAGCGATAAGTTACTTACGAATAAATCTGAAAAACTCTCAGAATTGTCATGTCAGCATCAAAAATGCATGTTTTTTGCATAAAAAACGAAAATTGGAGCCCGTTATACAAAAAATAGACCTAATTTAGGTCTATTTTGTTATCTCTTCATACATCTCAAATAGTCTTGCTACTGTTTCACTTTCTGTTAACCAAGTTTTCTTCCCGTCTACGATTTTTGTCATATCATAAGCTTCCATAACTGCTTTATCGTTAGCCTGGTGAGCTCGTCTAAGTTCGACTGGCATGGTTAACTCATCATAGAGATCGGCCAATGAGCTCTCTGGATATAGTGCACGTGCATCAAGAATAGCTTGGGCAGTTTTTGAAATCTTCTCTTTTTGAGCTTCAGTCACCTCCGGCCAAGGGAAGTTGTTGTAAACTATCTGCGCAGAATAACGATAACGCATTTCTAATCTACCAGCAACCGTACGCATCCATGCCATGTGTACATTGGAGGTTAGAATACCAAAATCATACAGAGTAGCATCAGGCACTATCAAAGTTCCCATAACTGGAATTGTTTTATCATCTAAAAAACCAATTGGAACATATTTTCTTCTTTCAGAAGAAACACAAGGAATAATTAGATATTTATCAGGGTTTAATTGCTCTCTAAATAGTGTTGGTGTATTTGCTAATTTTAATGATTCAGAAGTATTCGCATTGATACGAGCTTCTCTACATTTTTCAACTCTATCCAAAACTATCGGCATTGAACGGAGTTCTTTAGGTGTGATTCCTACAAGCCACAAGCAATAACGTTCTTTATTTTGAATAAATTCCTTTGCACCAACCATTCGCTTAATCCACTTTGCAGATTCAGGAGATGATTTGATAAAGTCGTCATACTCCGTGGCTTCAATTTTTAGATGATTATAGTCACATGGCTTATTTGGAGCAATCATTGGCTTAGCACCACTAATTGACTTATTTCTACTTTCTATAAAGATATTTTCAGCTTCAATCTGATAAGCATTTATATTACTTACTTTAGATTCACTTCCATTATCATAAATAACTTTATTCGTTGTGACCGATGTAGAACTGAATCCTACAATGATACAATGAACATGAGCTTTTAAGTTTGCATCACTATTCCAAATAAAGGATTTATAGACAAAATCAATTTCGTTACCCATATCAAAGATTAGTGGCCATAGAATAGAGATTTGCTCTCCTTGCATGATTGAGTTGGTCGATACAAATGCGCTCTTGATACTTGTACCTTCCATGAATTTAGAAGCTAACAGGTACCAACTAGCAACAAAGTCTAATTTTCTATATTTCTTAGTGTAGGGAGAAAATACGACATCCATATCTTTCTTTTGTTCAGGTGTTGAATATTTTGAGCCAACAAAAGGCGGATTCCCAATAATATAACTCAGCCTATCTTTAGGTACAATTGTTTCCCAATCAATCTTTAAAGCATTTCCCTCAACAATATTAGTGTAAGATTTAAGTGGCAAGAAATCAATATTCGCAAACACAATATCTTTAGTTTCTTCCAGCATCTGGCTCTCTGCAATCCAGAGGGCCGTTTTAGCAACAGAAACCGCAAAGTCATTGATCTCGATACCATAGAATTGATTCAGCTTCACTTTAACAAGTTCTTGACCTAAATCCAATGCTACTGCATCTCCCATATAAAGCTTGATGGCTTCATTTTCTAAGCGTCTGAGAGATATGTAAGTTTCTGTAAGGAAGTTCCCTGAACCACAAGCTGGATCAAAGAATACAAGGCTAGATAATTTAGATTGAAACTGTTTGGCTTTTTGTTCAACAGTTTTAAACTGCTTAAACTGACGAATTTCATTCAACTCGTCTTTTAATTCATCTAGGAAAAGCGGATCTATAACTTTATGGATATTTTCGATAGAAGTGTAGTGCATCCCACCACTTCGGCGTGTTTCTGGATTCAGTGTGGACTCAAATACTGCTCCAAAAATTGTTGGACTAATTTCAGACCAATCAAAGCTAGACGAAGCATGTTCCAGAATCAACTCACGGAGATCGTCTGTGAAGTTTGGAATTTCCAAATTATTCTCGGCAAACATTCCCCCGTTGACGTACGGAAATGCAAGCAGTTCTTCATCTAAGTAAGGATTACGTTCATCAATCGGTGTATCTAAAATAGAGAAAAGATCTATTAAAGCTCTACGAAAATCACGGCTACCGAAACGAGCCAGATAGTCATGAAACATCATTCGATGACCAAATATTCCCGCATCCTCAGCATAAAGACAGAATACTAAACGAACGACCAATTGGTTAATAGCATGAAGACTATCTGGGCTGTCAGGATTGATGTACTGCTTAAGAAGCCCATCGTAAATCTCTCCAACAATTCCCCCAGCTTCGATAGATACTTTCATCTCACGTTCTAGATGTTCATTTGTCTTATCTATCAAAAACTCTAGACGATATGCCTCTTTATCTAAATCAGCAAGTCTAATAACTTTAGGTTCACCATTTGGTTGCTCCATATCATAAATATAGAACTCTTTAAAATTACAAGTCACAATCCACCGTGGACGTTGAGAATATGGCAAGTTAGCAGAATATCGTTTGGCTTGTTGAAACGGTGTAAGGTAAGTCCCATCAGACTGTTTTATCGCCTTATTGAGGTTTTTATCTGCACCTTTTTGCTCAATTAATACCTTTGTTGTGTCGATAAAGCCATCGATGAAACTGGTATGATCTAGCATTACTTTATCTTCAAAAGTTATATATTCCGTAGGCTTTTCAATCCCATATACAGACTGAAGCAAATCAAGCCAGAAAGATTGACTATCCTGTCGCTCATTTCCTCTGTTTTGCCAACGTTGTATAAACGATTTAGCATTTTTTTTCTGATCCGTTATATTCATATATGTTTCCTCTTATGAAGTGTGAGTCTTAAATGAATGATACCATATTTGTAATACGTCATATTATATATAAAATAAGGTTAAGAAGTAGCTTATTTATCAATTAAATAAGCATTATTAGAATTCAATCGATGTAGCGCATCAAGTTCCTTATCACTATATTCGTCTCCCACCTGACGAATACTATCAGCAAAATGGATCGTCAATAAATCCTTTTTAAACTGTCCCTCATCAAATACAAATCCTTGATTATATAAAATATGTTTTAAAAGCATTGTCCCCAATTCTGATTTGTATATCGTATTTACATATGTATTAACGTATTCTTCAATATAAGCACCCTCGTCACTTACTTGACTATTCGACTGCTTTTGAGTTGCTTCATCAATTGATGCATAAAATGTCATAAACTCTTCTTCAGCCCGTTTTTGCTCGATTTCGCGCATTTTGTTTCTACGTTGCTCAGCAAAAAGCTCCCCTTGTCTACCACCCATGTAAGCATTAACTGCTTTATCAATAGTCTTTTTATCATAGAGTCGGGGGTTTGTATGCCCCTCAAGGCTCTGAAAATCCTCCAAATATTTGCGCGCTTGTCTGCTTCCTACTCCTACCTCTTCTGCAAAATAAGTGGATGTATAGTAAGTCATACCATCAATATCTTTCATTTTGATTTTATTTCTAGGCATAACCGCACCTCTTTCCTTTAAATATCATTCCGTTTATTGTACCGCTTATTCTATAAAAAGTCAATATATAAAGCTTTCTAATTCCGCTTTTATCAGTTCCGCTTTACAGGGAATTTGTTTTGTTTTTCTGTTTCGATTTTGCTATTATTATTACACGAATCGATTCAAAAAATATCTCCCACCGACGGAGCTCTAGTCGGTTAGAAAGCAATGAGGTATTCAAACATGAATACAGATTTAAAACAAACTCTTCGCGACTTACGTAATAGTCGCCTGTTAAACTTCGGAAACCCAGCATATCAAAGAGCCACTAATGATTGGTTTTTCAAACAAGTTCCAACTGAACTAAATGACCTTTGGTATGGACAAAACGGCTTGTCATTCTTAACTTTATCTAGAGCTTATGCAGGTATTGACGTAATGTCCGAAAATAAGCTACTAGATCTGATTGATAAAGAACGTCAGATTAATAACCGTTTGGAAGAGATTTTTTCTAACCTTGATAAAATGAAAGTAGGTAAAACCAATGGCAAAAACTAATTGGAATCGGACCCTAGCGGAAGTTCTCATGCATGAGACACAACCAAAAGTAATGACTAGCGAAAAAACTGGAAATGAATATACAGCTGATGTTATTCCTACTTTAAAAGTAGTCTCAATTGGCTCAATTGAGGAAGTTGATGGCAAATACAAGTATTCTGTCGTAGACACCACCCACGACCTTGAATTTTCCATTAAAGCTCCTAACAAAGTCGAAGTTAAGTTCGGTACCATTCTTCAATTCAACATTGTACGTGGTGGTGCAACTTCAAATGGTATCGGTTGGTATGCTGCTGACTCTGTAGCAGTGGTCACACGCAATGCGTAGGCATAAATACCGAAGAATCAAGCCTACACCAAATTGTACACCTCAGGGCTATCAACTATCTCTGATAGCCCTTGCGGTTACAATTGGGTTGACTGGATTGATCCTCTTCCTACATCAAACAATAACGGTACTGTCAACATATCTGGTAAAACCATTGATATACAGTATCGCTGTAACGATCATCACATTCTCTATACTATTGTATACTTGGTCCCAACGTGAAGAAGTTTCCTCTATCGAGATACCGCCCATGTCAACCAAAGCGCGAAAATTAGCAAAGCGTTTAAGACGATTATTTAATGATAAACAAATAACAGATGTACTCGATTTGTCAAATACAACCCGTTTTGGCAATGAAATGCCTGAAATAGAAGTCTGGATAGATGAAGAACTTTCAAGTGGTTTAATCGCCATCGAAAACATAGCAAATTGGGAACGTGCTAACCGTGATAAATTTGAGCAACGTGTATCGGGAATCTTAGCAGGCAAATATCAAAGATTTGCTGTTATTAACTCTGAACTCACAGCTGGTGATAGCTACATCATTTTTTTCATCGAAGATACACTTACTTCACAGCAATTGTTTGTAAAAGACTGTACAGATTCATTACAGCCATTTGTTAACGATGATAGACATGCGATACAACTTTCAAAAGACCTAGTATGGCATTCGGATATTGTACCTCATTTGAGCATCATTGCTCGCACTCGAGCAGGGAAATCCGTGCTTGCTGGTCGTTATATGGCTCGTTTAATGTTGTTACAAGGTTGGGTTGTTGAATATAATTCCTCTAAGTATGATAGATACGTTAAGGAGTTTGATGGTCAATCAGACCCTGTTAAAATTGTAGAGCGTGCTGAGTTTTGGTGTTCTGTAATGGACGAACGGCTTGCTGAAATCAACGAAGCTAACAAAGAAAAGTACCTCGAAATGGAAAATATGCCAGATATTGGACTTTTCATAGACGAGCTAGGAAACCTAAACGCTTCTCTCGAATCTTTAGATAAAGTGGATAAAAATCTAAAACTCACGTCACGCTGGACTACTGCTATCAACCGTCTTTCCGCTACTGGCGGGTCTGCTGGGATTCATATTATCGCTATTTCTCAATATGCTACTAAAGAGGGATTCTTACCTAGCTTAGCTCGTGTAAACTGTTCCGATGCAGTAATTATGTTGGGTGGTGCTGCCGATTCTGCGGATGAACGCAAGTATCTGATGAGCGGGTTTGCGGACATGCCTAAACGTAGCTATGGGAAAGGACAAGGAGTCGCTCGTATCCTTGGTTCTGGAAAAAAGTGGGAGGTCCCCCACTTTTATGAAACTCCTTGGTTTGAGGATTAGATAACGGATTCATGACGAAGCCGATGAGACACATGATCGGTCATCTTGAAAAGATGAAACAAAACTAATTCTAACTATTCCAACGCCTGCACGGCACTGGGCTTGTCAAGTGCCGTGCATATCAAAAAAACAGATAGACCAAGGCTTTGAGAGTTCTTGATAAAATTCAAACCCTTGGTCTATCAAGGGAATAGTTAAAAGAATAATTACATTAAACGAGGTAACTATAACCATGAGGAAGAAAGAAGCAAATCTTACCGCAATTATGTTGGTCCAACAATTAGAGGATGAACATTGGAAAACTTGGGAAGATATAACATCCGTAAAGCTAGCCAGAGATGGTGATATACGTCCTTTACTTGAAACGGTGATTAATAAGTTAAATAAAGCTAATATCACCGTTAAAGAAGCTTATGGTATTAAACACGACAAAGATGAAGTACGTGTTTGGGATCAAAAACTAATGAAAAATTCTATTGAGAAGAAAGCAATTCACGTTCACTTTCTCTTTAAATTTGAGAGGGGAGCTTCTTTAAATAAAATAGCCTTAGCTATAGGGATTGAACCTCAGTACTTAGAAAAACTCAAGTCTGGTAGATATGGTTACGACAATTGTTTAGCATACTTAGTGCACGCAAAAGATGAAACAAAATATCAGTACCGGCCAGAAGAAGTCACCACCATCTTAGGCGAGGATTACACAAGCATCTACAATCGAAGTATAGAAACATGGCTTAAAGGACGAGCAACAAAAAAAGCAAAGGAAACAAATCTTAGTGTTGATTGGTTGATTGAACGTATTTTAGCTGGTGAAGTGACTAAACGTAATATCATGCTCACAGATGAATATTACTCAATTTACGGTCAACATAAACGTAAAGTAAACGAAGCTTTAGAAACTGTAGGAGAACGTAGAAGCTATCAAACAATAGCTGAACTAGAGGCAGGGAGATTTAAGAAGACAGTAATTTATATAACAGCTAGTAGCGGTGTAGGAAAAACGAAACTCAGCAAAGACTTGATAGAGCTTATTCAAGCAAGCGCAGTGAAAAATGGATTAAATTGGGAAGCATGTATGACTGCTTCTACAAATGCATTCGACGAATACAGCGGTCAAGAAATTCTATTCCTTGATGATATTAAAGGAAATAGTTTCACTGTTTCCGACTGGTTAAAGTTATTAGATCCATACACAATAAGTCCAATATCAGCTCGTTATCATAATAAAATGGGCTCAGCAAGAGTGATTATAATAACAAGTACAAAGTTACCAGTTGAGCTATTCTATTTTGCGAATGGAAACCACAATGAAGACTTAGGACAATTTGTACGAAGAATTGACTTGTTAGTACACATACACAATGACATTTTTCATGTTTGTCCTCACGAAAAAACAGCAGAGGAAAGCACAATAGAAGCCTTCGGAACTAACATTCGGGTCCACCATTCTTACACTTTTCAAAAGTCTCCTGCTATTCAGCGAGATGAGGCGTTAGAAGAAATTCTAGAAACAGTGACGACAAATATGAATTGGAACAAAACAAAAAAGGTTATCGATGCAAGCGACCAAACGAACAACGATAACCCAAACAATCAACAAAAATAGCACAACTACTTTTGTTGTTGCTATTATATCATAATTTCAATTTGAGGAAATATAATATGCAATCTAAAAAAAAACCAATGACACATTTCAAATTAACTACATACCCACTTGTCGATAAAAATGACATTATGATCCTAACAGGGTACTCTGAAACTCAATCTAAACTACTAATCAGACAAGCTAAATTGCTTCTAGTCGAAAAAGGGTTTAATTGGTACAAGAACAAACGTGTTGGACGAGTTCCAGTGCAAATAATCGAAGATATACTAGGGTTTCAGATAATTTCTAAAAATGTTATAATTGAAAACGTACATGATGATACTGCTATTGAGGAGGATATCCACGATGGTAGTCACTAGACAAAAAAATAAAAAATGGGGGGTTGATATAAGTGACGGATATGATGCGGTAACAGGTAAGCAAAAGCGTCACAGAAAAACAGACTTTAAATCTCGAAAAGAAGCTGAGCAGTATGAAGCCGATTTTAGGATTAAGAAACTACATCAGATTGGCTATAAGCAAAAGATTAGCATTGATTATCTTTACTCACTTGTCCAGGAAGAAGATACACTTCGTGGCAATAAACGTAGTACGATAGATAGCCAGGAATCTTATTATCGTGTTTATATGTCTCGCTACTTTAAAAATGCAGATATGCGTGCTGTTTCAGTCACAGATATCAAAGAATATAGAAACTGGCTTAAAAATCAACGTAGTGTCAAAGGTGGTTTGTTGAGTAATTCTCATGTTAACCAGCAGATGATTTTTGTCCATAAGATGTTTGAGGTTGCAGTCCAGCATCAAATTCGACATGACAATCCTTGCAATGGCTTACGGCGATTACCTCAGCAACAAAAAGAAATGGATTATTATACTCCTGAGCAATTCAAGAAATTTGATTCTCTATTTAATGAAGATGAATATCCATTTCAACTGTTGTATCGTGTATTGATGTATACAGGATTACGCATTGGAGAAGCTTTAGCTTTAACTTGGGAACATATCAATCTTGATGAGATGTATATCGATGTTAAATACTCTGCCTATTATCGAAATGGACAAGTTCATATTGGAACAGTAAAAACAACTCAGTCGAACCGTAGAATATACATTCATAAAAGTTTTAATGAGGAGTTGAAAAAGTGGAAAGAAAGACAATTTGATTTACTCAAGTCGTTTACTGATAATTCTAAAAGTCTTCAAATTTATCAAGCTACTCCAGAAATTCTAACAAGTCCAAACGTCTCGAACTTCAGAGTTATTCTCAAAAAGAGAATGCCTAAAGATTTGAAACTAATTCGCAATCATGATTTTAGACATTCTCATGCTGCATTTTTAGTCTCACAAGGTCTCCGAAATGGTGAGGGGAAAGATTATATATTCTTCACATTGATGAAACGTTTAGGACATTCATCAATCAATACGACAATAAATGTATACTCACATTTATTTCCAATTCAGCAACAAGAAGTTGCTTCTGCCTTTGATAATTTCTAACAATAAGGCAAAATAAGGAAACGAAATTTTAAATACAGGGTCTAAACCCTTGATACGAAAGGAATCTAGAAAATATTATGATGAATATGCAAAATATGATGAAGCAAGCTCAAAAATTGCAAAAGCAAATGGAGCAAAGCCAAGCGGAATTAGCCGCAACTCAATTTGTAGGGAAATCTGCTCAAGACTTGGTTGTTGCAACTCTTACAGGTGATAAGAAGGTTGTCTCCATCGATTTCAACGCCGCAGTGGTCGACCCAGAAGATACAGAAACTCTTTCTGATATGACGGTTCAAGCCATCAATGCTGCCATTGAAGAAATTGATGCTGCAACTAAGAAAAAACTCGGTGCGTTCGCAGGGAAATTACCATTTTAAGCTAAGGAAGTTTTCATTAACTCAAAAGAGGCTCAGTTTTGAGCCTTTTTCAGATTGAAGACAAAGTCATATTAAAAACTTTCCTTGGGTGAGTACGGACGTTAGGTGAAATTATCCAGTGGATGATTTCAGCAATCCAGGAAGTTCCATGACTA
>ENA-OWLR01000446-OWLR01000446.1-metagenome-genome-assembly--contig:-NODE-446-length-12946-cov-11.831743_pt1 | contig 12946 bp, 9 predicted proteins | sample MGYA00245352_ERZ651110 | MGnify/ENA primary metagenome ERZ651110 (study PRJEB26857, sample SAMEA4031765) | metagenome | biome: human; feature: oral; material: saliva | place: Philippines | collected 2014... | reverse complement strand
AGGGCACCTTTTACAACCCTCTTTGTAACCTATTGATTCCTTGATGGTTACAAAGGCGATTTTTAACGATAATAAGTTGATTTGCGAACAATAACACCTTGCAGTTTGTAAGGGTATTTCAAAAGCCTGAACACGCCCCCTCTCCGAAGGAAGAGGGGAGTAATAAGCGGGATACCCCGTTGTGTTTGAGGAGGACGGAGTGAGGAAAAAAAGCCTCTCCCCGGCCCTCTCCGAAAGGAGAGGGAGGACAATTAGCGAGATTCCCCGTTGTGTTTGAGGAGACATAAAACGGTGTTTGAAGGTTTTAAAGAACTGGTTTTGAAGAAGAAAAGCAGACAAGTTACGGGCTCTAAACTACGAATTTACGAATTGAAAGATAGTGGGATGCTGGCTATAAACCACGAATTTACGAATTCACAGATAGGTTAATTGCGGGCTATAAACTACGAATTTACGAATTGGCAGATAGTTAATTGCCTACTCTAAACTACGATTTTACGAATTCACAGATAGTTAATTGCAAGATAAAAACCACGAATTTACGAATTGACAGATAGTGAATTGCGGGCTATAGCATAAGATATTACGCGTTAACAAGTAGACGGTTCGCGTATATAAGATGCGATTTTATGAGAAAAAAACAGTTAGTTTGTGTGTTTCAAGCTATTAGTTCGAGTTCTAAACTCTACAATATTGAGAATTAAACCTTAACCTTTGAGGTTTAATTCTTTTTTCTTTTATATCCCCAACTCCCAGTATTCTGTATCCCGCCAGGCACATCCCCTCCTTCGGAGGGGCTTGGGGAGGCACCCCCTTCAGACTTGGGGAGACCGTATATCGAGGCTTAGTGAGCACTCATATCCCACCGTTTCCTCTCACATCCCCTCCTTCGGAGGGGCTTGGGGAGGCTCCTTCTTTCCTGTGCTTGGGCTCCTTCTTTCCTGCACTTGGGCTCCTTCTTTCCAGTGCTTGGGCTCCTACATCCCCTCTTCCTCAGCCATTTCGTCTTCCGTCTTAGGCTTTGCGGGTTGCACTTGGTCACTACCCGTATCGAGTTCTACGGCATCCGTGATGTGCAAACGACCCTGATTATCAATCGTAACATCAATGGGGACATACTCATCACTGTTCGGATCGGGTGAACCAACACTTGCTCCAAAGAAGAGTTTGTTGCCCTCTGCACGGTCAAACATAAACCCTACGAGAGCTCCTTCACGCCCATATTGATTGTCAGTAAAGGCTCTGAAGTCGGCTTTTGTGAATGTTTTATCATAGAAAGACGAACCATCCTGGCGCAGAATCTGCAACTGTACCTTATTATCATAGTACTTCCTTCCGTCCTCATCAGTTGTTGTTTCGAGCGATTTATCAGCAAAACGGCGGATACGAATGGTGTAAACGCTGCCCATCCATTGCACCTTCTTCTCGTATTTGAAGTCGGACAGACTCTGCGGATTGCGTGGAGTCTTGGGCTTAGGGGCTATCTTTGTGATGATATCGTTTGTCTTACGCTCTTTTTTACATGCGCTGCAACACAGCAGGGCGACTCCCATGAGGAGGAAAGAAATAAGTTGTTTCGTCATAACTTGTCTAATATTCCACCTGCAAAAGTACGCATTTTATCCGAATTAAACAACAAGATGGCGCACAACTAACGCTCCATGGCTGCCTTTTCTCCGGCTATGTAGCCTGTGGTCCATGCTGCCTGGAGGTTGAAACCACCCGTTATGGCGTCTATGTCGAGTACTTCTCCGGCAAAGAAGAGGCCTTTGCACACCTTACTTTCAAGTGTATTCTGATCGATATTGCTAAGACTCACACCGCCACAGGTGACAAACTCGTCACGGAAACTACCCTTTCCGCCAATCGTGTATTGGTCGTTGACAAGCGTTTCAACCAGCTTGTTCATGGTCTTTTTCCCTATTTCGCTCCACGGTTTGGTCACATCAACCCCTATTTTATCAATGAGATAGAGCCAGAGACGGGCTGGTAAGCCGAAGGGATGCAGTGTTCCGACTTGCTTTCGTGGGTTGATCAGTGCGAGATCTGCCAACTCCTGCTCCACATCCTGCCTGCTTCTGTCGCCTGTCCAACTGATAGCGAGGGGCGAACGGTAGTCGTTTTCGGCAAGAAAGCGGGCTGCATAGGACGATAACTTCAGTGTTGCCGGACCGCTTGTGCCCCAGTGTGTGATGAGCAAGGGACCCATTGCCTTCATCTTTGTCCCCGGAATGGACGTCACAACGGGGTCAACGACGGTGCCCATGAGGCTACAAAACGCCTTATCCTTGATGGTAAACGTGAAGAGAGAGGGCACTGGCGACTCTATTTCGTGCCCCATGCGTGCCAGATAAACCAGTCCGCGGGCATGGGGAGAGCCTCCTGTTGCAATGATAACACGGTCGAAGTAACGCTTTTCTCCGCCCCCGAAGTGCAGTTCGAAGCGTCCATCGGCGGTGTGATAGATGTCTTTCAGCTGACTTCTGCAGCTTATCTTCACCCCCAAAGAGGCTGCCTGACGTGTCAGACAGTTGATGATGGCATGTGAATCCTGCGCTTTCGGGAAGACACACTCGTCCTCTTGTGTCACCAAAGGTACTCCTCGCTGTTCGAACCAACGGTAAGTATCCTTATAATTGAAGACGTTGAAGAGTCGCTTCATCAGTTTATCCCCACGTGGATAAGCCTGTTTGAGGTCGGTGATAGCGGCAAAACTGTTCGTCACATTGCATCTTCCGCCACCCGTCACCTCGACCTTTGCCAGCACTTTCGATGCCCTTTCAAAGATCGTAACGTTTGTTTTTGCATTTGCTTTTCGGGCAGTAATGGCAGCCATGAAGCCTGCTGCACCACCGCCAATAATGGCTATGTCCATAGTAAAAAGTAGATTATAGAGAAGAAGAATTAGTCTGGTGTATGCACTTTCTTGCGCTTTCCGCTGAACTCATTGAAGTCTATTCGGATGATTTCAACGCGGTGGAAGCTCTTATGAGCATACTTATCACCAATCTCTTTGAAGTCGGCTGACAGCTTATCAATGAGCAAATGCAATGCATGCATCTTCTCTTCGTCCGACAGATGGATACGTGCTTCACCGAAGAAGATGGCACTTTCATACTCCGTTGTGAAGTTACGAGGCAACAGGTTCACGTTGCCAATGATGCAAAGTGACACCTTTGGATTCTTCTCAATGGCTTGTAGCTTGCGTCCCTCAGGTGCACAATGGATGTAAACGCTATGGTCTCCGTCCCAAACAAAGTTCACTGGGATACCGTAACCGGCGTCATCAGACACCATACTCAGTACTCCATACTCTCCATCACGTAACAATTCTAACGCCCGCTGCTCATCCATTAGACGGTCCTGACGGCGTACCCGGTCATTTACATACTTCATATTAGTCTATATTTACATGTAAAAAGAAAAAACCTTGACTGATTCCCATCACCCAAGGCTTAAATACTAAAACTAAATTAACCACTAAAAAAACTTGATGCAAAGGTACGAATAAAATCCGAAAAAGCAATAAGTGCACAACCAATTATGCATAAAACCGTGTGTTTTTAACACAATTTAATCAGCAAATGCGGTTTTATTTCAAATCAATGCACATATGATGCAATATGGTTAGATATGTGTGCAGAAAGAAAGGAAATACATCTTAATTGAAAAAAAACGACACAGAGGAAAGTTTAAAATTACATAAACATGTGCATTTCGCACTAAAAAAACATTATATTTTCGGTGTTTTATGCAAGACAGAGGGACAGATGGTATTAGACAGAATATCCTTTTGTTTTAGACAAGATGCCCTTTTGTTTTAGACAGAATGAACATAAAGACATACTTCAATGACAGATTCTTTAATGCTATATCAACAGGAAGATATCTACGAATGCGCTATTGCTTTAGATAGAATGACCATAAAGGCATATTTTTATGACAAATTCTTTAATGTTATACCAACGTATGGATATATTTTTAGGACAGATTCCATAATGTTATAGCACGAAATGACGTGCTTTGGAAGGCATATACCTTATTATATAATGACCTTTGGAAGTGTACAGGAGAACCTATATGTTGGGTGGGGAAGACAGAAAATGTAAAAAGAAATGGTAGTGAGGAAAACAATACATGCTCTTTTGCATTGTAAAAGACACCCTTTTGCAATGTAAAAGGGCATCTTTTGAAGTGTAAAAAGGCATGTTTTGCAATGCAAAAGGGCACCTTTTACAACCCCATCTGTGACCTATTGACATCCCGAAGGTTACAAAGTCGGTTTTCGTCCCTTTCCCCTTGTCTTGCCGTTATGCGTCTCTTGTTATTTATAAAGATACTTCTTAGTACATAAGAGTTGATGTGCGGTGATCTGAAAGCGCGTAATCTGCAGGATAATAAAAAATGGTATACAGTCGGACTGCATACCATTTTCTATTTTAAAGTGATGTTATTCTATCGTCTTACCAGATCTTTAACGTGTTCTGAAGGTTCTTATAATCCTGGTCGAGTATTGGTTTGTGGTTTGAATCTTCCTCACCTGATATCCAAACAGGGCGGATAGCCTTAGCCTGAGCCTTACCATTTGCAGACAAGTTCCATTCTGTTGGACCGAAGAAGAAGTCTCTTGACAGACCCAATGTTCTGCAGGTTGAGGTCATATACTGTCCGTATGCACCAAGAATAGATACCATATCTCTATATCCTATTTCAGGAGATGAGGACGCACGTCTACCTGTAATAGGCAAGAACAAGCCCTTGTTTGCACGTACAAGTGCCGTAACATTGGTGTACTTATAGAGCGATTTAACCCTTGTTGGGAAGGACTTTACTCTTATAGAACCAGCCGTTGTGAAGTATGCACCATATACAAATGTACCTTGTTCTGTCATACAGTAAGCTGGGATAGCATTGGCTTTGTTATACAAGTTAGTGATGTCTGCTTCGGTTGGCATACGATATTTCTGTTTTTTATCCGCTGTATAATAACGTACAATGTCACCAAACTCAGCACTACTTCTGTCTACTTCTCTATGTATAAGAGGCTTAGGAGCATAGTATTTATCTACTGTAATATCCTTATCAGTGTATGTACCCCTGTTCAGATTGAGGGCATTTTTAATGTCACCAAAGCGGAAAAGGTCTACATCATCAGTTGTTTGGGTAGGTGAACTCTCGAACTGTGAAGACTGAAGTATACCATTTGCTGCTGGTTTACGGTTGCTTCCGAGCTTCACCGCACGGCGTGAAATCCACCATTGTGCTGGTGCTATACCCCAGTAACCACCGGTCTCTGGACCGTAATGGATGAAGTTTCCTGTTGCCCATTTGATGCCTTGTACCTCAACATAAGGCTCTGGTAACACCTCTGGCATACTCAAAAGGTCAGTGTGATATACCTTTCCTTCATCGAAAGTGATGCTTGCATACTCCTTCTTATAGCATTTATTACCCACGTAAACCATGATGAGTACATCGGTATAGGTGCCTGGGAGGAGCGAAATGTATGTATATTTCCCACCTGCAGACGATACCTTCTGACCCGTAGGAGGGGTAACAACGATGTTCATACTCTCATCAGCTGGGTTGTTCGTAACGAAGCTTCCCGTTGAGAGATTGAACACATCAGACCCCTTTACATTTGAGATGTAAACAGAATCGATGTTGGTTAGAATATCATTCTTACTGTCTGTGAAGCGCAAACCCCACAAAGAGACGATGCGTTTCATGTTCCCTATGCTCACATTCAGGTTCGAACCGACGATGCTTTTTGGCTTAACCTGCTTGTATTGGTAGTCATATAACTTACCGATTGTCTCTGCTGTACCGTCCTGACGGGTCAGGTTCAACGCGAGAAGGTTCGATATATGGTCAACCTCATCATGGTAAGGTTTACCGTCGTCCTCGCCCGTTTTCGTAACAGGCTGGATGCTTTTACCGACTGCAGCACCTGGATAGAAGAAGCAAAGGTCGTCAGTTGCTTTCACTGTTGCATTGCTTTTGGCTGCTATCTGACCTGTAAACGTGCTACCTTTGCCGCTCTTATCGGCTGCGATAGTCCAGTAAGAAGTACGTGTATTACTTGTTCCGTCACTTGAAACGAAGGCAATCAGCTTGTCACCGGCAGCCCATGTAGAGTGCAATACCTTCTTGTTTGTCGGGTCAACGCTGAGCACACGACTTCCAGGTTGGTTGTCTTGAGCAGCGTCAACATCAGCTGTGACATTATAAACATTCGCATTTGCGTCGCCACCTGCCGTACTGTCAATATCGTCCGACTGGCAAGCTGTGAACGCCGTTGCCATCATTCCGGTGATGGCAAGGAGCAGAATCTTTGTCTTGTTCATCTGTTATAGGTTTTTCTTCGTTGTTAATTTTCTCTTAATCTCTTATTCTTGCTCACCCCATGTCTGTACTTTGGCTGCGCCAAAAGCCGAGAATGGGTTGGGACTCTGGTTGTTACCACCTGTTGGATCACCACCCTCTGTTGGGTCAGAGGTTGAAGCACTGATTGTCATCAATGAACTTTCTGCGGCGAGAAGAACCACAGTTGTGTTGGGTCTACGATAAGTTTTCTTCGTTGTCATAGAGCAATTATTTTTTAATTTCCGCTTTTAAAATCCTGAATCCTTAGTAAATATGTATATAGAATATACGTTTTCTGTGATAATTTAGCACTATTTATCAAAATAGCGGTGCAAAGGTACGAATAAAAATCGAATCTGAAATAATTTCAATCAACAATCTTCTTGACGCAAATCAAAAAGTGTTTTGAACCTAAAAAACACACGTTCGTCATGAATATGACGACCCCTGCAGATGTTAATCACTTAAGCCTAAAGGGGAAATGCTCGCCATTGCCCTTGCAGAGGAGTGCGTCCCCACACGTGGTTTGTGCCCTTCCGTTTCGCAAACCACGGGCGGGAATCCAGCGCCCGTTGCCCTCTTTTGACGTTAACAGTAGACAACAAGAATTAATAAAATAATCTTACAATCCGCAAGGGCTTATTGATTACAAAACGAAGGATAATCATTAAAAATCGTCTTTGTAACCATCAAGGAATCAATAGGTTACAAAGAGGGTTGTAAAAGGTGCCCTTTTGCCTTGCAAAACATGCCCTTTTACACCTCAAAAGATGCCCTTTTACATTGCAAAAGGGCATCTTTTAGGACGCAAAAGGGCGTAGATGGGAAAGTGAAAGGGAAAGATGTTGACAAAAAGGAGCGGAACTAAGAAAAGAGAAGCGGCCTCCCCAAGCCCCTCCGAAGGAGGGGATGTGAGAGGAAACGGTGGGATATGGGTGGCTCACTAAGCCTCGAGTTACGGCCTCCCCAAGCCCGAAGAGTAGCCTCCCCAAGCCCCTCCGAAGGAGGGGATGTGCCTGGCGGGATACGGAATGCTGTGGGTTGGGGAGATAAAGGGGAGTGGGATTAAAGCTAAAAGTTCATCGGTTAATTCTCAAAGGTCTAAAGTTTGGAAGTCAAAACATGCTTTGTCGCACACAATTCCCCTATCTGTGAATTCGTAAATTCGTGGTCTTTATCTTGCAATTCCCCTATCTGTAATTCGTAAATTCGTGGTTTTTATCTTGCAATTCCCCTATCTGTAATTCGTAAATTCGTGGTCTTTATCTTGCAATTCACCTATCTGTGAATTCGTAAATTCGTAGTTTGGCGCACGCAATGCGTACGGTTGTGGAGGCGATTGTTTGTCAATTGAAACAAAAAATCACATAGATAAAAAGTAATTTAATCTTATTAACAATAGCGCGACCAGTGCTGTGGCACACAGATTTATGCATAAATGAATAAAAAAAGATTTAACATTAAATCGTGATAGTGTACTTCTGAAACTCAAAAAGAGGGTGTAAAGTACTGTGAGAAAGGATTGTTCATGGTTTAAACAAGTATGTTAAACAACATTAATAACACTGTATTGGTACATATAATACGCAATTTTATTCATAATTTTGCAACCGAATAACTTGCTTCTTGACTAATAACACATTTACTTTTTTTATAAATAACATTTAAACGAAGATTAAAAAATGAAACCAAAAAGGACATTTTTAGGCTTGCAGCATTGCAAGTTGTATGCCCTTACATTCTTGCTGGTCATGGGATGTATCAACTCCTTTGCGCAAACAGGCAGTAAGGCTGTAAAAGTAACCATTAGTCCTAAATCAGGAAACATCATCTCGACGCGCTCAGAAAGTGCACTTGAGGCTGGTTCGGAGGGTGGCTATGGATCGCTTTTTATCCACAATCAAGCCCCACTTACGTACACAACAACCGACCAACCAGTGTTTTCTGCCGACGGATTGATGCGTAATCACACGGGAAACATTCGTTTCTACGATCACAACACCCCCAGTATTGACGATGACAGGGTGGTCCACATCACGGGTATCTTTAACTCTTACGCTGCTCTGGCAGTGCCAAAAGGATACCGCATCACGAAGTACACCATCCGCATCAAGAACAATCTCAAAGGTAGCTATGGGCAGGCTGACTACGAAATCTTGGACAAATCCTTCCAACGCTCCAATGGAACACAGAAGCTTACATGGGGACAGTGGGTGGATTGGTACTTCGGTGAGATTCCACAATCGGACGTTGCGGCGGAGAATGCACGTAAAGGCAATTCCGATATGCACTGGATTGGTACGCCAATCAGAATCTATCACTCTGGCGATGGTAAGACAAAGACCTACGAACTGACGCGTGGTAACGGAACAACGGATAACCTTGGCAACGTGATTTACTTCACTTTCATTGGTGATCACAACACTTCCAACACGCTCGCGGGCTTTGAATACGAGTCATTCGAGGTTGATATCGCTCCGGATGTGGAGTTCCCAGTGTCTATTTCACCGTCAAACGTGTCGGAAGAGTTGACCAATCTCGTGGAGAATGGCTTCGAAACACGTAAGATTGATGTAGGAGAAATCAAACGAATAGAGAAGAATGGCAAGAAGTTCCTGGCTTATATGCCAAGCAATATCAAGCAGATGGAAGCCACGGTGAAGCTCTTTCACGAGTCAGCCGTTGAGAACGGAACATGGAAAAAGACAACAGGTAGCGGTCAATACATCTCTGCTTTACAGTCGGGAAGCACCAACTGGAATGCGCTGAAGAGCGGTGTTTACTACATAGAAGCACCTACAAAGATTGTGAATACATACGCTGACGGGACAACAAACACCGTCCCTGTGGGCTATCGTATCACTGGTGCAACCTTTAAATATACGTATGGTACGAATCAATCTGGTAGTCAACCGGGCTTCAGAATCAAGAAAAAAGGGGTGAATGCATACCTTAACCGTTCCTGCAATGGACCTCTTTTGCCTCCAGTTGGGAGCAAGATGCCTTGGGACGTATCTACATGCAGGGTACAGGTGGGACAAAAACCTATCTCACAGTAGGGTCACGCACAGCGTCATACGACTATTCCATCACGACGACAACAAACAGTTCAGCTGCCAGTATGAACTGGTTCTTCGATACAGAAGGTAGACTTTACAACCTCAACTATGGTTCAAGATACTATCTAACGTATGTTCCTGTAATAGGTTCTACCGCTGCACAGACCGTACTTTCCTATTATTCACGTGGCGAATACCCCAAACGTGAGGCTGCAGGGTCGTCTTTCACACCGCAGAACTTCACCTTGAAGATATACGATAAGACCGGAACGACGGTTGAAAGAACTGAAAACGTGTCGGCAACCAACAGCAATGGCACTGTCAGCATTGATGGTTTGAACAACGATGCAGTGAAGTTTACAATTGAAAACACCACCGGTATGGCGTTAGTGAACGTAGATGTGAAGATGGAACCATTGAATCCGTATGTCAGTACGGCTGATATCGTGTGCACAGGAGCGCAAGGTGAGGAGATGACACGTACGTTTACGAATGCAACAGACTTCAAAATGGGTGGCGATCTCTTTGTATATAAAGTGCCACTGGGCTTCTCAACGCCTTCACAAGGTACTTTCTCCTTCCGCAATCTGAAGTCACTCTTTGCCGATGAGACCTACCTTAACTGTGATCCTCGTGATGGAAAGGTGCGTTATAGCTTTGTAGGTTCGAAGTATACACCCGTCAATGGCAACGACCTTTACGGTAGTGGATATGACCCGAACCACTCTTATCTCGACAAAATAGACGTGAATGTGGCTGGTAATAAGGCTTTCTTGTTCAATAATTCGGCGGAGCTCGACCGTAACAGGAATACCCTTTCGACGCTTTACCTTACTGAAACGCCGTTCAGTGCAGCTGCTTATACAGCACAAGGGGGTAACTTCAACGCTGCAAACGCTGTGGTACAGATAGGCGAAACGAAGACTCTTTACCTCTTTACAAAGGACGAAACGCGATACAACATTGCTCCAACGACGAAGGAACAGCATGATGCCTATGCTTATTACACCACGAATATAGAGCTGACAACAGGCAATTACACACCGAAAGTGGAGTGGACGAAGATCTATGACAAGACCAATTACTACAAGACGGCTGCTGATCAGGACAACGAAGAGGCAATGTATGGGGCGAAGATCACAACCACTGATGCCGGATTTGACACAGAAGGCAACGCTTCCTATGGCTATCTGACACTCTCACAGATAAAAGATGCCATGACAACAGCACTCGGTGGAAGCAATGCGCCAGCGTCATTCGACCAGATATTGTACGTTGACAACTCCGAACTCTTCAGTGTTGTGGGTAGCACGAATGATGCTTCAACGGGCATAATGAGCATGAACACGTTCCGTAACCCACTGGCTAAGAACGCTATCATATACCTCCCTTACCGTTCAGCAGCACAGGCAACGACACACAATGTGGCTGTTATGAAGGAAGGAAGTACAACGGATTTCACCTCACCTGTCGACTTCCAACTCATCGATAAGAATCCTTTCTTTGCGCCATTCAGCATCCAGCTCGCTGCAGATAAGTATGCTACATACGCACGTCAGGTGACTTATCAGGGTTATGGTACCGACACTTATGCATCTATTGTACTGCCTTTCGCACTGACAGTGGACGCCAATGGCGAGCATAAAGACGACCTCGGTGGCTTCTATGAGTTCACCGTTGGAAAGATGAAAGACAACGGACTGACTTACACCAGTACGCCATCCATGCAGGGAACGGACTATCATGCCACGGCACAGTTCAGTAAACTGACGGCTGATGCAGCTGCAAACACGGATTACATGGTGCGCCTTCCTCGTACAAATGCCACTCCGCAGGTGCTCTTCACAGTGCGTCAGAAGGGAGCTTTCATTGAGAAAACAAACTCGAAAAACCAACTCATAGCGGGTGAAACGGTGCAGAACACACTCGATGGGGCGGCAGCAAACCTCACAAGTTACCACACTTATTCGGGTGTAAGGATGAACAAAGCAACGAATCAGGACGTGTTCTACTTCTCATATAATAAGTTTGTTGCCCTTCGAAACCTGCGCAAAGACGTGCTCTATCAGTGGCCTTTCCGTGCCGTTTATAAGTTCAATGGGTCGCCAGCAGCGGCAGCTAAGGCGTTCACAGCAATGGAAATAGCCTTCGATGATACCACGGATGACAAGACACCAACGGGTATTGACGAACTGAACAACGATGTGACGCTGGCTGTTACCACAACTGATAACACCATCATCACCAAGAGTAAGAAGGATACGGAGGTGAGAATACACAGTCTGACGGGACAGATGGTGGCAAGAACCACAGTGAAAGCTGGTGAGACACGTGCCTTCCACGTGCCGACAGGCATATACATCGTAAATGGAAAGAAGATAACCGTAAAATAAAAAGATAGCAATGAAGAAGATATATATACAGCCTTTGGCTACTATTCATCATGTAAATATTGAATCAATCATGATTGAAGCGTCCGACCAGGGTGACCATGCGGAAAGTAAACCCAACCCATTTGAGGAAGATCAGGTAAGTGATTGGGACGAATGGGAGCGTGAAGAGTAAGGGAAGAGGCGGCCTCCCCAAGCCCCTCCAGAGGAGGGGATGTGAGAGGATATGGTGGGATATGGAGGCTCACTAAGCCTCGAGAGTGGTCTCTTCAAGCCGTTTTGGAAGGAGGGGATGTGCTGAAAAAGGGTGGGGTTGTTAGTCTATTAACAGCCTCACTAAGCCCTTCCAGAGGAGGGGATGTGCCTGACGGGGTACGTATTCCCGATGAAAAGTCAGAATAGTTGGAGGAGTTAGAGTTCTAAATGGCATAAAAACCGTTACGTCAAAAGCGTTGTTGGAAATCCGAAAGGGTTTCCCACGAATGGTTTTTAATGACTATAAGTACTTTAACTCCTCTAAATATTAAAGCGCAATTCGCTTGACTTTTAAATCCTAAAATCCATTGTTAAGAGTTCAAATCAATATCTTAAAACACACAAATCATCTACTTGTTAACTCGTGATCTTTTATGCTATTGCCCGCAATTCATCTACTTCTCAATTCGTAAATTCGCAGTTTATAGCATGCAATTCATTATCTATGAATTCGTAAATTCGTAGTTATCGCTTGCAATTCACCTATTTGTTAATTCGTAAATTCTTGTTCTATAGCATACAACTAACCTATCTCTCAATTTGTAAATTCGTAGTTTAGAGCATGTAACTTGTCTATTTTTCTTCTTCAGAACCAGCCCCCAAAAACCTCAAACACCGTTTTATGCCTTCTCAAATACAATGGGGAATCTCGCTAATTGTTCTCCCTCTCCTTTCGGAGAGGGCCGGGGAGAGGCTGCTTCGGGTGTGTTTCAGGCTTTTTGAAATACCCTTACAAATTATACGTCACTATTGTTCGCAAATCAACTCATTATCATTAAAAACCGCCTTTGTAACCTTTGGATTATCAGTTAGTTACAAACAGGCTTGTAAAAGGTGCCCTTTTGCATTGCAAAACATGCCCTTTTACACATCAAA
>ENA-OWLR01000444-OWLR01000444.1-metagenome-genome-assembly--contig:-NODE-444-length-12995-cov-16.290263_pt1 | contig 12995 bp, 9 predicted proteins | sample MGYA00245352_ERZ651110 | MGnify/ENA primary metagenome ERZ651110 (study PRJEB26857, sample SAMEA4031765) | metagenome | biome: human; feature: oral; material: saliva | place: Philippines | collected 2014... | reverse complement strand
AAGCAGGTTATTGCACATTTCGGTTCCGTAACATCCTGTATCTATCTATGGGTGAACGGTAAGTTCGTTGGATATAGTGAGGATTCGAAGATTGGACCAGAGTTTGATATTACACGATACTTGAAGAAAGGTGATAATCAGATAGCCTTCCAAGTGTTCAGATGGTCGGATGGTAGCTACTGTGAGGACCAAGATTTCTGGCGACTTAGCGGTGTTGCACGCGACAGTTACCTCTATGCACGTGATGCACAGAAGCATTTGGAGGACATAAAGGTGACCCCTGACCTTGTCAATGGCTATAAAGACGGAACTCTGAACGTCAATTTGCAGCTTGCAGGTAGTACAAAAGCCTTCTTAGTATTGGAAGATGCAAATAAGAATCCTGTCTATAAGACAGTTGTTAAGCCTGATAAAACGGGACGTGCTACGGCTTTCATAGAAGTGAAAGACCCAAACAAGTGGACGGCGGAGACTCCTTATCTCTATAATCTCTACGTAAATGTTGAGGATGCTAAGACGGGTAAGGACCTTGAAACCATACCTCTTCGTGTGGGATTCCGTAAGGTTGAGATAAAGAACTCACAGGTTTTGGTCAACGGACAGCCTGTCCTCTTCAAGGGAGCAAACCGACATGAGATGGATCCAGACGGTGGATATGTTGTTACACCAGAGCGTATGATTCAAGATATCAAGGTGATGAAGCAGCTAAATGTCAATGCTGTGCGTACCTGTCACTATCCTGATGACCCTCTCTGGTATGACCTTTGCGATGAATATGGACTCTATGTCGTTGCTGAAGCCAATCAGGAGAGCCATGGTTTTGGCTACGGTGATGATGCAATATCGGGTACTCCACTCTTTGCTAAGCAGATAATGGAGCGCAATCAGCACAATGTTGGTACGAAATTCAATCACCCCAGCATCATTTTCTGGAGTCTTGGCAATGAGACTAAGTACAGTAAGAACTTTGATGATGCCTTTGATTGGGTTAAATCGCAGGACAAGAGCCGCCCTGTTCAGTATGAACGTGCTGAGAAGGAAGGCTATGCTACGGAGATTTTCTGTCCGATGTACTATTCACCAAAGGCTTGTGAGGAGTATGCAACGAATGATAAATACAAGCTACCTCTCATCCAATGCGAGTATAACCATACGATGGGAAACTCTGGAGGTAACCTGAAAGAGTACTGGGATCTCATCCGTAAGTATCCAAAGTATCAAGGAGGTTTTGACTGGGACTTCGTGGATCAGGGGCTACATCGTACTCCTCACTTTGATGCTTCACGCTCTTTGGAGGACTATGAGCGCGCTGCAAAGGAGGTAAATGTGAAGACTGAGTACACCTATGGTGGTGATTATAACAAGCATGACCCATCAGATAATAACTTCAACTGCAACGGAATGATTGGACCTGACCGCCAGTTGAACCCACATGCCTATGAGGTGGGATATGAATATCAGGACATCTGGGCTACACCTGTCAACCTCCGAGAGGGTAAAATACAGGTTCGGAATGAATATTTCTTCCGTAATCTGAGCAATTATCGCATGGATTGGGCATTGGTGAACGAAGGTAAAGTGGTTAAGAGTGGTTCGATTGATGAGCTGAATATCGCTCCACAGCATACGGCTGAATATACTTTACCTATCACGGGTAAGCAATATGACGGTGAAGTCCTACTGAATATCGACTTCAAACTCAAGACTGCAGAACCTCTTATGGCTGCTGGACAAACTGTAGCTACGGCTCAAATGGAGGTACAGTCATGGAAACCGATGCCTAAGATGGAGCCTGTTGCAGGTAATAAGTTGAAGGTTACGGATGATAAGAAGGACAATCAGGTTAGTTTCAAGGGTCAGAACTTTGATATAACCTTTAGTCGGACGACAGGTTTCCTCACTCGTTACCAGGTAGGAGGACATAGTTTGTTGGGTGAAAGTGGTACACTGAAGCCAAACTTCTGGCGTGCTGTGACAGATAACGACATGGGTGCCGAGTATCAGAAGAAGCTTGGAGCATGGCGTAATCCACAGATGAACCTCAAATCACTTGTGGTTGAGAAGAAGATGAATAGGCTTACTGCTGTTTATGACATGCCTGGTGTTGGTGCAGAACTGAACCTTATATATACTGTAGCAGCTGATGGCGCACTGCATGTTAGCATGGAAATGAATCTGAAGGAGGGCAGCAAGGCACCTCACATGCTTCGTTATGGCATGTTGATGCAGTTGCCTTATGACATGGATAAGTCTGTTTTCTATGGTCGTGGTCCTATTGAAAGCTATGCTGACCGTAAGTTCTCGCAGCGTATCGGACTGTATGAGCAGACGGCAGACGAACAGTTCTTCCCTTATATCCGCCCACAGGAAACTGGTACGAAGGCAGATATTCGCTGGTGGAAGCAGACGGATAAGAATGGAAATGGCTTCCGTATACAGTCTGATGAGGCTCCATTCTATGCCAGTGCATTGCATTATAACATCTCTGATCTTGATGAAGGACTGGAGAAACATCAGCGTCACAGCTATCAGGTACCGTTGTCAAAGTACACGAACCTTACATTTGACGGTGCTATGATGGGTGTCGGTGGTGTGAATAGTTGGGGTGAAGAGCCTTTGAAACAGTATCAGCTGCCAGCTGAAAACCGCTCAATGCACTTCTGGATCATACCCGTAGCTAAGTAATTAATTACAAATTTCATTAACCCAAAACGCCTTTGCAGTTCTTCTGCAAAGGCGTTTTTGATTATTGGAACATATACTTCGTATTGTTGACTCATATGTGTCAGGTCATTGACTCATATGTATCAGCTCATTATAACATAGGATTCAGATGTATTTCATCATAATGGGGCAGTTGTTTCGTCAATGATTTCCGAATATTAATGCTCACAAAACCTTTTATAAGTAGGGCTTTTGGTTGATCTCCGCATGCGGAATTCTACTTCCATAGACTTGTCCCTGCTTGCTAATCAACGCTTATCTTACTGTTAAAAGAGCGTCGCAGGCAATCCCTTAATAGGCATTACAGAAAATTACAAGGCGTCTGTAATCTTTCTACAAGGGCTTTGTAATCTTTCTACAAGCCGTCTGTAATACTTCTACAAAGCCTTTGTAATTTTCTGTAATGCCCTATAAACGTATCTGAAAGGAATGAGAAGGGCAAGAGGAAGACGCCTTATTTGATAATATAAGGGGGTGAACTTGCTATTTCACCATGGTGAAACTAAGATAAGACCATAGGGAAAACGAACAAAACCATACGATTAAAGCTTAGCAAACCCACGGTTAGAGATAATCGGAATGCTAAGCTTTAATTGTTTAATGGGGCCTAAATTCGAGGCTTAGAGGATGAGAGTCATCTTGTTTATCATCTCTTCATAGACTTTCTTTGTTACTGGTCGACCCCGTAGAGTACGTACACGTGGCATGTTTCGGAAGAACTCGTCCTGTGTCTGATACCATCTGTAAGCGTTAATTTCAGACAGACGGGATAGCATAAGAGTGATCTTTCGGACTGCATTAGGGTTGACAGAAGAGAAGTAATGTTTGCCGTTCCGCATCTCAAGTGCCAAAACGAGATAGGTCTTTGGTGCTTCTGTCACACGCGGTTCAATACTCCGAGTGCGTGCAGAGATTGTTATATTCCTGCCGAATCGCTGATTGATGTTGTTCATCATGCTACGAAATAGAGTGCCGTGAGCTGATGAATCCCTCTGTCCAGTATAAGCAATGAAGTAGTGAATCATCTCATGGATAAGCACATCATCAATCTGTTCTTCTGTCAGATTGTAATATCTTGAAACGGAGATGGTGTAGTCATAGAATGTTGTTCGTCCCCAACTTCGCTTTCTTTTGTATGCCATTTGTCCCAATCGGGTCTTCCCTCGTGACCATTTCAGTCGTGGAATGGGTAGCTTACTGCTGAAGATGAGGTCGTTGTATTTGTTGAATTTAGTGGTTAAGCTCTCCTCTTCGCTCATCATAGGTTGCGTTGAGGAGAGCTGTTGGGATGATTCTGTCTTGTGTTGGTTGAACATATATCGTGTTAATAGTTTGGACTTAGAGCCCGAACCGATAGCCTAAGGTGATGGCAAAGGTGCTGTTCTTCAGGTCTTTGTCATTCTTATCCTTCGTATCAGCAACCTTACTGATACCCCAAAGGTATCGGGCGTCAAGCTCAATGTTCTTATATGTGTAGGACAAACCTACAGGAATAGAGAAGACACAGCTATGCAGTTTGTCCTTAATGTCGGTATTGGACTTCTTAAAATGTGTCACACCATTATACTTTACCTCCTCGTTTGCTTTGGAACGTGCGCTTACCAGCACATCAGTCTGTATACCGAGCTTTGCTGTAAGGCCTTTCCATACATGTGCTTGAGCAAGAACTGGAATGCTGATGTAGTTCAGATCAGTTCTGAAATCAGTCAGATAGATATAGCTACCAGCGTTTCTGTCAAAGTCGATGTGGGCATTCTTGCCAATGACTTCAGTTATTCCCGTAGTGGATGGGTTAACAGGAGAGAACTCAAAGTCATTTGTTAACTCCTTGAATCGCATTAATACTGCCGCATTTTCTTTGGCTCCCTGCATGTTATAGAACACGCCTAATGATACTCCGAACAGCTTACTGAAGTTATATTCGGCATCTACACCAGCGACAAAGCCAGCCTTCGGACTGTAAGCTTCTTTGAGTTTACTACCTGAGAAGTCGGAGACGGTCATGCCAATACGTGGTGTAATGGTGAATTTACTGTTTGAGTTTTGTGCGTTTGCTGCCCATGGTATGAGTGCTAGAGCTGCGATTAAGAATAAATTTTTCATTGTTTGTATAAGCTTTTAGTTTGTTATTGATAAACTTTTGAGTATTGTTCGATAGACGTTTTAATGACACAAAGTTACGAAATTAATCATAGAACAGCAACTCTATGCTTGTTTTTCTGTATAGAGTAGGGGGTGAAGGTTGTATGAAACAATAAAGGCAGACGTTATTGTCTGCCTTTATGTGTGTTGTATATTATGTCTTAAGACTTTATAATGTATAGTCTTTAGAAGAGTGTCAGTGTGTAAAGATAGACCACTGCAGCAGGTATTGCCATCAGTGAAGAGTCGAATCGGTCGAGCATTCCACCGTGTCCTGGTAGGATATTTCCACTGTCTTTGATACCGAGTGTGCGTTTGAAGAGACTCTCAACAAGGTCGCCCCATGTACCGAAGACCACAACCACCAGTCCTAATCCTATCCATGCAGGAATGCTAAGCATATGTGGATCGGTGTCAGTATTGGTGAAATATCCGATAACTCCAGCAACAATCAATACGAGGAGTCCACCTCCTATGCTTCCTTCCCAACTCTTCTTAGGACTGATACGTGGGAATAACTTATGCTTACCGAATAGTGATCCACAGCAATAAGCACCTGTATCATTCGTCCAAAGGAAGATAAATATACTCAAAGGTAGGAGCATATCAATCATGATCTCTCCTCTTTCGTTTGTCTGGAAAGCAAGAATATTGATCATAGAGAAGGGGAGAGCGAGATACATCTGTCCCAACATGGTGTATGCCCAGTTGTTGATTGGGTTCTCATTCTTGAGATAAAGCTCTGATACAAACAGATAGATGATGGTCAGAATGTAAGGTACGAAGATGCTGAAGCCTTCTACGAACCCTAAACGATGCCCTGCTATTGCTAGGAAAAAGTAGACTCCAGCAACGGTAGAGATGAACCGGTTGATCCTGACACCTTTTATTTCATTTACCAATCCTGTGTATTCCCAAAGGCTCATACCCGTTATGACGGCAAAAAGCACGACCATATAATGTGGGCGAAGGAACCCTGCTACCATGATGGCAACGAAGAGTGCACCTGTAATAGCCCTGACTATTAAATTCTTTACTTTATCACTCATGATAGATTTTATTCTGCCGTATTGTTTGTTTCAGCCTCTTCTGACTGCTCTTTTGCTTCTTGAGCGAGCTTAGCCTCGTGTTCAGCCTGTGCCTTTTTCACCTCTTCTGGCATGTCTTCCAGCTTCGGTTGAGACTTCTCTTCCTGTTCCAGAAGCTCCTGTGTACGGCTAACCCATGGACGTTTACCGAAGATCTCTTCAACATCTTCAGCCATAATGACCTCACGTTCCACGAGAAGCTGTGCCAAACGGTTGTGACCTTCCTTGTGATCAAGCAGTATTTGCTTAGCACGATCGTACTGATCGTTAATCATCTTCAGCACTTCTTCGTCAATAGTCTTTGCTGTTGTCTCTGAATAAGGCTTCTGGAAGTTGTATTCATCATTGTTATAATAGCAAATATTTGGCAGTCTGTCACTCATACCAGCGTATGCTATCATACCATAAGCGCTCTTTGTGGCACGCTCAAGGTCGTTCATAGCTCCCGTAGAGATATGACCTGTGAAGAGTTCTTCGGCTGCTCGCCCTCCTAAGAGTGAACACATCTCATCAAGCATCTGCTCTTTTGTCGTGATTGGACGCTCTTCTGGCAGATACCATGCGGCACCAAGCGCTTGTCCACGTGGTACTATACTTACTTTTACCAATGGATTTGCATGCTCACAGAACCAGCTAATGGTTGCATGACCAGCCTCATGGAGTGCTATTGTACGCTTCTCATCAGTTGTCATCACCTTGGTTTTCTTCTCCAAACCGCCGATGATACGGTCTACGGCATCAAGGAAGTCTTGCTTTGTAACCTCCTTGCTGTTGTGACGGGCAGCTATAAGAGCTGCTTCGTTACAGACATTGGCGATGTCAGCGCCTGAGAATCCAGGTGTCTGACGCGCTAGAAGGTCGATGTCAAGGTCCTTGTGTAGCTTCAGATTGCGCATATGAACGAGGAAAATCTCCTTACGTTCAGGCAGGTCAGGGAGGTCAACGTGTATCTGACGGTCGAATCTTCCAGCACGAAGAAGAGCCTTGTCAAGCATATCAACACGGTTGGTTGCCGCAAGAACGATTACTCCTGAGTTCGTTCCGAAGCCATCCATCTCAGTTAAAAGGGCGTTGAGAGTGTTCTCTCTTTCATCGTTTCCACCCATAGCAGGGTTCTTTGAACGAGCACGACCAACGGCATCTATCTCATCAATGAAGATGATACAAGGTGATTTTTCCTTTGCTTGACGGAACACATCACGCACACGACTGGCACCAACACCCACAAACATCTCAACAAAGTCTGAACCACTCATGGAGAAGAAAGGTACACCTGCCTCGCCAGCAACAGCCTTTGCAAGCAGTGTTTTACCTGTTCCTGGGGGACCAATGAGCAATGCTCCCTTTGGTATTTTACCACCTAAATCAGTGTATTTCTTTGGATTCTTGAGGAAGTCAACAATCTCTTGTACCTCTTGTTTAGCACCAGTCTGACCGGCAACATCCTTGAACGTGATACCCATTTCGTTGGCTTTCTCATAGAGTTTGGCTTTTGATTTACCAACATTGAATACTCCGCCTGCTCCATTAACACCACTACTCATGCGGCGCATGATGAAGTACCAGATCGCAAAGATCAGTATCCATGGCCCAATAGAGAATAGGATGTCCATCAAACCACTATCCGACTTGTTCTCATAGCTATAGCTTGCTATCTTCTTGTGTGCTACAGCCTGATCCAAAAAGCTCTCTACTTTGTCAACAGAACCAATCTGTACCGTTACGTATGGTGCTGTTCCGACCTGGTCAGTACCGCTTTTGAAGATGTCACGGATATGGTCTGGGCTGACGAACATGCGTAGCGTATTATCATCTTTATTAATGATAACCTTCGTTCCATAGCCTTTCTCAACATATTGTTTGAATGTTGTGTAGTCTCTATCTACGCCAGCGCTGGACGACATGAGGCCGTTTCCTCTGGCAAAGAATACTACTCCGAGTGCAATAATGACGAATATGTATAGCCAAGTCATGTTAAACTTTGGCATTTTCGGCATATTCGGCTTGTTGTTGGAGTTTGAATTGTCCATATTCAAGTTTTGTTTTGTTTCTAAAAAAGTGATGACTAAACCCTCTGTCGGCTTATTCTATATCTGGTAGATATGTCAGTTTGGCGTCTTCCCAGAGATGTTCGAGGTCATAGAACTCACGGACTTCAGGAAGGAAGATGTGGACAATGACATCTACGAAGTCTATTGCTACCCACTGATTATTGCCAAGGCCGGCACAATTGACAGCCTTCTCGCCAGCATTTTCGCGTACATAGTCGCTTACAGACTCTGCTATTGCTTCTACTTGTTGCGGAGAATTACCCTGACAGATAATGAAGTTGCGGCAGATTGTACCGTCAATCTTGGATAAATCTGCAATAACTATGCCACGTCCTTTTTTATCTTGAATGCCTTTTGTTACTAACTCTACTAATTTCTTTGTCTCTTCCATTAAGTTTCTTTATGTTATATGAGTTGCAAAGGTAAGGGAAAAGCGATGAAGAGCAAAATAAATTGGTTCTTATTTTGTATTTATAAGGGTGTGTAATCGTTATTATAAAATGTTGCTGTCGGGAGATTTTAAACTGCATGAAACTCTCTTCCGGATGGTATTAAACAATTTGCTACCTATTGTTCTGCAAGGAATATTTCCTCAATAATCGAGTAATTAATGTTCAGGAGTGGGACTTTTAACAGTCTTCCGACTGAAAATAGCTCTCATGATTGTAGTCTCTTGTATGGTGTTTAGCCCTTAGCACGGTTGGTGCGGGGCATCAACTCCATTGGTGTTAAGCCTCAGCACTATATGTGCTAGGCTTCCGCACATAATCATAAAACGTACGAGTGTATGCGGATCTGACATTATCAAAGACGTAATAAGGCATTATTGACCAACAGAAATGAAATAGAATCGCTGGTCAGTAATAGCTCAAAGAGCTGCATAGGAAGCCATAATGCCCTAAATTCTTACTGGTAATGAAAAAAAACAGTAAAAGTTTTGTGAGTTCAGGAAAAAGCTGTAACTTTGCACTCGCAATTCAATTATGGGTTGTTTGGTCATTGGGATATGGTGTAATGGTAACACTACAGATTCTGGTCCTGTCATTCCTGGTTCGAATCCGGGTATCCCAACAGAGTAAAGAGAGTTGATTTTTTTCGACTCTCTTTTTTGTTTTCTTATCTATAAGATTACAGATTACATGTTTTTTGCTAATATATTATTGTTATAAACAGATGAAAAAAGTTTTTTTAGCATTGTTGGCTGCTTTGGGATTCCAAGTAAATGCAGCCGCTCAGAATAGTTTTGCGAATGTTGATGTGGAGCATTTCGAGAGAATTATTCAGTCAGATTCTGTTCAAATAGTGGACGTTCGTACTCCAGAAGAGTATGCTTCAGGGCATATTGCAGGTGCTTTGAATTTGAATGTACAGGATTCTACTTTTAAGAGTCAGGCACTTGCGAAGTTGGATAAGGCTCGTCCTTGTGCTGTTTATTGTCGTTCTGGGAAACGTTCGGCTCTTGCTGCATCAATATTGGCAGCTGAAGGGATGAAGGTAACCAATCTTTTGGGTGGCATTATAGCATGGGTTGAGGCTGGAAAGCCTACCACAAAGGATTAATATGTTGCTGACATAGTATCTCTAAGCCTAATACATATATTATAATGTGTGTTGAGATTTAAGGCTAAGGCATGTCTGAAAGGGGTGGGTCGTAGCTCCTGTGTAGGTCTGGAGATATATAAAGTGAATATGACAGTCCTATTGTCAGTATGCAATAGGAGGTGTTGTTTGTTAGAATACGCTTCTGTTAATAGGCAGAAACGAAAAAGGGACAGTTCTTTTAACGAACTGTCCCTTTTCTTTTTCATTATGATTGGCTATAAAATAGCTCTAACTTGTCTTGTTTTTGATGATAGAACAGAATGTTACTTGTTCTCTGCATCAATCGCTTTTATCTTCTGTTTCACCTCTTCCATATCGTCTTTTAACTTCTGGATACGGCGATTCATGTCGTCAATAAGGCTGTTTCCTTTCTTTGAACTGATGTTTAAGAAGCCCAGATTGTTCTCATAAGTGTTGATTTCCTGCTTCAATTGTTCAAAGCGACGCATGAGTTTCCCGCGCTCATTATCGAGTGCTTCAGCCCCACGGTCGGCAACTTTCTTCAGATTGTTGCGGAAATTATCAACGCGTTTGCGTGCAGCACTGATGTGAAGGTCTTTGTATAGCTTGTCTAAAACCTCATGATAATCCTTATATAGCTTGTCTTTCTCCTTGTAAGGAACGTGCCCTATCTTATTATATTGGTCTGTTAGCTGTTGTACTTTCTCCTGTACTCCTTCTTTCGCAGACTCTGCGAGCTCCTTTAATTGTGCTATAATCTCATTCTTTTTGCTCAAGTTCTCACGCTCTTCGTTGTGAGAATCAGCATGAACAGCATTACGTGCTTCAAAGAAATGGTTGCAAGCTGCGAGGAAATCATTCCATAGTTGGTCACCAATCTTCTTAGGAACCATGCCGATAGTCTTCCATTCTTTTTGCAAAGCAATGAGCTTATCTGATGTTGCTTTCCATTCAGTAGAGTTGGTAAGGGCTTGTGCTTTCTCAACAAGCGCCTTCTTTTTCTCTGTATTCTCAGCAAACTGGGCTTTCATTTCTTTGAAGAATTCACCTTTACGGTTGAAGAATTCATCACAAGCAGCACGGAAACGTTCGAAGATTTTGACGTTCATCTTCTGTGGAGCAAAGCCTATACCTTTCCATTCTTGCTGTATACCGATAATCTCTTTCGTACGTTTTTCCCAGTCAGATGCCGACTTATTCTCCTGTTTTGCTAGTTCTTCAACCTTCTCACAGAGTGCAGTTTTCTTCGTAAGGTTCTCCTCTTCACGGCTACGAAGAGCCTCAAAGTGCTGTTGATGACGCTTATTTATAACTGTACTGGCTGCTTTGAAGCGTGTCCAAACCTGTTCTCTGAGGTCTTTTGCTACTGGTCCCGTCTCGCGATATTCCTGATGTAGCTCCTGTAACTGGTGGAAAGCACTGATAATATCTTCTTCATCCGCCAGCTTTTCGGCTGCTTCACAGAGCTTAGTCTTCTTTTCTAGATTCTTTTTGAAGTCATATTCGCGTGCTTCTCGGTTGAGATTGAGCAAGTCATAGAACTGTTCTACGTAGAGTTGATAGTTACGCCACAGTTCATTTGCCTTCTCTGCAGGGATCGTTTTTATCTCCTTCCATTCCTGTTGTAGGGCTTTTAACTCTGGGAAGTTCTTGTTTGCTTCCTCAGGTGTTGTCGCCATACCTTTTATTTTCTCTATGATTGCTTCCTTCTTCTTTAGGTTTTCTTGCTTTTCTTCCTCAAGTGCAAGGAATGCTTTTTGTCTTTTCTCTTTGATGATGGTCATCTCCGCCTTAAAGGATTCCTCATCCTCGTCAGGTAAAACCTGATATTTCTCAGGGTCACCACCAGCTTCAAGATATGCTTTTTGCTGTGCTTCACGGTCTGCAAAATGAAGCTTATAGAACGCAGTCTTTAAGTGATCGATCTCTGCTTTCACAGGGTTTTCATCACTATCAACGATAGCTTTCAGGCGTTCTAATATTTCTTTTTTGCTGCTGTACACCTTAGCTGCGAGGTTTTCTATCTCGTTTTTAGGCTGTGTTTCAGCTGGTTCGTTCAGATTTTCGGCTGCAGTTTCAGCAGTTTCAGCCTTTACTTCGGCCTTATCACCTGTAGATGTGGCATTACTTGTTGCTTCTTCTGGCAGCTTTACTTCTTCTACACCCTGATTAAGGGTTTTCTCTTGAGAGTCTATCATTTCACTTTTTGTTTGTGATTCGGGTTTTTCCGTATTTGGAATGACGGTCAGTAGTTGTCGTTTTATTACTGATTATCACTCTGTATCATATCATTTGCAAACTTAGATAAAAAGTTTGAATATACCTAATTTTACTTTATCTTTTTTCATTTCTGTGCTTAAAGCAGGCGTTTACGTCGTAGATACCACCATGAAACTCCAGATACTATGAATGACATGAGCAATGCTATGGGGAATCCCAATGGGTTATCTTCCATTCCATTGACGAGGTTCATACCAAAGAGGGAGGATATAAGGGTAGGCAACATCATGATTATTGATACCGAAGTAAGTGTACGCATCACGGTATTCATATTGTTATTAATGATGCTTGAGTAGGTATCCATCGTTGATTCCAAGATGTCCGAGTAGATACTTGTCGTCTCACGTGCCTGCGACATCTCAATGTTTACGTCTTCAATGAGGTCGGCATCCAACTCATCGACCTGTAATTTGAACTTCAGTTTTGCCAAAAGATTCTCATTACCACGGATAGATGTGATAAAATAGGTGAGTGAATCCTGCAGACGACTCAGTCCGATAAGACTCTCATTGTTGACATCTTTATCAAGATTACGCTTTGATTTCTCTATAAGAGTGCTGATTTGTTTCAGACGTTTCAGGTACCATACAGCAGAAGAGAGAAAGAGTCTGAAGATAAGGTCTACATAATCAGTGAATCCCACACCGCGTTTCTGCTGGTAACTAACGAAGTCGAGCATCATATTTGTCTCAAAATTACACACGGTAATCGTAACATCCTTTTTGTGAATGATACCCAATGGCACCGTGGTGTAAGGCGTACGTGAGCGTATTTCCTTAACGTATGGTATACGAAGGATGATAAGCATCCATCCATCATCGTATTCATAACGGGCACGCTCATCGGTATCGCTGATGTCCGAGAGGAAGTAATCAGGGATATGAAATGTATCTTCGAGTTCTTGTTGATCCTGTTCTGTCGGGCAAGTAACTTGAATCCAGCAGTTAGGCTGCCACTCTTTAATGGTATTCAGGTTACCGCTAATGTTCCAATATGTTTTCATTTGCTAATCTCCAAAAGTTAAGATAGGTAGTGGGGATTAGCAATCTTATTGCAATCCTCACGCCTACAGATTGAAATTTTCCGCGTGATAATCGTCCATTTAATAATTAAATATTGGTTTCGTGTGTGCAAAATTAGGTAAAAA
>ENA-OWLR01000431-OWLR01000431.1-metagenome-genome-assembly--contig:-NODE-431-length-13176-cov-9.123238_pt1 | contig 13176 bp, 9 predicted proteins | sample MGYA00245352_ERZ651110 | MGnify/ENA primary metagenome ERZ651110 (study PRJEB26857, sample SAMEA4031765) | metagenome | biome: human; feature: oral; material: saliva | place: Philippines | collected 2014 | study... | reverse complement strand
AGCCACGGCCTTCCATGTTCATAGCCAATTCTTGAATCATTTGTTCTACGCGATCTTCGATCATTACTTCTGGGATGTCTACAGTTGCATTTTTAACAGCTGTTTGAATCAAGTCAGCATTGTAAGTATCGATTGCGCGACGGGAAGCTTCTTCTTCCATTTTAGCGCGAAGATCTTTTTTCAATTCTTCAATAGTTTCGTAAGAGCTTGCTTCTTTTGCGAACTCATCGTTCAATTCAGGCAACTCTTTACGTTTGATGTCATGGATATGAGTTTTGAATTCTGCTTCTTTACCAGCAAGTTCTGCTACGAAGTAGTCTTCAGGGAATGTTACTTTTACAGTTACATCATCGCCAGCTTTAGCGCCAATCAATTGATCTTCAAAGCCAGGAATGAAGCTACCAGAACCGATTTGTAATGGGTAAGATTTACCTTCACCACCATCGAATGGTTTGCCATCAACAGAACCAGCGAAGTCGATTACTGCGAAGTCGTCTTTTTGAATTGTAGCGCCTTCTTCAGCAACAACCATTTTAGCTTGTTGTTCGCGGATGTTGTTCAATTGTTCTTCGATTTGTTCATCAGTTACTGTAGCATCTTGTTTTTCAGCTTCTAAGCCTTTATAGTCGCCAAGTTTAACTTCAGGGCGTTTAGTTACAGTAGCTTTGAAAATCAAATCTTTACCTTCTTCGAATTGTTCGCGTTCGATTTCTGGGTCAGTTACAGGAACGATATCATTTTCACGAAGTGCAGCACTGTAGTTTTGGCTAGCCAATACTTCGAATGCTTCTTCCATGATAGCGTCTTTGCCGAAGTTCATTTCCAAAATACGGCGAGGCGCATGACCTTTACGGAAGCCAGGAATGTTTACTTGGCTTGCAATGCGTTTTACAGCTTGCTTAATGCCTTTATCTACTTCTGCTGCAGGTACTTCAATAGTTAACGTTACTACGTGTTGATCAACAGGATTTACAGTTGCTTTCATTTAAAATATGTCCTCCTCGAAGGGCAATACGCCCAAATTTCTGTAGTATATTATGCACTCCTAATAATAACATAAATGCAAGGTCAATGCAATTCTTCTCAATTTACACTAAAAGACCACCCCAAAACGGGTGGTCTTTATATGTATTACATAATTATGCAAATTAGTTATCTTTAGCGATCAATTTGATGATGTCACGGCGAGATAAGATACCAATCAAATGGTAATCCTTGTCTACTACAGGAACATTCTTTAAATGTTGATCAAGCATAACAGATACAATTTCTTCTACATCTTTATCCGGTGTAGTTGTAATGACTTCTTCAGTCATCAACTCATGAACATGAGACGCTAACAATTTTTTAAATTGAGCATTATATTCGCCAATGCCATTGTAATAGATACTAGCACCTAATACATTTACATAGTGAGGTACATGAGGACGTACTTTTTTGTAAAGCAAATCGCCTTCAGAAATAATACCTAATAATTTATTGTTGTCATCCACTACGGAAACAGCTGTTAAATTATATTTTACCAACAAATCAGCTACATCAGAAATTGGCGCATCTTTGCCAACAGTAACAGGGTATTTATTCATTACTTCTTGGATTTTCATAGTGAATTCCTCCTTACAAATACATCTTGCTTTATTATACTATTCGACATAATATAATAAAACTCCTTTTTTCATAAGAACATTATATAAATAATTTGTAAGTCTATTCTAATAGTGTTTCTTATACTGATACTAAATCAATCTACCATCATCATAATTATATTATTTATTCAAGCGATACGATCTATTGAAATTAAATACATCACCAATGATATGGTTCATTTCGATTAATTTTAGACGCCCTATAAATTTGCTCTACTAGCAGCAAGCGCACCATTTGATGGGTAAATGTCATAGGACTAAAGGATAATTTATAATTCACAGACTTACGCAACTCATCGCTTACGCCAAAAGCACCGCCAACGATGAACGCCATATCACTTATACCATCGACTTCTAGTTTAGCTATTGTTTTAGCTAACTCTTCAGAGGACATCGTTTTACCATACACATCAAGCAAAACTGTATAGGCATTCTTAGGAACCGCTTTTAATAAACGTTCCCCCTCTTCTACAACGACTTGTTTGCGATCCGCATCACTTGGTTTATCTCCAATTTTACTTTCATTTAGTTCTGTAATCGTAATGCCCCTGTATGGACGCATACGTTTTACAAATTCCGCTACCCCATCGCGCAAGTAAGCATCTTTTAACTTACCAATACAAACTACATAAAATCTCATACTCTACCTCTTTACAGATTGCATAGACACAATTTCATTAGGTTGTCCATGTTGCAATTTCATTTCCGGCCCAATGCGAACGCCTCCATCTACAAGCATCTGTCCTATCGTTTGCGTAACAAGGACGGCATTATTGTTATTTTCAGAACGATGGGCCAAAATAACTTGCATAAAGTCAGGTCGCTTCATCATGAGTAAAGCTCGGGCAGCCATTTCATTGCTTAAATGACCTTCATCACTAGCAACACGTTGTTTTAAAAATGGTTGATAAGGACCAAAGCGCAGCATATGAGGGTCATAATTGGATTCTAGTACTAGCAGAGTTGTATCATCCATACGATGTAAGATACTATCAGAAATTACACCCGTATCGGTAACGACAGTAGCCTTATCTTTTCCAGCAAATACATTAATACCTATTGGATCAGCCGCATCATGACTAACGCCAAATGACTCGACTACAAGATTGCCAAGAGAGAGGCTACCCTTAGTCAATTCGATTAATTGGTTCTTTGGCACAATTAACTTATCTTGAATTTCACGCCACGTTCCTTGTTTTGTATACACAGGAATATCAAAACGTTTCAACAATTGTTGAAGCCCTGCAATATGATCACTATGTTCATGACTGATAAATATGCCCTCTACCTGTGCCATATCGATATGCAATTCTTTTAATCCATTTACGATGCGCCGACAGCTAATGCCTACATCGTGCAATATGACGGAGTTCCCTTTTTTTATTACTGTACAATTGCCCTTGCTACCACTAGCAAGGACATGGACCTCCAACGGTGAGGATTCACTCATCAAAACACTCCATATACTTAATCATAATTCTTTACATATTTTTGTGAAAGTCAGTGACTTAGTTATTCGATATAACTATTGTATTAAGTTATATAACCCTAAACTATTATGACTTACTTTCAGATAAGTCAGTCAAACGCTCTACAAAGTAAGCCATATTAGACTCGATATCCGGACCTCTACGGAACATATCGCCCCCAACGAGGAACATCGTATCATTGCCATACAACTTAACTAGTTCATTAAGACGAGCATCTGTTACACCACCACCTGGAGCTGGGCAAGCCGCTTTCATCAATGCCATAGGTTGTTTAATATAATTCGAAATTCTCTTACATTGCTCCTCTGTGAAAGTAAATCGTCCACCATAGGATACAAAGATTGGCATATCAGCCCCAAAAATACGAGGTAACAAGCCTAATTGTAGATAATCAGCTATACCAGATGTGCCAGGACTTACAAATCCACCTGAATAAGCGGGATGGTGTATAATGGGCAATTGTAATTTTTCATCACTAGCTAGTTTATGTAGCCAACCAAACCCAACGAGCCCTGAGGCCACCATAAGAGCCGTTGCGCCAGCTTCCTTAGCAAAATAAGCACGTTCTATTACGTCTGTACCATCGCCAGACACATTAGCTGCATATAAGGTATGTGTGCCGTGTTTATCATTCATTTCACGCACTATAGCAGCACATCGCTTTACCCGATCTTTAAATTGAGAGAACGACTGGTTAGAGATACCATGGTCATCCTTAATAACATCTGCCCCGCCACGTGTATAAGCACCACACATACGAGCTAACTCTTCATTAGGTGTTCCCATAGGTTTTACAACGGCTTGAATCATAGGACGCGTTGGTGTTTCCACTAATTCGCGAAGCCCATGCAAACCAAAACGTGGTCCTTTAAACACATCGTAAAGAGTTGGGCATAGTTCAACATCAACCACCCAAATATGAGGTTGTAAGGACGAATTTCCAAAAACAACATTTAAAAATTGCGTTGCTTCTAAGGCAGTAATATCTACAAGATACGAAATACGAGCCACATAGTAACGAGATACATCAATTACAGCATTTGGCATAACGCCAACATTGGCATATGCAGAACCTTGTCCCATAGGCTCAAGACTCTCTAACCGACCAGTGATATTTTCTTTAATATACGAATCAGTAATAAACTCATAAGGGAACTCTATGGTTTGTTCTACTTGAACAGCCCAAGCAATTGCTTTTGCTTCTTCATATGAACCTGCTTCTATTCGATACGTAACTATAAATCGCTCGTCTTTCATAATGCTTCTCCTTTGCAATAATATTATTTAATTATATACCAAAGTAGTACACGATTCCACACAAAAAAGGGCTCACTCTAAAACTAGAGTGAGCCCTTTTAAAATCGAAAACATGTATATAGATGTTTTACCTATACAAACAAGGTTTCTATTGTGAAAGACAATACATGTAATCGTATGAGAATAAACTCGTCTAACTATATATTATTGATAGAAATGTTTAGGATAGCCTTTGAATCGTGTGAAGTGACGGTATTTATGTATTGCACGATTAGGTTCGTTAACAGTTTTGTAACCAAAGCCATTGAATACAACGTTTAGAAGAACGGCAATGATACTACCAGCTGTGATACCAGATTTCAAAAGAATTTGAGCCCAATCTGGGAAATGAGCGTAGAAGTTAGGCGCAGCTAGAGGAATCATGGATACACCAATACTGATTGCTACTAACATCAAGTTGTAGTTACCATCAAAGCTAACTTTACCAAGGGAACGGATACCGCTGGCAATAATCATACCAAACATTGCGATACCTGCACCGCCTAAAACGGCATTTGGGATACAAGCTACGATAGCAGCTAATTTAGGGAAAAGACCTAATAAAATAAGAATAACACCAGATGCTGCTACAACGAAGCGGCTCTTAACACGTGTTACAGCGATAAGACCAACGTTTTGAGCGAACGCTGTGTAAGGGAAGCTGTTAAGAATACCACCGATAAGAGTAGATAAGCCATCAGCACGAAGTACTGCAGCCAACTCTTTTTGACCGATAGGTTTATCAACGATTTCGCCTACTGCGATACTGTCACCAGTTGTTTCAACCATAACTACGAGCATTACAATGATCATAGAAATGATAGAAGCAAAGTCAAAGGTTGGAAGACCAAAATATAACGGTGTTACAATGGATACCCATTGAGAACGACCTACTTCGGAGAAGTCAGTAACACCACAAAGCATAGCAAGGGCTGTACCGAGGATAAGACCTACTAAGATTGCTAGATTACCAATAAATCCTTTACCAAATCGATAGGTTATAATAACAATAACAAATGTAGCTACACCAAGGGCAATGTTAAGCGGATCACCAAAGTTTGGACTGCCTGCACCGCCGCCCATCCATTTAACTGCTACTGGCATCAAGTTGATACCAATAATAGTAATGATAGTGCCTGTTACTACAGGTGGGAATAGACGAATCAAACGACTAAAGAATGGAGCCACAAGGAATGTAAAGATACCGGCTACGATAATCGCACCGTAGATAGTTGTAATATCATGCTGCTGACCAATCATAATCATTGGACCTACAGAAGCAAATGTTACACCTTGAATAAGAGGAATACGACCACCGATAGGACCAAAGCCTAATGTTTGAATCAATGTAGCAACACCACATGTGAACAAGTCGGCCGTAATCAAACGAATTAAGTCTTCAATAGGTAAGTTCATCGCTTGTGCGATGATGATTGGTACCGCTACTGCACCTGCGTACATAGCTAGTACGTGCTGTAAGCCATAAGCAAACAATTGCGGGATTGGCAGCATACCATCTACATGGTCGACGCCAGATATAGCTTTACTCATAAGAATCACCTCATATCTTACGTTTTAGTTACTAGTAAATAATATAGTCATACTATCGTACATGATAGAGTTTAGAGAAATCTCATCGACTTCACGTGGGAACCTTGATGGCTAGGGGCCTTAGGCCCCTACCCATTAAGCAAATATTCTATTTTTTATAACCTGTATGTTGAATCGGCAAAGATCTACGTGGTTCTCCGTCAATACGACGATACGCATTTGCAATAGCTGGTGCAATTGGAATACTGGAAATTTCACCAATACCTTTAGCGCCGTATGCATATTGTTCTGGTGTCCCCTTTTCAATCAAACTCACATGAATTGGTGGACATTGTGTCGCTCTAAGAAGACCTAGAGTGCCGTATTTAGCTGTTACATAGCCATCTTTATAAGGGAAGTCTTCTGTTACAGCAAAGCCCATACCCATGATGGCGCCGCCTTCAGCTTGACCAGCACAAGATTGAGGGTTAACTACGCGACCTACGTCGTATGCTACATGTAAATCAGCAATTTTATTATCTTCACCAATTGTTGCTACACATGCGCCATAACCATAGGCAACGTGATTTTTCGGATGTGGTTTATCAGAGTTGAATGGATCTGTTGCACCAAGGAACTCTTCATAAATTTCTACACCATTCAATTCTTCTAAGGTCTTAGTTTCTAACATTTCTTTCAAGCGAAGACTTGCTTTACGCGTTGCTTCACCAGTGAATACTGTTTGACGAGATGCAGTAGTTGTACCAGAGTCTGGTGTACGTACCGTATCCGGACGTTCCACAAATACTTTATCCGCTGTTAAGCCAGTTGTTTCACAAAGCACTTGAGTAGCCATAGTCGCCATACCTTGACCGATACATGCTGCACCAGTACGGATACGAACTTTACCATCACGTACTTCTAAGATAACGCGACCAGTATCAGGTAAACCTACACCGATACCACTATTTTTCAAGCATACTGCAAGGCCCGTACGATCAGATGCATAATACGCATCTTTTACGGCTTCCAAACATTCTGCTAATGCAGTTTCTTCGGAGCAAATTTGGCCGTTTGGTAAGGAATCACCAGGGCGAACAACGTTTTTATAACGGAACTCCCAAGGATCCATGCCTACCAATGCAGCTAATTCATCAATGTTTTGTTCTTGACCAAAGATGGTTTGTGTTACACCGAACCCGCGGAATGCACCACCAGGAACAGTATTTGTGTAAACGCAAACACCATCAAAGGCAAAGTTATCAAATTTATAAGGACCACAAGAATGTGTACCAGCACGTTGAAGTACTGGGCCACCTAAGGATGCATAGGCCCCACAGTTAGATACGATGTTTACCTTACTTGCCACCAAGTTGCCTTCTGCGTCACAAGCAGTAGTAATATCCATTTCCATCGCATGTCGTTTAGGGTGAATATTAAGACTTTCTTGACGAGAGAATAGAACCTTAGTTGGTTTGCCTGTGAGCCATGCTACAAGAGATGCATGATGCTGTACGCTCATGTCCTCTTTACCGCCAAAGCCACCACCTACAAGCATGCTATGAACTTTTACAGATTCCTCAGGAATGCCAAGCATACGAGATACTTCATGACGATCATCGTAAACATTTTGGCTACCTGAATAGAGATGAATTACATCGCCTTCACGATATGCTACAGCACATTCAGGTTCCATGAATGCATGATCTGTTTGAGGTGTGGAATAGTGATTTGTCACTACAAATGCGGCCTCAGCAATAGCCTTATCTACATCACCACGAGATAATGTTTGACGAGTCAATACATTTCCATTTGGATGTAATTGAGGTGCATCCGGTTTCAATGCTTCTAATGGGTCTACTACAGGCTCTAACTCTGTATAATCAACTTCAACGAGAGCAAGAACTTCGTCCAAATATTTCTTTTCTGTAGTTGCTACTAATGCAATTGCATCGCCAACATAGCGAGTATTATCACCTTCTGCGATGAGTACATCCCAGTCTGGCACTAAATGACCAGTCTTATTGAATGGTACATCTTTAGCAGTCAAAGCCGTTACACACTTAGGATGTGCAAGTGCTTTAGACACATCAACGCGATCGACTCTAGCACGAGGGTATTTAGAACGCAACGCTTTTGCGTAAATCATGCCATCCATATGGATATCGTCAGCATATTTTCCAGTACCAAGTGCTTTTTCCTCCGCATCAACGCGGTGTAAACGAGCACCTACATTACCAGTTGTATCCTTTTCAGGAACTGGTAAGTTCTCACGGAACATTTTTGCTGCCAGCATAATGCCTTCTTCGATTTTCACATAACCAGTACAACGACAGATATTGCCTAAAATAGCTTTTTTAACATCGTCAGGTGTAGGGTCATTATTTTCATCAATCAAAACTTTTGCACTAATAATCATACCTGGGATACAGAAACCACACTGCACCGCTCCGCATTCACCAAAAGCATAGGTGTATACTGCTTTTTCCCGTTCAGATAAGCCCTCAATTGTTACGACTGATTTACCATCTAATTGGGATAATTTAGTTACACAAGCCTTTGCTTTTTTTCCGTCTATAATTACTGTACACGTACCACAAGCACCAGCACTACAACCTTCTTTAGTGCCCGTCAATTTCAAATCAGCTCTCAAGAAATCAATTAAACGTTGATCCTCTTGAACCTCATGTTGGGTGCCATTCACTTGAAAGCGGTACATATATAGCCCTCCTCTCATTAAGGAATACATTCACCAAGATATGATTCTAATAAGGATCCATCTTGTACCACATGGTGACCTCTAAGGATAACATCTCGAACTTTGCCTGTTACGGATATGCCCTCATAAGGTATATAGTCAGCCTTTGTATGGGCAGACTCTTTTGAAAGCACATGCTCAATGCGCTTATCAACAATTGTAATATCCCCATCGCTACCTATGGATAATGTTCCCTTCTTAGGGTACATACCATAAAGTTTTGCAGGGTTTTCACTAACTAATTTCATAAAATCTACAGCGCTCATATTGCATTGGTTTACCAACACATCATAAGCGACAATCCCTCGTTCCTCAGCACCTGGGATGCCACCAGGAATCCGGGTAAAGTCATGTCGACTCTTTAATTTTTGATCATTAAAGGTAAAGCTACAATGATCCGAACCAATCGTTTGGAATAGACCATTTACTAATGCATCCTTTAATGCCATTTGATCTTGTATCGTTCTCAGCGGTGGACTCATCACATATTTAACACCTTCAAAATCAGGTAAATTATATCGTGATTCATCAAGCACCAAATATTGTGGGCAAGTTTCACAAGTTACTTTATGTCCAAGGTCTCGTTCCCGAATAACCTCTTCTATCCCCTCTTTAGAACTTACATGAACAATATGTACGGGATACTCTAATGCAGCACCTATTGTACTAAAACGCTTAATCGCTTCCGATTCAATCATGGCCGGTCTTGTGAGTGGATGATTGCTTACATCTAATTCACCGCGCTTACGTTTATCAGCTACGAGAGCGTCAATTAAATCACCATTTTCACAGTGTGCTCCAACAAGAGCTCCTGTAGGTTTGATTGCCTCTATAGCATCATAAATTTCTCGATCTGTTAAACGGAAACCATACGCTAAGTACACTTTAAAGGATGACACACCAGCCTCTACGACCTGTGGTATCTCACGGGCTACATCTTCATTCATTTCTACAAGTTCCATATGGAATTTGTAGTCACAGGAGCAATGCCCTGCAGCACGCTCCTTGTGAACTTCTAAACCTTTACAAAGGGATCCTTCCTCAGGAGAAGCAAAATTGATGATTGATGTTGTCCCACCAAGAATAGCGGCTTTTGTACCACTATCAAAATCATCCGCAGTAGATGCTAAAGCATTAGTCATTTGGAAGTGTGTATGAGGATCTATAAATCCCGGGAATACATAGCAACCTTTTGCATCAATTACTTTAGCTCCTTCTGGAACAGGAACGTGTTCATCGATGGCGACAATTTTGTCGCCATCAATTAATAAATCTCCGGTAAGGATTCGATCAGTTAAGACCAATTCCCCTTGTTGTATGATAATCATGATACATAGTACACATGCTCTTTACAGAAGGCATGTACAACTCCTTTCAATTCTTCAGGTAATGCATCAATGTCACATACGGCTTCTTCACCTTTGAAGCGGTAGCCACAGCTAGTGCCTGTGATGTAGAAACCATCATTTGTACTATCTGCTAAAGCTTCAGCATTGTGGAAGAATGTAATGCGATCCTTGTATGGTTGACAAGGTTCTACGCAATGACATGCACAGTTACCACACTCATTACAGCTTTGATCTACATGGACGATCAATTTAGCATCATTTACAGTAACGACTTCATTACATCTATTAGGACATACGCGAACACAAGAGCCACATGTTACACGGCAGTGATAATCAGAACTACGTGTACCTGGGAAGGATGGCATTGCTTCACGTTTTTTCTTCATTGCATCGCTCTTCTTGAAGATTTTATTTTCACTAATATCTTTAGCAAGTTTAGCGATTAAATCTTTATGTACTTTCAAAGCAGCGTTGTAATCAGTAGATTCTACTTCATCGGCTAAACCTTTAAATGTATTGTAGCCTTCACCTTGAAGAAGAATTGTACATACTGTTACAGGCCAGATACCACAATCAAAGATAGCTTTGATATTTTGTTTTACAGCGCCACCGCTGTAAGACATTGGTAAGCGTTCGCCGAATTGAGCACTTAAGAGCTCAGCTACACCAATTGTTATAGGTAACAAGGATTTACCAGACATGTACATTTGCTCACCTGGCAATTCATTATTGTGAATTTGTACAGGGAATGTATTTGTCAATTTAACGCCAAAGATCTTGTTGTGTTTTTCACCAAGAGCGATAAGACGTTCTAACATTGGAACAGCTTTATCGAATTGAAGATCAACTTCGAATTGATGATCTTCAAAGTCAATATATTCAAAACCAGCATTATCTAATAACTCTCTAATGCGTTTTGGACCTAATAATGTAGGGTTGCATTTCAAGTATAGATGAAGACCTTTTTCACTGATTAGGTAAGAACAAATGGATTCGATTTCTTCAGCCGGGCAACCGTGCATTGTGGACAATGTGATTGCTTGGCAAAGTTCATCGCTAATAGAGTTGATATAATCAGCATCGATATGTTCAAACTCATCTACATGGTCAAGACACCATTGTTTGCATTCATCCCACATAGGAGATTGAGATGCGCTACGCATTGTGTTGATGAATTTATCAACCATTGGGCTCTTAATACCAGCTAAATTGTAACCAACACTCATGATAAACAAGAAACCATCTGGATCGCCTAAGCCTAATTCTTTAGAGATCAATTTCAATGCAAACCATGCTTTGATGTATTCATCAGCAGCTTCATCACAGCTATATTCAGAAGACCATTCTACGTTGTATGTTTCGTCTACAGAGTAGATACAAGGTCTAGGAATACCTAATTCTTCACCGTACATAATTTGTACAGTTTTCAATTCGATGCAACGAGCACCAGCTACATAAGATGCCACAATGTTTTGTGCCAACTGTGTATTAGGGCCAGCTGCAGGACCTACAGGATTTTCAATGGATTTACCAAAGATAGATAAGCGTTGATCATGATTCGTACGATGAATTTTATTTACATTGTAAATACGATTGTACATCTTGTACTCAGTCATAATGTGGTTCATCAAATTTCCGAAACTTACCGGATACATAATGTCACTCATAATGTCACACTCCTTTAAAGCGCTTGCGTTATGGGTTTAGTCGTTTCCATAAACCTTTAGATGTTGATAAAACTTCGTTCATTACTTCAGCTTTGTCGATGCCTTGTAACTTACGATCGATCATACGTGGTACACCATCGCTAATAGTTGTTACCACATACATACCATTAGCACCGAATAATAAGTGACCATTGATGTTATTTTCATCAAGTGGCGTTGGGGCTGCGTAATCAAGAACGATTACGTCAGCTGCGGCACCTTTTTTAAGGATGCCAACTGTAGTATCGAAGAATTCATTCGCCATTTTACGGTTGTTTTCAAATAGCATATGAGGAACTTCGCCCCAGCCTACATATGGTTTATGTTGCTCATGTTTTACAAGGCAATTTGCTACTTTGTAAGATTCGAGCATGTCATTTGTATAACCATCTGTACCTAGACCAACTGTGATACCTGCACCTAATAGTTTTAAGATATCTGTTGTGCCTACTGCATTACCCATGTTACTTTCTGGATTATGTACAACCTTGGCTTGAGATTCTTTCAATAATTCTACATCTTGGTCTGTTACGTGTACGCAGTGACCTGCAATACTCTTAGGGCCTAAAATCCCTGCCTCTACAAGTCGTCTCACAGGTGTCATGCCATATTTTTCTTTACTATCTGCCACATCTTCAGGGCCTTCCGCAACATGAATGTGATAACCTAACTTGTCTTCATTTTGTGCTTTTACATAATCTAATGTTTCAGAACTTAACGTGAAGGATGCATGTAAGCCCATCATAGCAGCGAGCCTAGATGGATCTTTTTTCGCTTCTTTACCAAAACGTACATTTTCTGCAACAGCTGCTTTCATTTGATCAACACCGTTACGATCAGATACTTCATAGCATAAGCAAGAGCGAACACCAAACTGTTTAGCCACATCAGCAATTACAGATAAACTATTAGCGGTTTCTCCATAGCTTGCATGATGATCGAAGATAGTAGTGACGCCGTTTTCGATACATCCTAAGTATGTAAGCAATGCACTAGCCTTCACATCTGGAGCTGTTAATTTATTATCTAAATAGAACCATAAGCCTTCTAAAATTTCACCAAAATTAGTTGGTGCTGGTCCTGGCAAGGATAAACCGCGTGCAAGAGCAGAATAAATATGGTGATGTGCATTGATAAAACCTGGCATAATCAAGCCGTTATGAGCGTCAATGATTTCTGCATTTGCATAAGTTTTACATAACTCATCATATGTACCAATATCAACAATTTGAGTCCCGTCGATAGCAACAGCACCATCATAAATGATAGGTCTATCAGTGTCGCGAGTAATAATAGTACCTTTCCCTAAAATAATCATCTGGGCACCTCCTCAACAAAAAGTTGAAATGCATACTTATAAATCTATATATTATTATAATACGATACGCGTGCCTGTTTTTC